>Ga0335394_10007284_pt1 | contig 12496 bp, 13 predicted proteins | sample MAT03_FD_205741 | JGI IMG/M metagenome (GOLD analysis project Ga0335394, IMG submission 205741) | Freshwater microbial communities from Lake Fryxell liftoff mats and glacier meltwater in Antarctica - MAT-03 (spades assembly) (version 2) ... | reverse complement strand
ACGTCGTCCATGTCACCCACCGCGGCCTCAATATCGCGCGGAACCGCGAGGTCGACAAAGAACATCGGCTTGTGTTTGCGTAACTTCAGTGCATGCTCGATCATGCCCTTGCCGATGATCGGCAGACTGGATGCGGTTGAGGTGATGATGGCATCGAACTCGTGGATGCGCGCCGGCAATTCGTCCAACGCAATCGCCGAGGCCGTGGCGCCGGCCGCCCCAAGCGTGCCCACCAGTTCGCGCGCGCGCGCGACGGTACGATTGGCGACAACAATCGATTTTGGCGACTGGCTCGCAAAGTGGGTGGCGGCGAGGCTGATCATTTCGCCCACACCGATCAGCAACAGTCGCACGTCGCGGATGTCGCCAAACAGGTGCTGGGCCAACTTTAAGGATGCGGCCGCCATGCTGATGGATGTCGCGCCGATATCGGTTTCAGTGCGAATGCGTTTGGCGACCTGAAAGGTGTCTTGAAACAAGCGATCAAGCGGCCCGCTGAGAGTGCCGGCCTCGGTTGCGACCTTTACCGAATGGCGTACCTGACCGAGGATTTGCGGCTCGCCGAGCACCATCGAGTCAAGACCGGCCGCGACGCGGAACGCGTGCCTGGCAGCCTGGTCGTCTTTGTGACGGTAAAGATGGCTGGCCAGATCAATGGTGCCAGCGTTTGGAGTCGATTGCAGCCAGTGTGACGCGCGAGTCAACACCTCGTCACCGCCACGAAGGTATAACTCGGTACGATTGCAAGTTGACACCAGAACGGCTTCATCGGCCTTCGACGCCGCGTACAGATCTTCGAGTGCTGAGCGCTGATGATCGTTCGCGAACGCGACTTTCTCTCGAATGTCGACCGGAGCAGTGCGGTGGTTTAGGCCAAGTACGTAGAGCGACATTCAGTAGCGATCAAGGCGGATAGCGGAAAGTTCATATCATCGCGCAGCAAATTGTTTTGTGACCGTATAGAGCAACTGCAATACCTTCCGGGGGCTGGACCCATCACGCAGTTGTCGCGCACAACCAACGTCCGGAAAGACGCCCGAACAGCGCAAAATTATAGCAGCCGCCTATGGGCGCTTGCCGTGGCGGGCGCTAAACTGTCAATCAACATTGTCCCAACGTCAACACAGAGGTTTTCCCGTGAAATGTCATTCTCCTTTGGTTCGAGCCGCGTCGCTTTGTTTTACGCTTGTTTCCTCATGTTTAGTGCCGCCGCCGGCGATTGGGTCGACGGCTGGCGCTGTTAATGCCGCAAAGTCGGCCCCCACGTGCCCTGAAATGCTCAATTTCAAGTTTGAGACTTTGCAGGGCGCAGCGAAAGATCTTTGCGAGTACAGCGGAAAAGTGGTTCTGGTGGTCAACACCGCGAGCTATTGCGGATTCACCAAACAATACGCAGGGCTGCAGGCACTTTCCGACAAGTACCGTGAGCGCGGACTGGTGGTGGTCGGATTTCCGGCCAATGACTTTGGCAAGCAGGAACCCGGCTCAAACGCGCAAGTTGCGGATTTTTGTGAGCGCACTTACAAGGTGAAATTTCCCATGATCAGCAAGACATCGGTGGTGGAAGGAACCGCAAATCCGATGTATGAATCTCTTGCCAAGGCGACAGGTCAGCGACCAAAGTGGAATTTTCACAAGTATGTGATTGCCCGCGACGGGCGCAGTGTATCGTCGTTTGGTTCGCGAGTGGAGCCGGAATCTGCCGAAATGAAGATTGAAATCGAACGATTGTTGTCTATGAGTGCGAGTAAATAGTTCATCTTTACAAAGAGTTAGCGATAGAGCATCATGTGTTTTGTTAGCATTCTTGATGGTCATACTGGTTAACCATGGCTGCTGCCCTATCTTCCGTACTGAGTCCGCTGGGCCGCGCATTGGTGCAGCAGGGGAAACTCGTTCAAGCAGACGCGAACGCTGTTCAGGCAGATGCCAGAGAGGCCGGCGTCACGTTTATTGAGCAGTTGATCCTTTCAAAGAAAGTGTCCGCGCGAGAAGTCGCGGCGTTTGCGTCGGTAACCTTTGGCGTCCCGACGCTTGACTTGCAGACGGTCGATGCCGAGCTGCTGCCAACCAATCTCATCGACACCAAGATGATCGGATCACAGCGCGTGATCCCGTTGCATAAACGCGGTAATCGACTCTACGTTGCGACGTCCGACCCAACCAACGACGAGGCATTCTCGGCGCTCAAGTTCGCGACCGGGGCAACCGTCGAGCCGATTGTGGTCGAAGAGGACAAGCTTGCGTTATTAGTGAAGCGCTTCGGCGAGAGCGGCGCCAAGGCGCTCGACAGCATGATCGGCGACGATACCGCCCTTGATAGTATCGACCTGGGAGGCGATGGTACCGACGCTTACGTCGCGCCTGATGCCGGCGGACAATTTGAGGAAATCGACGACGCACCAGTCGTCAAATATGTGCAAAAGGTATTGCTCGACGCGATCAACAGCGGCGCTTCAGACGTCCACTTTGAGCCTTACGAGAAATTTTTCCGTATTCGCTATCGAACTGACGGCATTCTGTATGACGTCGCGCAGCCGCCGTTGGCGATCAAGGAAAAACTCGCCTCACGTATCAAAGTGATCTCGAAAATGGATATTTCCGAGAAACGCATTCCGCAAGACGGCCGCATGAAGTTGCGGCTCTCGGCGACTAGAGCGATCGATTTTCGCGTGTCGACATTGCCAACGCTGTTTGGCGAAAAAATCTGTATGCGGATTCTTGATCCATCGAGCGCAACGCTGGGTATCGAGGCGCTCGGCTACGAGCCGGAGCAACAAAAGGCCCTCTTGCATGCCATCGGCCGCCCGTATGGGATGGTGCTGGTGACCGGGCCGACTGGCTCCGGCAAAACGGTATCGCTCTACACCTGCCTGAACATTCTCAACAAGCCCGGCATCAACATTTCAACCGCCGAGGATCCAGCCGAGATCAACCTGCCGGGCATCAATCAGGTCAATGTCAACGACAAGGCCGGCCTGTCATTCTCGGTGGCGTTAAAATCGTTTCTTCGGCAAGACCCGGACATCATCATGGTCGGCGAGATTCGCGATATTGAAACTGGCGAAATCGCTATCAAGGCCGCGCAAACCGGCCATCTGGTGCTTTCGACATTGCACACCAACGATGCGCCGTCGACGCTCACACGATTGATGAACATGGGAATCGCGCCCTTCAATATCGCGACCAGTGTGATCCTGATCACTGCGCAACGGCTAGCCCGCAAGCTATGCTCCTGCAAGCGACCCATTGAGATTCCGCAGGAGGCATTGTTGCGGGCCGGATTCATGCTTGAAGAGTTGGACGGTAGTTGGCAGCCGTATGGGCCGGTTGGCTGCGACATATGCAAGAATAGTGGCTACAAGGGACGCTGCGGCATCTATCAGGTGATGCCAATTACCGACGAAATGACGCGCATCATCATGAAAAACGGGACGGCAATCGATATCGCCGACCAAGCTGATCGCGAAGGCATCGCAGACCTGCGCCGATCAGGGCTGAAAAAGGTTAGAGCAGGCCTGACTTCGCTTGAGGAAGTGGAATCAGTTACCAATGAGTAGTTGTCAAATACGCGTCTGGTTAGGCGCTGTTGATATCGGACCTGCGTTAGCAGTCGACCGAGAGAAGGCGAAGGAATAACTTATGGCAGCCATCGCAAAACCATCAAAAGACGTCAAAGTCTATCTCTACACTTGGGAAGGCAAAGACAAGACCGGCAAGCAGGTCAAAGGCGAAATGCGCGCCTCAGGCGAGAACATTGTCAACGCGACATTACGCCGCCAAGGCATCCAGAACGCGAAGGTAAAGAAGGCTTCGCGCGGTGGTGGCAAGAAGATAACCGATCAAGACATCACATTCTTCACGCGCCAGTTGGCCGTGATGATGAAAGCCGGCGTGCCGTTGCTGCAGTCCTTCGATATTGTGGCCAAAGGGCACAGTAACCCGTCGGTGACCAGACTGCTGCTGGAAATCAAAACCGAAGTGGAGACCGGATCCAGTCTCGCCCAAGCGTTCCGCAAGTACCCGCTCTATTTTGACAACCTGTTCTGCAACTTGGTAGGCGCTGGCGAGCAGGCTGGTATTCTGGACTCGCTGCTTGATCGGCTGGCAATGTACAAAGAGAAAATGTTGGCGATTCGCGGCAAGATCAAGAAAGCGCTGTTTTATCCTATCTCGATTCTGGTCATTGCATTCGTGGTGACTGCGGTGATCATGATTTTTGTCATCCCGCAGTTCAAAGAGTTGTTTGCCGGCTTTGGCGCCAGTCTTCCCGCGCCGACGCTGATCGTCATGCAGATATCGGAGATTTTTACGTCGTACTGGTACCTTATTTTTGGCGGTATGTTTGGCGCCTATTGGTTGTTCATGAACTCGCTCAAGCGAAGTGAGAGGATGCAGTTCGCGATGGATCGGCTGATGCTGAAACTGCCGGTTGTCGGTGATATGGTGCGTAAAGCCACCATTGCCCGCTGGACGAGAACGTTGTCAACCATGTTTGCCGCAGGCGTGCCACTCGTGGAAGCGCTCGACTCGGTGGCAGGTGCGTCTGGCAATCGCGTATATATGATGGCGACAAAAAAAATCCAGCAAGAGGTGTCGACCGGCTCGAGTCTGACCGTATCAATGCAAAACAGCGGCGTGTTCCCGAACATGGTGCTGCAGATGTGCGCCATCGGCGAGGAGTCCGGTGCGCTCGACGGCATGCTGAGCAAGGTTGCTGACTTCTTTGAGCGCGAAGTCGATGACGCGGTTGATGCGCTATCGAGTTTGATGGAGCCTCTGATCATGGCGGTACTAGGTGTGCTGATTGGCGGGTTGGTCATCGCCATGTACTTGCCGATCTTCAAGATGGGTCAGGTTGTCTAGCCTGCATATTCCACGGTTCGGCCCCGTTCAATGACGATGCCGCTATGAAAGCGTCGCGCATTGAGAAATCCAACTTGTACTCTGGCCGGCGGCGGGCTTGCGCGCTTGATAGCGGGCGGGTCGACATGCGTATGGTTTGGTCACGGCGCGCGCTCTGCCATCGTGCTACTTCGATACGATTCGTTCAGTCGAACGAACATCCCCACGCCGCGTTAACCAAAATGCGACCCACTGTCGAACGCGTTCCCATAAAATATGCAGGTTAGCGGGGCGTCACATCTCGAGCGGTTGTTTGCCGCTGCTGCACCTGCGACCGCGGCATTCGAGCAACACTGTTCTCGTTTGCCCTAGCGGTCGAACGCTGACCCGAGCCACACTGGCCTACCCACTTAGAACCGACGATGGATCTACTAGACGCTTTTCGGGCGAGCCCGGGTTTTTATGTCGGCACGCTTGCCCTGCTCGGGTTGATTGTCGGTAGTTTTCTTAACGTTGTGATTCACCGTCTGCCAAAGATGATGGAGGCCGACTGGAAGCAGCAATGCACTGAATACCTTCATCCCGAAGCAGCTGAGAAACTGGCAACCAAGCCGGCCATTAGATACAACTTGGTTGTACCTCGTTCCAGTTGTCCGTCGTGTGGCCATCGGATTACGGCTCTGGAGAACGTTCCGCTTCTCAGCTATGCGTTCCTCGGCGGCAAATGCTCAGCCTGCAAGACCCGCATTAGTCTGCGATACCCGGCGATCGAGGCGTTGACAGGTTTGCTGACTGCGTTTATGGCGTGGAAGTTTGGGGTGGGCGTTCAGGCTGCCGGCGCGATGCTGTTTGTTTGGGCGATGATCGCCTTGACGTTTATCGACGCAGATACCACCCTTCTTCCAGATGACATCACACTGCCGCTACTGTGGTCCGGATTGCTGTTTAACGTATTTGGCGTGTTTGCAACCCTGCCTTCAGCGGTGATTGGTGCCGTCGCCGGGTACCTCGCGCTCTGGTCTGTGTATTGGCTGTTCAAGTTGACCACCGGCAAGGAGGGCATGGGTTATGGCGACTTCAAACTGCTCAGCGCCATTGGCGCTTGGCTCGGTTGGCAAATGCTCGGACAAGTCATCCTCTTGTCTGCCGCTGTTGGTGCCGTGGTCGGAATCATCGGAATTCTCATCTACGGCAGGGAAAAGGGCGCCAAGATTCCGTTCGGCCCGTACTTGGCGACGGCCGGTTTGATCGCGCTCATTTGGGGTGCCGACATCAACCAGTGGTATTGGACGCTTGGCCACCCTTGAGGCGCTCCCCTTGAAGGTGGTCGGCCTGACCGGTGGCATCGGCTCGGGCAAGTCGGTGGTGGCCGAGCTGTTTTCGGAGCTCGGCGTTCGGTTGGTCGATACTGACGTCATTTCTCATGCGCTGACAGGTGCGAACGGTTCGGCGATCGGCGACATCAAGCTGGCCTTCGGCGAAGACTTCGTTGACGACCGGGGCGCATTACGGCGCGCCCGCATGCGAGCAAAGGTGTTTGCGGACCCGACGGCGAGGCGGAAACTTGAAAATATCCTCCACCCGATGATCCTCGCCGAGTCAATTCGATCGCTTGTCGATGTCCGCGCGGACTCCAATTACCAATTCCACTATTGCCTGCTCGCCGTGCCGCTTCTGTTTGAGCGCATGTCGTTTCGGTCCTTGCTATGGCGCAGTCTTGTGGTCGACTGTCCGCTTAGATTACAAATTTCGCGGGTTCAGTCGAGGGCGGGCCTCGCCCCGGCGGAAATCCAGCGGGTCATCGACGCACAGTTGCCGGGCGCAATCCGCGCGCAACTCGCCGACGATGTGATTTCTAATGCGGGCGATGTCGCGACGCTCAAGAGCGCGGTGACCAGACAGCACGGGCTGTACGTTGCGGCAAGTCTGGCGCAGACAGATTTGCGAAGCGCCTGACGATAGTTCACAATGTTGCGAAACCCGGCCCGCTTGAGAGGCGGGGTGATTTCTTGGGCACACACCGTCCGTGATCATCTACGAATATCCGCTGAACGAGCGTATCCGCACGCTATTGCGGCTTGAAGACCTCTACGATAGGGTGGCCTTCTTCATCGCTAAATCGACGCCGCTCGATCATCAGGCGGCGTTGACGGCTATTTTTGAGATCCTTGAGGTCTCCAGTCGCGGCGATCTGAAATCGGACTTGTTGCAGGAGCTTGACCGGCAACGGCTTTTTTTGGAGGCGCTTCGATCAAACCCCGCCATCTCGGTCGAAAAGCTCGACAGCGTGGTGTCGGAAATCGAAGCGACGTTTACCGCGTTGCTGGCATCATCGGGCAAAACCGGCCAGCACCTTCGTGAAAACGAGTGGCTGATGACGATTAAGCAGCGCGCCGCGATCCCCGGAGGGACTTGCGAATTTGACCTGCCGTCCTATCATCACTGGTTGCATGGCGGCGACGAGGCGCGCCGCTCAGACCTGCTGCAGTGGCTCGCGCCGTTGGCTTCGATCGGTGCGGCGCTGCGGATTGTGTTGCGGGGGTTGCGGGAAGGCGGCAAGACGCTCTCGCTGATAGCCTACCGGGGCGTGTTCCAGCAAATGCCAATGGAACGCGCGGCACACATGCTGAGGCTGTCCATCCCAACGGATCTACCTTGTGTGCCCGAAATCAGTGCCAATAAGTACGCCTTGAATATTCGCTTCCTCCTCCCCGGCAGCGTGCAGCGCACGAAAGTTTATGAACACGATGTCGAGTTTGAGCTCGCCTATTGCAACCTGTAACGGAATTCTGAAGATGTCCAACTCACCGATTGCCAAACCCAAGCAGGTTCGCTGTCCACAGTGTGGCGGGCTGTCGGCGTATGCCCTTCAAAACCGCTCGCGTCCGTTTTGCAGCGAGCGCTGCAAGTTGCTTGATTTGGGGGCTTGGGCGACGGATCAGTACGCGGTTCCCGGGACGACTATGGAAAACCCACTCGGCGGACCTGACGCTAGCACCCTCCCGTCGGACAAACAGTTGCTCCAATAGCTGTATGAGCGGGGTTGGACGCATCGGCGGCTGTGTTGGACAGTTTTTCCGGTGTTCTCCGTTGTCGGAACTGGCCTAGGTGCGATAAAATCGGTACGTGTGGGCGCCAGTTGCAGCTGAAGTGGCGCCCAAATCGACCAGATCAGGTAATTCAGAGTGGCCCAAACCATTTTTCGTGTTGATGCGCAGGGACTGTACTGGTCGAATCGACCAAATCGGTCGCTTGCAGCGTCCGGTCGAGCGCTTTGGATATGCTTACTCGCGATGAACGCATTGCTTATCTCGGTGATGTCGATCGCGATCGGGGCTTGGCCGATAGTGCCGTTTGCGGGGCTCGAAGTGCTGCTTATTGTGGTCGCGTTCTGGGTGGTGTCGCGGCACGATGACGACTTTGAGCAGTTGGAGTTTTCGGCGGACACCTTTTACTGGTCGAGCCGCAATGGGAGGCGGGTCTCAGAGATGCAAGGCAACGTAGCGTGGCTCTCGATGGAATGGCAGTTGGTGCGCGGACATCGCCTGCTAAGACTTCGGTATGCGGGCAAAGAAGTGTTCGCTTGCAATGGTGTTGCCGACGGGGAGGAAAGGCGATTGCAGGCTGGATTGGCGCAGGTTTGCTCAAAGGCGGCATTGCTTAGAGCGCCGCTATTTTCGGCGTAAGTGTCAATCGCGAGCGGTCAATTAAACTTGGTACGGCAAAACTAATCGAATAATTCAGGTTGGAAGTGATGAAATTCATGAATGCAAAGTTCCCGGAGTACGGCGTCGCAAGTTGGGTCAGGTACGCGGTCGCGGGCATCGCTGTACTGTTGAGCCCAGCTGTAGCGCTGGCCTCGTACGATGTCAATATCGCCCAGCCGGCATCGACGATTGCAGCGCAGATCTACGGCTTGCACATGTACATCCTGTATTTTTGTGCAGCGATCTTCGTGGTCGTGTTTGCGTTGATGTTTTACTCGATTTTCAAATTTCGTCATTCAAAGGGCGCCAAGCCCGACGTGAATTTTCACGAGAGCACATTAATCGAGATTATCTGGACAATCATTCCATTTTTCATCCTGTTATTCATGGCGATTCCGGCCACCAAGACGGTGCTGGATATGAAGGACACCAGCAATCCGGATCTCACCATCAAGGCTACCGGCTATCAGTGGGGCTGGCGCTATGACTACGCTGCCGAGGATTTGGGGTTCTATTCCAATCTCGCCACGCCGTGGAGTCAGATCGGACAGCCTGGCGAGCCGGCGACGGAAGCGAAGGGCAAAGACTATCTTCTCGAAGTCGATCATCCGCTGGTTGTGCCGGTCGGAAAGCGGGTGCGGATGCTCATCACGTCCAACGACGTCATCCACGGCTGGTACGTGCCGCAACTTGGTATCAATCAGTACGGTATCCCAGGTTTTATCAAGGACGTCTGGTTCAGGGCGGACAGGATTGGCACTTTCAAGGGGCAATGCAGCCAGATTTGCGGAAAACTGCATGGCTACATGCCCATTACGGTGGTCGTCAAATCAGACGCTGACTACGCTAAATGGGTGGAAGAATCTAAGGCGAAATGGGGCAACAAAGCCACGCCGATAGCCGCCGCTCCCGGAACTGCTGCGCAGGAACCGGAGCCCGAGGGGCTGCTCTTACTGGCGGATTTGAAATCGCGCGGCGAGAAAGTCTACGCGACTAATTGCGTTGCCTGTCATCAGGCTACCGGCAAGGGCATGCCACCAGCCTTCCCTGCGCTATCAGGTTCCAAAGTGGTGTTGGGTCCGGTGGACGGACAGATTAATCTCTTGCTGAACGGCAAGCCGGGTACCGCAATGGCCTCGTTTGCGCGTCTTTCGGATTTGGAGATTGCCGCAGTGATGACCTATACCAAGAATTCGTGGGACAACAACGCCGGCAAGGCTGTTCAGTCGGCTGATATCAAAGCCCAGCGCAAGTCATAGGGCGCGCGGGCAAGCGCATTTAATCGTTTAGTTGGGCGCTCGTATCGTCGGGCGTCGGGAAACAGTAGAGATTTAGGAGAGCAATATGGCGTCTGCAACCACACACGATCACGCACACGATCACGATCACCATGGTCCGGGTCCGTGGACGCGCATATTCACCACCACCAACCATAAGGACATCGGCTCGATGTATTTGTGGTTTTCGCTGTTGATGTTTTTTGTCGGCGGCGCAATGGCGCTGTTAATTCGGGCGGAGCTGTTTCAGCCCGGCCTACAGGTGGTACAACCGGAAGTCTTTAACTCGCTGACAACAGTGCACGCGCTGGTGATGATTTTCGGCGCGGTGATGCCGGCCTTTGTCGGCTTCGCAAATTGGCTGATCCCGCTGCAGATTGGCGCCGCCGACATGGCGTTTCCGCGCCTCAACAATTGGTCGTTCTGGCTGATGATTCCCGCCACGATCCTTTTGATGGGCTCGTTTTTCGTTCCTGGCGGGGCGGCTGCTTCCGGGTGGACACTTTATCCTCCGCTATCAATCCAAGGTGGCATCGGCGTCGACATGACGATCGTGGCGATCCACATTCTTGGCGCCTCGTCGATCATGGGGTCGATCAATATCATCACCACCATCCTGAATCTCCGCGCACCCGGCATGACGCTGATGCGTATGCCGATGTTTGTATGGACTTGGCTGATCACGGCCTATTTGATCATCGCTGTCATGCCGGTCTTGGCGGGTTGTATCACCATGCTGCTCACAGATCGGCACTTCGGCACGTCGTTCTTCAATGCTGCCGGCGGCGGGGATCCAACCATGTTCATGCACATCTTCTGGTTCTTCGGACACCCCGAGGTGTACATCCTGATTCTGCCAGCGTTCGGCATCATGTCGCAGATCATACCGACGTTCTCGCGCAAACCACTGTTTGGTTATGCGTCGATGGTCTATGCAACGGCATCGATTGCGATTCTGTCGTTCATCGTTTGGGGTCATCACATGTTTACCGTCGGTATGCCGGCGGCCGGACAACTGTTTTTCATGTACGCGACAATGCTGATTGCGGTACCGACCGGCGTGAAGATCTTTAACTGGATTGCGACCATGTGGCGCGGCTCCATTTCCTTCGAGACGCCGATGTTGTTTGCGATCGGCTTCTTGTGCATGTTTACGCTTGGCGGCTTCTCGGGACTGGTGCTATCCATTGTTCCGGTGGATATCACGCTGCACAACACCTATTACGTCGTCGCACATTTCCACTATGTGCTGTTCCCTGGCGCAATCTGGGCGCTGATGGCGGGTGTTTACTTCTGGCTACCGAAGTGGACCGGTCGTATGTACAACGAAACGCTTGGCAAGTGGCATTTCTGGTTGTCGGCAATCGCGTTCAACGTTACGTTCTTCCCGCAGCATTTCCTCGGGTTGGCCGGTATGCCACGCCGCATCCCAGACTACGCGTTGCAGTTTGCCGAATGGAATATGATTTCCACGGTTGGTGCCTTCGCGCTCGGATTCAGCCAGCTGCTGTTCGTCTACAACGTCGTCAGTTGCATTCGTTCCGGCGAAAAAGCCAAACAACGCCAGTGGGAGTCGGCCGACTCGCTTGAGTGGACGCACCTGCCTTCACCAGTGCCGTACCACACCTTCGAGACGCCACCGGATCTTCGGGTGGCCAAAGCAGCGCACTAGGAAGATCGGGACAAAGCGCATGGACGACGACACTAACAGGGTTGCAGTCGACGCGGCTGGCGGGAGAGGGAAATACATCACTCTCGCCCTGCTGCTGTTTTTTGTTGCCGTCGTTTTCGTCATCACAGTTTTAAAATTCGCGAAGGTGTTTTAGTGGGACACGTAATCGACCCGATCGAGTTGGACGAACCGCTGACTGAGGCGGAACGTAGGCGCAACAGCCAGTTGACGCTGAGAAAGCTGCTGTTCATCATTCCGGTGATGCTGTTATTTTGCGCGTCACTGGTGCCGTTGTATCGGCAGATTTGCGAAGTGTTGGGAGTCACCGCGACTCGGACGGTTTCGCAGAATACGCAGGTCGACATGTCGAGATTAATCAAGGTGGATTTCGACGCGTCGCTGAACCGAAGTTTTGCATGGCGGTTTGAGCCGGTTGAGCGTCACGTTGACGTCCACCCGGGTGCCATCGTCACCGTCAATTACCGTGTGACGAACACCATGGATCATCCGACAACGGGTCGGGCGGTGCCAAGTTTTGGGCCGGCTGAGGGCGGCCTGTACTTCAACAAGATTGAATGTTTTTGCTTTTCGAACCAGACGCTGCAGGCTGGAGAGACGCGGGATATGCCGGTCACGTTCTTTATTGATCCGAAGATGCCTGCAAAATTGAGCGCATTGACAATGTCCTACACGTTTTTTGATGTCACCGAGAGCCTTAAGAAAAGCTGAACAGGCATTGCCAGCAATGTGGAACACTTTTAAAGCCGTTTTGTGGGCCTTCCTTGGTATTCGGAGCAGCAGCGGCTACGACGAAGATCGAAAGAAATTGAAAGTGCGGCATGTCATTATTGTGGGCGTGGTTTGCGCACTCGTATTTGTCGTAACGCTGTTCACGCTGGTGAAAGTCATCACCGCAAAATAGCCGTTGGAACTCTTATCAGGAGAGAAATGTGAGCGCGACTACTGGTGGTTACTATTTTGCCCCGCCGTCCAAA
>Ga0335394_10007278_pt1 | contig 12501 bp, 9 predicted proteins | sample MAT03_FD_205741 | JGI IMG/M metagenome (GOLD analysis project Ga0335394, IMG submission 205741) | Freshwater microbial communities from Lake Fryxell liftoff mats and glacier meltwater in Antarctica - MAT-03 (spades assembly) (version 2) ... | reverse complement strand
TCACGGCGACATGCAAGACAAACACGCACACGTTAACTTCAGTTGTGGCGAAGCCTGCTGAAAAAGATATCGTGGACACAGCCGTTGGTGCTGGATCATTCAAGACTCTTGTTGCCGCCGTGAAGGCTGCCGGCCTTGTTGAAACTCTGAAAGGCAAAGGTCCATTCACAGTTTTCGCCCCGACTGACGAAGCTTTCGCCAAGCTGCCGAAAGGCACCGTTGAAACTCTGTTGAAGCCAGAAAACAAGGCAAAGCTTCAGGCGATTCTGACGTATCACGTTGTTCCGGGCTCAGTGATGGCGGCCGACGTTGTGAAGCTCACGGGAGCAGTCACAGTCCAGGGACAGAAGGTAGATATCGCAGTGAAGGACGGTAAAGTGACCGTCGATGGTGCGAATGTAGTGAAGACTGACATCGCTTGTTCCAACGGCGTGATTCATGTCATCGACAGTGTCATTCTGCCGGCCGATAAGGACATTGTCGACACCGCTGTCGCCGCTGGTTCATTCAAAACACTCGCAGCGGCGCTCACCGCAGCGGGTCTAATAGATACATTGAGAGGTGAAGGTCCATTCACCGTCTTTGCTCCAACTGACGATGCGTTTGCCAAACTCCCTGCGGGCACGGTCGAAAGTCTGCTGCTCCCAGAGAACAAAGAAAAACTGATCGCCGTTCTGACTTATCATGTCGTGGCCGGCAAAGTACTGGCAAGCGACGTCGTGAAATTGAAATCTGCGAAAACAGTGAATGGTAAAGACGTCACGATCAAAGTCAGCGATAAGGGAGTCATGGTCGATGGTGCAAAAGTCCTCAAGACTGACATCGAGACATCAAATGGCGTGATTCACGTGATCGACAGCGTGATTCTGCCGTAGTTCAATCAAATCTTACTGCACGCCCGAATGAGGTGGTTGATGAAAATCAGCCGCCTCTTTTTTTAAGTTCACTGGCCTGTTTTTGAAAAAGGTTTTATTAATGTCAATTGCACTTACCGACCGCCCGGAATCTGCCACAGATGATTGTTGTGTACGATCGAATGGGCATCGACAATTTCGAGACGCTTCAATTCGGCAGCAGGAAACTGATTTTGAGTCCATCAAATCGGCTGTTCGCACGATTTTGCGAGCTGTCGGGGAAGATCCCGACCGCGAGGGATTACTGGAGACCCCGCGGCGTGTCGCAAAAATGTATGCGGAAATGTTTTCTGGCCTGCAGCAGGATCCCGGGCGTCATCTGGAAGTCACGTTCGAAGAAACTTACGACGAAATTGTACTTGTTCGCGACATTCCATTCACCAGTATGTGCGAGCACCACCTGCTCCCGTTTCGCGGCGTAGCACACGTGGCCTACATTCCGAATGGGCGAGTCACGGGACTCAGCAAATTAGCCCGCGTCGTCGAAGAAGTATCACGCCGTCCGCAAGTTCAGGAACGCATGACTCAGACAATTGCCGACCTGATTGAAAGTCGTCTTGGCAGCCGTGCAGTAGGCGTGATCGTGAAGGCTGAACATTCCTGTATGTCCATTCGCGGGGTGCGGAAAGAAGGGAGTCTGACAGTCACCAGCACGATGCGAGGTGCCTTTCGGAGCGATCCGGCCAGTCGGGCAGAGTTGATGTCATTGATCAACTCGCCTAACTGACAGACTCCCGCAATACCGAAGCATTTGCATCAACGGTGATTTCAGGAGCAAGCCATGATCATTCAGAAACAGTACAAGTTTTACGCAGCACATCGGAACGAAACACTGAACGACAAGTGTCGAAATCTGCACGGCCATCGCTATGGCCTGCGTTGCCACTTCGAAGTCCAACGCGCCGGCGACATCAGCACGCTGTTCGGAGACTTCGACTCAAAGATTGAGCCATGGTTAAAGGATTTCTACGACCACGGCATGCTGATCAATATTGACGATCCGCTTTACGAATCGCTACTTCAGCATATGGCACGGACCGGTGAAAAACTCCGTCTGAAAATATTCCAGGGTGCCACCAGTGTCGAAAATCTGTGCCACATGCTGTTCACAGAAATCACCCAAATGGGTTTTCGCCTCGCGTTGCTTGAGGTTCAGGAAACTGACACTTCCACGATCGTCTACACTTACGACGACTGGCTTGCTGACAACAGGATTCTTACGCGTCAAGAGGCATCCTGCAGTCAGCAACTGGTTTCGACGGAATAACTCGGTGACTCACGGTCCGACGTGAGAAATTGAAGAGGATTCTGCCGGAAACGGCCGAGTTCCGATAACTCATTGATGCTCATAATTGCGTTGGACTCCTGAGTGCGCCACACTGCCCTTATCTTGATGATCAGTGGCACAGGCGAGCTCAGTGAGGCTTGAGAATTGCATTCACCAACAGACCAACAGTCGGACGACACGCAACCAGCAGTCATCCGCGCAGAGAATATCTCAAAAACGTTCGTCCATGACGGCGTTGAAGTTCGGGCGTTTTCTGACGTGACGCTGAACCTTCGACGCGGCCAGATGGTTGCCATTATGGGACCAAGCGGATCGGGCAAGAGTACACTGCTACACACTCTCGGCGGGATTGAATCCCCGACGTCTGGTACCATTTGGATCGATGACCAGAAACTGTCCGGACTGAATGACTATGAACTGACGTTGTTGCGCCGACGACGCATAGGATTCATTTTTCAATCGTTCAATCTTGTCCCCACTTTGAACGTTGTGGACAACGTGACGCTGCCGTTGATTCTGGACGGCGTTTCACAGCGAGACGCAGTTCCTCGTGCAATGGAATCGCTGAAACGCGTCGACATGTCTCATCGTTTGCAGCATTTGCCATCACAGCTTTCGGGCGGCGAACAGCAGCGTGTTGCGATCGCTCGGGCGCTGGTCATCAATCCATCAGTGGTCCTGGCAGATGAACCGACAGGCAACCTGGATTCTACTCGCGGCCGTGACATCACACGACTCTTACGCGACGTGGCACACGAAAATCAGAAAACCGTCGTGATCGTGACGCATGATATTCGTGTTGCAGCGCAGGCCGATAGACTCATCGTTTTATTGGATGGCCAGGTTCGCTTTGACGGTCACCCCAGCACTGATGCCGAATGGATGGCCGCGTTGAAGCTGGAGATCGACGGATGATTCCTTGGAAATTTTTCTGGAATAATCTCCGACTGCGACCAAGTCGAACATTGCTCACGATATTAAGTATCGCTGGCGGTGTCGCGGCTGTTGTCGCCGTCTTGCAATCAACAGCTGCAACTCGAGGTGAACTTGACTCTTTGCATCGAACGCTGGCATCGCCGGTGGCAATGGAAATTGTCGCTACTGACGCAACGGCATTCGCACCCCAAGACCTGCCTGATATGACTGATCAGCCGGGTGTTGCTGCCGCGATTCCCGTCTTTTGCGTGTTCTCCAAGCTGGTCGCGGATGGTGGCGAAGCACGTGGAATTTCGATCGGCGTTGATATGGAGCAGTATCGCAGGATTCGCGATTTCGAAATGACGACGGGCCGAGTCTGCAGCGAAGTCAACGAAGCCTGCGTTGAAGCCAATGTCGCTAACAGCCTGGGCATCACTGTGGGCGATGAAATCCGCCTCGGAGCGCGCGGGTTGCCGTGGCTTCTGAAGAAGAAGGTGGTTGGAATTCTAAAACCACTCGGCATTGGAGCCGTTGAAGAAACGGCCTCCGTTTTCCTCACGCTGCGCGACGCTGCGACACTGGGCAAAGCACCACGAAAGATCACCGCGATTCAGATTGTACTGGCATCGGAAGCGGACGAGCAAATTATCGACGCAAACATCCGTTCGCAGCTTCCGAGCCATCTGACACTGACTCACTCCACCTCCGCCGCCGATCTCAGTCGTCCGACGGAAGCGATCATTACAGTCGGCCTCAATGCAGCGGCCGCCCTGTCAGTCGTGGCGGCCATCTTTATTGTGGTCAATACATTTCAGATTTCTGTGGCCGAACGTCAGCGACAACTGGCACTTCTTCGCATTGTGGGCGCGACGGTCGATCAGATACGTTCGTCGATGTACCGCGAAGCACTGCTGCTCGGCAGCATCGGGACGATCTTCGGGATTTTTGCCGGGATCATCGGCAGCCGTTTCATGGCAAAAGGGATGGAAGACATTTTCGGCTTCACCAGCACCGGCACTCCGTCAATCCGACCACATGCGGTGCTGGCGGGCATGATCTTTGGACCACTCGTGACCACTGTGTCGGTTTGGTTTCCTGCTCGCACAGCATGTGAAGCTCCACCACTTGCCGTCTTGCGATCAGCCGTTGCCCCGCGACGTGGGTTTCCGTTGCGAGCGTCACTATTTACGGGATTCGGTATCTTGTGCCTCGCGGCGATGATGTTTGTGGTTTCGTACCTTCAAGTTGCCGAATGGACAACGATGGCGGGACTCGCATTGATTGTGATCGCCGGGATTTTTTGTCTGCCGTCGATCATCCGCCCTGTTTCTGCATGTCTGTTCGGCATCATCAGGCAGCTTTATCCTATCGAAGCTCAACTTGGGCAACAACAGTTGCTGGATAATTTTGGACGTACGTCGCTAACGATCGCAGTCCTGTTTGTTGTCTCGGCGACCAGTGTCAGCATCGGCAACACGTCCCTGATGATTACGGGCGACGTACAGTCATGGCTCGACCGAACTCTGACAGCAGACTTTCTGCTGCGTGCCAGTCGTCCTCGTGTGGATATGTCAGAAGCAGATTCGCTTCCGGATGAAATTGAGGAGCAGCTTAGCTCAATTCCCGGCATCGAATCGATCGACCGTGTTTCGTTTTCCGTGGCCTCAGTCAACGGCACAACGGCAACGCTGATGGTTCGCGAGTTGTCGAGCCATGATGCCATCCCCGTCGATATTGTCGAAGGAAATCCCGCTGAGGTCGAGCAAGGAATGCTGTCGGGCGAGGCCGTCATCGGAACGATGATTGCCAGCCGCATGAAAATCAACGTGCATGACACCATGCGGATGGAGGTCGCCGGAATCAGCCATTCTGTGCGAGTCGCAGGCATCGTCAAAGAATACACCGCCGGCGGTCTGATGGTGATTATGGATCGTGAAGCTGCAAGTCTGGTGTATCCGATTGAACCAGCTCAGGTTTTCGGAATTCGCTGCAGCCCGGAAGCGACTGCCAAAGTCGGCACGCAATTGCAGACTCTGTCCCGCGATCAGGGTTTGATCTTTCAGTCACTGGAAGACCTGAGAGATCTGGTTCGCAGTATGATCAATGGATTGATGACTCGGCTCTGGCTGATTCTGATCATGGCACTTGTTATCGCCGGATTCGCCATTATCAATACACTGACAATGAGTGTGATCGAGCAAACCAGACATCTTGGCATGTTACGTGTCGTCGGAATGTCACGACTTCAGGTCTTCCGCATGTTTCTGTTTCAGGCCATGGTCCTGAGCCTGCTGGCTCTTCTGCCCGGAACACTTGTGGGCGTGCTACTGGCGTACCTGATAACAGTGTCATTTGGCGGCGTCGCCGAATACAGTCTGACTTTTGCCGTTCATCCACTGCTGTTGTTGTGTTACGTAACTTCGGGAGTACTGCTTTCTCTCATCGCGGCCGCCCTGCCCGCCATCCGGGCCGGTCGACTAAAACCCCTCGAGGCGATTCATGAGGAATGATGTTCGAAGTGTTCGCGCTGTTGGGACAACATCATGTTGATTTCATCCGCCACCCTGCGGGCCAGGGTTGTTCCCGCGCCTCTGCACTACATTATGCCAGTAATTTTCGTGGTGCAAAAAATATCGGGAACCGCCGAGGCGAACTCAGAGGCGATCATTTTGTTGAAGCTGGCTGGAAATTCCAGTAGGATGCCTCGAAAGGAATCCGAATTATGCCACTCCGCGATCATTTTCATCCGCCGCTTTCGCAAAGTTCATCGTGGGAAGAAGTCCATGGAGGATGGCCTATGGTTATTGTGCAGCAGCTTGGGAAAGTGTTGCCTGCTGAATACGTAGCAGGTCCGCGGGTTCATCTGGGGACACAGGCGGAAGTTGATGTTGCGACGTTTGAACAATTCGGCAATGGAGTCGGTTTGACTTTACCCGAATTCGGGCGTACTTCTGTGGCGACAACCTGGGCACCGGTTCAGCCGACGTTGGTGATGGAAACAGAACTCGGTGACTTCGACGAATATGAAGTGCGAGTCTACGACGTCAGCCGAAATCGCCGTCTGGTCGCTGCGATTGAGCTGATCAGCCCCGCCAACAAAGACAGGCCGGAGAGTCGGCACCAGTTTGTCGCTAAATGTGCGGCTTTGCTGAAGCAGGATGTGTGTATCGTGCTCGTGGATTTCGTCACGATCCGCGAATTCAATTTGTATGCAGAACTGCTGGAACTGACCGGGCAGACCGACCCGTCACTGGGCAACACTCCACAATCCATGTACGCAGTCACATGCCGCTGGCGTCCGTACAAAGCGACACATGTTCTGGAAGCATGGAGTCATGTTCTGTCATTAAACCACCCGCTGCCAGTCCTGCCCCTGTGGCTGAGCGAAGAACTTGCTGTCCCGCTCGACCTGGAATCGAGCTACGAACAGACGTGCCGCGACCTGAGGATTGCGTAGAGGATCGGCATCGCTTGCTTTCTCACATCCTGCCCAAACACGCAGAAACTGCCGATCGAGCATAACTCGAACTTCGGTATTGTGTGTTTCGGGGGTTTCCAAAATTAGTCGGCGGCAAGTCGTCCGGAGTCGCTCTTGCGGACTTCCCGCCGCGGACAATAGATTCCGCTCGCCTCAATCAGGCACTTGATTGAGTGCGTTTTATTAACCCGGAATTCAGTTTTGAAGTTGCGTGGTTTTTAAGTTGCTAAACCCGAAACGTAAGTGAGGGATTGAGCGCAGGCTGTTCGCGTGCGCGCCCACGAATTCCTCGCTGACGCGTCGGGTTGTGATGAAGGGCTCGCGAGCGCTTCGGGCTGTTATTAAATCGACAGCCTGCTGGATGCCTGAGGCGTCAAAAGCAAAGGAATCAGAAACCAAACTGGGCAGAGCCTGGAGAATTGGACAAAAGTCAAATGGATTTGCAACACTGGATTCAGCAGCTTGGAACGGCATTCCGAAACAAGGCGTCACGACGACGCCACTCGCGATCTCTGTCGCGGCTCTCTGCGTCATTGATTGGTGAAACCGATCCGCTTGAACCGCGAATTGTTTTGACGTCGGATTTTGGCGACGCCCCGGATATTTCGACCGGCGTCGGAAAGAATGATTACCAGACTTTGGCTTCTAATGGCGGTGCCAGTCATGTCATCGATGGATCAGCAAACAAACTGTTCCTCGGTGTGGGTGTGGATGGAGAGCCTGGCAACCAGCAGAGTCCGACGGCCATGCTGGACGATCAGTTCACAGGCACCGGACGCGATGACGAAGACGGTGTTCTGAATTCGCTCGACCTGATCAACACACTTGGATCCGGACCCGTTGTGACTTTGCAGGCGACAAACCTCACAGGACGCAGCGCAAAACTATCGGGCTGGATTGATTTCAACCAGAACGGCGTCTTCGATAACGCCACCGAACGCGTGCAGATCACGGTTCCCGACGGGACGACAAATGGACGCTTCACGCTGACGTTCCCTTTGGCACCCGGACCGGTTGTTGGAAAAACGTACGCAAGGTTTCGGCTTAGCACCGATGCTGCGGCTTCGAATCCAACCGGAGTCGCGTCTGACGGGGAAGTCGAAGACTATCCTTTTGAAATCCGCAATCGCGTAGCACGTCCGATCGAACTGTCTCGAATTTCGAAGATTGCAAACGGCGTGAGCGGTGGTCCGACACTTGCGGCAAACGATCTCTATGGAATCTCGATTGCAGCGATCGGCGATCTGGATGGCAACGGTGTCACTGATCTTGCGATAGGAGCCGCAGGCGACGATACAGGCGGAACAAATCGTGGAGCCGTCTATGTGACACTGATGAATGCCGATGGTACGGCAAAATCGTCGGTGAAGATCGCGAACCAACTGCACGGCGGTCCGACACTGGCTAACGAAGACTATTTTGGCACCCGCATGACTTCGCTGGGAGATCTGGACGGCGACGGGATCACCGATATCGCAGTCGGCGCAGTCGAAGAACCCAACGGAGTGGCCGGGGGACGAACGGGTTCCGTGTATATCATCAATCTAAAGAGTGATGGTACTGCAAAACACGTCACAAGAATTACCAGTGGACTGAATGGCGGACCAGATCTATCCGATGGCGATGGATTTGCGATGGTCGAATCACTCGGCGATCTGGACGGCGACGGTGTCGTCGATCTCGCCGTTGGAGCACCAGATGCGGATGGCGAAAAAACGGATCAGGGCATCGTCTACATCTTGTATCTCAAATCTGACGGAACGGTAAAACGCCGCAGTCAAATCACGCATGTCGATTGGTGGCAAAGCACGACCATTGCAAAAGACGAATTTGGCAGTTACATCGCGAACCTCGGCGACCTGAACCATGACGGGACCCTCGAGATTGCTGTCACTGCCAGCAACAACAGATATTCAACAGGGTATGCCCACATCATCAGCCTGAAATCTGACGGCACCTACACTTTCAATACGTTTTTCTCGAGCAATTCAGGCAACGGCGGACCGTTATCCTCATCTGGAGATATAAGCGGCATTGCTTCGATCGGAGACATCGACGGAGACGGCATCAACGATCTGGCATTGACCCTGGACAACCTGAATGAAGATTACATTTTTGGCGGGCCGGGAGCGATCTTCTTGCTGACGATGAACAGCTATGGGACCATAAAAAATTACTACAGAATTGCCGCTGAAACATCCAGTTCTCCGTCGTTTGCAAATCAGAGTCTCAAGCTGAGTTCCCTCCGGTTCCTCGGAGACACAAATGGCGATGGATCGCCGGAGCTTGCACTTGGTATGCCAAATGAGGGCGGATCGGATAAGGCGAAAGGCAGCGTCTATGTCTTTTCCCTGCTGAACGAAATTCCTAATACTTCGGTACCTAATGTACCTCGTATCGAACCACCAGATTTGAGCGTGTCTTCTTCTTGGCCCACGATCGTGTGGTCTGAGGACCCTCACGCGACACAGTATGAAATCTGGCTGAAAAACGACAGTACGGGCGTTGTGATCAGTAACGGAACCGTTCAAAGCAGTTCATACATAAAAATCGGGACATACGGGATCGGGAGATACAGCGTCTGGGTACGGGCGAGAAACGAAAAAGGCTATTCTGCGTGGTCCGAACGCCGAGGATTCACCATCGACCTTACAGTCGGCTCTGTACATGTTCCAAATAGAATCGATGGCCGTCCGACGGCTACGTGGTCTGGTTTGGAAGGCGCAAAAAACTATGACATCGAGATCCGTTGTTTAAGCAATTCACGCACTGCACCTCTTAAAGCGCGGATATCTGGTCCTGCATATTCATTTGTTCCGACGACCGATCTGCCAATTGGAAAGTACCGCATCTTTGTTCGTGGCGTTGCAGCAGACGGCACCCCAGCCGCATGGACGAACGGCGATGACTTTGAAGTCGGGATTACCACCGTAGTGACGGAAGTGAAAAATCAGATTTCCCTTCACCCGACAATCGCCTGGGCTCTAGTTCCCGGCGCTGAGAAATATGAAATCTGGGTGAGTGACGCGAAAACTCCACGAGTGCAGAAGTTCGGTGTAACGACGGATTCCAATTTGACATCCTACACACTCAGCACGGATCTGCCTTCTGGAAGTTACACTGTTCGGATTCGAGCACTCACTACTGACGGCAAAGCAGGTGCTTGGTCCGCTGGGAAGTCATTCGGAATTGCGGTCGCTCCGGTGCTGTCAGTCTTGCATGCTAAGGGAAATGATGCAAATGCTGGCACGTTTGTTGAAGTATCATGGGACAATGTCGAAGACGCAGTCCAATACGATGTGAAGTGGCTTCTTCCAGGAACAGAGGGTTCCTTCGAGACGACTGTGAATCGAGACCTGAAGCCCCGGACAAGTTATAGCGTCTGGACGTACTCACAGGGAAAAGTTCAGGCTTGGGTCAGGGCTGTGGGTTTAGATGGTTCAAAGGGAACGTGGTCTCTGCCAGCAGAAGTCATTGCCAAAAAGACTGTCACAGGATTGCAACAATCGCCCTCGTCGGTCCCTTCACAACCTGCCTTTTCCTGGACGGACGCATCAATGGTTCGATACGAACTTGAAATCCAGGACATCTCGCGGGCCAGATCTGTTATCTTTCGCGCAGACGACGTTACGAGTACCTCTTTTCAGGTTCCATCCGATTTGCCAATCGGGGACTTCAAACTCTGGGTTCGCGGAATTTCGGCGGACGGAATTGTCGGCAACTGGTCAGACGCATTGGCATTCGCCTATCGACCGACCGCATTTCCTGAAACTCTTGCAAAGAGTTTGAATCAGACCCCTGAGTTGGGTTGGAACTCGGTAACTTCTGCGACCAGCTACGATGTTGTAGTACGCAGTGTTAACACGGGCAGGACAGAACTTGTCCGACGCAATGTCGCGGCAACATCAGTGACAACTGGCATACTTCCGATCGGAAAATACCTGTGGTGGGTCATTGCAAATGGCGAAGGCGGTGTGAAGGGGACATGGAGTACCGCGTCCTTCTTTGAGATTGAAACCATTCCTACCGGGTTTACTTCACCCCGCGTGTTTGATGTGACGCACGGTGAATCGTTTCGGCTTACGTGGATCACCGTGCCTGGGGCCGGTGGCTACGACATCTGGATCGCGGAACGTTATACCATGGCACTGGCATTTCGTAAAGATGGTGCGACTTCAAACGAATTCGTCGTGCCAAAGCCCCTTTCGCCAGGCACATATCGAATTTGGCTGCGTCCAGTCGGTAGCGCGGGCGCGTACCTTCCATGGAACCAAGGAGTGGACATTACGCTCCAATAACTTTTCCTTCCGATGTTTGCGATTTCTGTTTGATCTCGAATTCAGGATCAATACTGAAGGCAGCATCCATTCTGCGCTCGAATATCTTTGGCAATGGAGTGTTTCGGTCCCACTGAAAATCTCTTGCCAAACTCACCAAACTCGTTTCAAATCTACGACCGCACCGCCCGGGATGCTGTCGAAGGTGATCGAATCGGTGAAGACTTCCGGATCGGCGAACGTGCCGTTTTCGCCGAGGCGATATCGTTTGATTGTCTGATTCTCTGGATCGACGATCCAGTATTCAGGCACACCAAATTGTTCGTAGAGCTGCTTCTTCAGTTCCAGATCGTGCTTCCGACTGGACGGCGACAGGATCTCAATCACAAGATCAGGGACGCCTTTGATCTTCGTGGTCGTGATAATGCGATTTGACGCCAGAACCACCACAATGTCCGGCTGCACCACGTCCCATAGACTTAGCTGCAGGTCGATGGGTGAGTTGATCACTTCGCCGAGCTTCGTTAACTCGATCTGTTCGTAGAGCTGAAACTGAATGTGCCTCGAAACAGCCTGATGCCTGGGATTCGGTGCGGCGTTCATGTAGTGTCGTCCGTCGATGATTTCATGTCGCTTGCCGTCGTCCGGGAACAGAACGTATTCGTCATACGTCAGCTTCGTCGGCGATTTGCGGATTGTCTGTGATGAATCGGACATAGAATTTTCCTGGCATTGCAAGGGATCTCTCGCCACGGTCGAGATTCTACCGCCTGACCGGATCGAGATCTACAAGGTGTGCGAAAGTCCGTGCATCGAAGCCTATGTTTAGGCCGCAAAAATCCGCAAAAAGAAACATCAGCAGTCACACGACTGAGGTTTCCCGGCTTCTCAGTCTATTCTGCTACTGTCGGCCCACAGTCCCAGCGTGATCAGTATCTGTTCGAGTTCAACCGTTCCAGCGGATGCTCGGATGAATGCATTCGGCCTTAATGGCAAAGGGAGATTGTCCGTTTCAAGCAGCTCAGACGCTTCCAGAGAAATGGCGACAGGCGTCCCTGGAAACTTCCGTTTGATCGCCTGAGCAATGTCAAATCCAGTCGTTGGATGAAGACCAGATCCAGCAATCACCACGTCATATTCTGAATCGAAAAACTGCCGCAGGCCTTCGTCGCCGCTCCGTACCACATCGACATGATGACCAAGTTTCCGCAAAACATTGCTCAACATATCTTCGCGAATCGCATTGTTGTCTATATGAAGAACTCTGCGATCACGCTGCGGACGCCGATCCTGCGCGGATTTCGAGATGGCAGATTCCGAAATCGGAAGTCGAATCGTGAAGCAACTTCCACGCGGAACCTGTTGAGTGAGTTCGATCGTGCCGTCGTGATCAGTCACAATTCTGCGGCACACACTCAAGCCTAAGCCTGATCCTGCGGCCCTTGTAGTCACGCAATTCAACACACTCGATGATGTTTTTATGACAGATTCAACATGATTTCCTGAGTAAGATCGCGATGCGGCAACGACGTTCGAGAACCTGGCTCATTCAATTTAATGACGTTTGCCACTCAGCGGTTCAGACGATTTAACGATCGCTGATTTTTTTTTCACTAACTGCACGTA
>Ga0335394_10007276_pt1 | contig 12503 bp, 8 predicted proteins | sample MAT03_FD_205741 | JGI IMG/M metagenome (GOLD analysis project Ga0335394, IMG submission 205741) | Freshwater microbial communities from Lake Fryxell liftoff mats and glacier meltwater in Antarctica - MAT-03 (spades assembly) (version 2) ... | reverse complement strand
TTTTTTGAAGGGTCAGCAGCCATTGATCGAATTGGGCATCGGAACAGTTTTCAGGTAAACCTACATCGCCCACCAATAGGCCCGACTCGAATTTCAACCATGCGTCAATGCCATTAAATCGGCACACTTGATTCAGGGTGAAGGACTTGTACTGAAAAAACAATTGATCGTGCAATACGCTGCCAAATCCCTCTGCTAGGGCTGAATTTTCGAGCACAAAGCCCGGAGGTGCGCGGTAAGCGGCGATAACCCGGTCAGCCCACCACCGAAACAGCCAGGAGAACCGCCCCCTGCGACACAAAGCCTCCAAAGGGAATGTATTGATTTTCAGGGGGTAGTATTCCATGCTGTGCGTCTTGGTGAAGCCCAATTTGTGCACAAAACCATATTCGTTGTTCTGGTTGAGAAGACCAAAAAACAACCTTGTACCTGCCTCTTTGTGCTCGGCGATGATCATTTTTACCATGCGCGACATCAATCCGCGCCCCCGGTGCTCCGGGAGCGTGAACGTCTCGATCATTTGTGTCATCGGTACCTTTCTACCATCGGGCAGCACCGCACACAAGGGCAACGCGGCCGCGACTGATACCACCTGGCCGCTGCTTTTTCCGTACGCCAACCAGCCGTGGTATTGTCCGCCCCCCCAGGGAGTGCTGTATTTTTTGTGGTAATAGCGCACGGACAACTGTTTCCCGGTTACTTTTTCAACCAGGAAAACAAGGTCGGCCAAATTGTTTGCGTCTATCTTTTTGTACTCGTAAGGGTCCATTTTAATACCTTCCTTTTTTCAACGCTAGCCACTGGTTATTCAGAGAAATATACGGGTTGATGCACATTCTTGCGTGGATTCGCGGATCGTTGTGGTCTTCCGCGAAAAGCAAGTTGACCGCCAATTGCTGCGAAAAACCAATACTTGTTGCATAGTTGAGCAGTGCGCGCGTATAGGAGCCGAAGGGATAAGCCAAGGCACGGATCGTCGTGCCGCAAAGTTGTTCCAGCACCTCTTTACAGCCTTTTATCTCCGCGAAAGCTGCTTCAGGCGACACTGACGCCAAGTCTTGATGTGTGTACCCATGCGCTCCGATCGTCGCGTACGGGGAAGCAGCAAGGTGCCGGATTTCAGGGGGCGAGAGCAATCTCCAATATTCCGAAAGTGCCTCGGCCCCCGTCCAGGCACCTGCGGCTTGAAGGGCGGCTTCCATTTTTTGCACAAACTGCCACGGCGAGTATCGGGCCCAATCCACCAGTTTCCGACCTGCTGCGTCTATAAAGTAGGTGGTATGCCGCCATTTTTTCTTCCGAAAAACCCGGTGGTCAATTTCAATTTGATCAGGCCCGAGGGCGGTAGCCACATCCAGAAAATCCATCCAAAGCCAGGTCGCCCCGCCACCTGCCGCAGCGGTCAGGAAAAAAGTGGCGGGTGCGGCATATTGCTCCAAAACGGGCAGGGCATAGCGCAAGTTGTTTTGATACCCGTCATCAAATGTGAGGGCGACCGTGAATCTTCGGGTGTCAAAAGTTTCGGAGAAATAGTCGTCGAGCGAGACGATTTGAGCGTGGCCGCTCAAAAAACGGACCTGCGATGCAAATTCATCCACACTGATATACCGGCCATTGAGCGTCTTCTGCCCGATTTTGTCCAAGCCATGATACACGAGGATGCGCCGTCCGGGTTTTGACAAGATGTTGCTTGCTTGCCGCCAGCCAAGGGAAAAAACCGCGTCGTTGGCGATAAACCGGGCTTTTTTCGTAATTTTCTTGACGATGTTTTCCAAAAGGGGGAAACAATGAAATTGTGAATGAAATGACTTCAAATGAACCTTCGCAAGAAGTACTGGGAATTGGTTAGACTTGACCGAGGCCAACAAGGTAGTCCAACAAAAGTGCAACTATGGAGCGCAAGTGTCCTTATTTGTAGCAAAAAAGAAGCACTGGTGCAGGACTTGTGAGCCATTCGCCCTATTGAACGCTGTTTCTCTGTGCCACGATCTGTTCCGACATTGACAACTTTTTTGAAAGTTGTCAATGCTCGCCTGGGCAAACCACGAAGCCATTCGCCCTGTTGAGCGCTGTTTCTCTGTGCCATGAGCAAAGATCGAGTCCGGATTTTACTCAATCCCGCTGCATGTTCACACAATGACAGGTTGCATTCATACATTTTGCTGCAGCATTTAAAGCCCGCCAAATATATTTGCCCCAAACAACCGTCCACGTGTACAGCCAACTGGATGAACGCATCAACACACTTGGCGGCGGCGCGCCCAACAAGGAAATCGAGGCCATCATTCCTTACAAAGACGGGATACTGTTTGGAGGCGGCGGCTCCACCAACAGCGGTTACCTCGGTTTCTGGAAGCCCGGCACTTCATCGGTCCAGACGCTCACAGATGCAGGCGTTTTCACCTTGTACCCGAATCCGGCCCAGCGTTATTTAAATGTTCGGGGGCTGGGAAACTATGATTACGACCTAGTTACGCTGAAAGATGCAGGCGGCAAAGTGTGTTTACAAATCCCCTTATCTGCGGTAGACGAGACTACGATATCCTTGCCCGACTTGCCTGATGGCGTATATTTTACGGAATTTTCAGGTAGTAGAACGTTGGGTTCTTTACAGCGGAAGGTGCTGGTGATGAAAGAGTAGCAAGGAAAATAAGCGCGAGTAGGATGGCCCAGCGACAGATTTCCCAGGTGACAAACGTGTAAACCAGGCTGACCAACAGGTATTTTCCAAACAGATCCCACCGGCCGGCAAAAAAGAACTGCATCAAAGACAACAAGCCCGACAGCGCGATCAGGGGCACTCCCCAGATGCGCAGGTACTTGTCGTTCAAGCCAATTTCCTGTTCGGCTGCTAGTTGAGTCATGATAAGGCGGCGGGATAAGGAACGGGCAAATAATAACTTGTAAATTTGATATGCTTTCTTTTCACCCAGATGACCCATCTTTTTGATTAAATAGCCCCACTACTCGCTCAAAAAGATAGCCCATCTGAGCAAAAACCAATCTATCTGAAACTTACAAGAACATAAGGAAGGCGGCACCAACAACTTAGTCATTTTAGGCCAACCATTTTTTCATCAGACAACACTATTTTTCTGCGAATAGTGGGGCTATTTAAAGAAAAATAGCGGCCGTATGATGGAACAAAGGGTGGCATCAAATGACTAAGTTATTGGTGCCGCGTTCCTAAGGGACGGTGCTGGAATAAAGCAGGCAATTGTGCTCTATTTCTCTCTGCTGCTGAGCGGCGATGGAGAAGTTTATTGAAAAAAGCCGGATTGTCGTCGCTGTAAAATAGTTTTGTGTCGAACAAACCGATGGAATGGAACAAGGTCACCCACACATTTCCCAACTTTCTTTCCGTATTCAAATCAACTTTCTAAACTCAATTCTAACCTCCCTCATGGCACGGCTAACCACTTTCTCCAGATTACTGATTACCGCAGTGATTGTAGCGGTCATTTTTTTCAGTTTAAAATTCATCTTCGGCAAAACCGGTCTTTTAGAAAAAAAAGTCAACGTGGTCGAATTGGGCAAAACCGACGAGACCACCAACGAAATCCTGGCCTCTGCGCCCAAGAACTTTGAAACCGTCGGCCTCTCCCAACTCCCGCTGCCCTCCTCAGATCCCGCTACCGGGGGCACGATCCGTATGACCTACCTCGGCATGGGCTGGAATGCTCAAACGCCCATTTCTTATGCCAATGGCGGTTCCAAAACAAAGGCGGGCAGTCTCATGGCCGCCAATGGGATCAACCTGAACTTTATCCGTCAGGACGACTACGGCAAGATGCAGGAAGCACTGATCAAATTTGCCAGCGACTACAAGACCAACCCCAAGGCCCCGGCAGTATTCTGCGGCATTATGGGCGACAACCTCGCGTCCTTCAAGGTCGCTTTGGATGCCAAATTGAAAGAAGTGGACCCCGCTTATGACGTCCGTGGCTTCTACATCTGCGGCTATTCGTATGGCGAAGACAAGTTTATCGGTCCTTTCACCTGGAAAAAAGACCCGCAAAAGGCCCGGGGCGGTGTTTGCTCCGTGGTGCTGAAAGACGGCGACCACAACATTGCCATCAAATGGGCTTCCGACAACGATGTGCCCGTGAATCCCGATCCGACGGTCTATGACCCGGCCCGCCTTAATTTCGTGGGCGTGAGCACCTTTGTCGAGGCCGCCGACCGTTTTGTGGCCAACCAAACCATCGAACTGCCGGAAGTAAAAGATGGCAAACGCACCGGGAATACGGCAAAAGTGAAAATTGATGCTACCAGCACCTGGTCGCCCGAAGATGAAAAGGTGTTCAAAAGCAACCGCGATGTGGTGACGCTGCTCAGCACCCGCGAAAATGTGAAACAAATGCCCTGTCTCCTCCTCGGCCTCAACAAATACCTGGCTGACAACCGGGAGCCGGTCAAAAAATTCATCGCCGCCCTCGCCGCAGCGGGCGACCAGTTGAAAACCTACGACTCCGCCCTTCGCTACGGCTGTAAAATGAATGCAGAGGTGTTTGGACCAGAAGCCGATTGGTACGCGCTGTATCGCGGCAAAGAAATGGAAAGTGGCGCCGGCCGTACCGTATCTGTCGGCGGGTCGCGCTCCTGCAACCTCTCGGATGTGGCTGATGACTTCGGGATTGCAGAAGGCGCTGTGAACAGTTATCCGTCGGTTTACACCCTCTTCGCCAACTACATGAGCAAGCTCTACCCGGAAGATTTGCCCTCCTTCCCGTCTATTGACGAAGCCCTTGACCTCGGTGCGGTCCGCGCCGTGTATGCAAGCGCCGATAAAGGAAAGATGACGGAAGGTTTCAAGGAAACCTACTCCAAAGGAGATATGACGGAGGTGTTTGGTCGCCGCAACTACAACATCGAGTTTGAAACTGGCTCCGCCAAAATCAAAGCCTCCAGCGAAAAAGTCCTGGAAGAGATCTACAATTCACTGAATACCACCAACCTGCGCCTCAGTGTACGCGGACATACAGACAATGTCGGCAACTATGAGAGCAATGTCGAACTCTCCAATGCCCGCGCCAATGCGGTGCGGCAATGGGTGCAAAAACGGTCTAAATACAGCTTCCCGACAGACCGTTTTGCCCAGGTACAAGGCTTTGGCTCCGATAAACCGGTAGCAGACAACAACACAGCAGAAGGTCGGGCCCGAAATCGCCGGGTGGAGATTCTTTTTGGCGATTGATTCATCAACCTCAATTATGAAAGAGATTTTTAAGTGGAATGGCAGTGTTTCGCCACTCACCAAAACTTTGCTGATCCTGTTTTGGGTGCTGATTTTTTTTCTGGCGTGGCAGTTTGCCAGCCCGCCAGGCATTCCCGGTCCCGGAAAATGCGCAGCGGCGTGGCAGGAACTTGTGAGCCAGTACAACCTCGTGGGCGAACTGTTCAACAGTGCTCAAACCTGTCTGACTGCCATGGCCGTGACCATCATCGCGGCCATGCTATTGGCCTATTTGAGTCAAATACCCTTCTTTAACCCCATCGTGGTGGCACTTACCAAGTTTCGATTTTTGTCGCTGATCGGGCTGAGTTTTTTGTTTTTGCTGTTCACCAGCACCTCCTGGCAGGCCAAACTGACCACCATGAGTTTCAGCATCCTGACTTATTTGCTCACGGGGGTTTTGGCGGTCATTCGGGACATTCCGCAGCGGATGTTCAACTATGCGCGTACGTTGCGCATGAGCGAAAGCGAGGTAACGTGGTACACCGTGGTGCGCGGCACTCTCTATGAAGCCTGTGATTTGATGGTGCAGAATTTTGCCATCGCCTGGATGATGCTCACCAGTATCGAAGCCATGTTCCGCGAATACGGCGGGGTAGGCGCCCTGCTCGTCAATGTCTACCAGCGCAAGGGATTTGAGTATGTTTTTGCTATCCAGATCACGATCCTGGTGGTCGGATTGTTGTTGGATAGTCTGTTGCGGGGGCTCATTTGGATTGTTTTCCCCTGGAAAAGAAAGCCCACACACAATCCATTCCTCAATTGGATCGCAGGTTAAACAGAATAACAACCATGGATTACGAAGTCAAAGACACCGTTTTACTCGACATCAATGTCGAGTCTTTTGAATACCACCCGTCTCAACCCGTGCTGTGCAATGTGCGGCAGCGCGTACACAACATCTTTCGTCCTGGTGTGGCACAAGGACAAATCGTGGCCATCCTGGGGCCTTCGGGCATCGGGAAGTCCACGCTGTTTGAGTTGATCGCCGGGTTGCGGACACCGACCAAGGGACTGATCCAAGCCTATGATGCGGCTAAAAAGGCACTCGCTCCGATTCAAACGGGAAGCGTCGGCATGGTGTATCAATCTTACGAACTGTTCCCGTTTCTTACCGTCCGGGCACAACTGGAACTGGGAGCAAGGAAGAGTGATCTGAGCCCCGATGCTGCCAAACAAAAGGTGGAATATTACCTGGACCATTTTCGGCTGCGCGAACATGCGCGAAAATATCCCAACCAACTTTCCGGCGGGCAACGCCAACGCCTTTCGATCGCACAACAGTTGCTGTGCAGCAATTCGATTTTGCTCATGGACGAACCGTTCAGCGGTCTTGACCCGTTGATCAAAAACTCCATTTGCGAACTGATCGCAGACGTTTCTCAAATGGATGAACTGAGGACTATTATCATCGTTTCGCACGACATCGAACCCACGATGGCGATCGCCGACACGGTTTGGCTCATGGGCAAAACTGCTGACGGCGCTGCCACCATCGTGGATACGATTGATATGATGAAACTCGGCTTCTGCTGGCGCAAAAATATTCGGGAAGAACCTAGTTTTCAAAAACTTGTGCTTGATGTAACGAAGCGCTTCAGCCAGCTCGCGGGCTGAGAGCCGTGAATTGTTGCCTGACACTTATATATCCCATACGGTGTGTTGGGCCGTTACTTTTACACCTGCCAATTTAGACATCAACCGACAGGCCGTTGACTATTTGACTGTTCGATAAATGACGAGGCCGCCCGGATTGCTCTGGGCGGCCTCGTTTTTTTATAATAAACTGACAAAACACTTCAACTTTAGTTGAAGATATAGCGCAAGCCGATCTGTGCCTGCCACACATTGTCAATCGTAATGCTCTTGACATAAGAGTCGCGCAACAATTCGGTGGACCCGTCAATCACTTGGGTAGCCAATCTGTATGAGATCGTACCATCCGCATTCACCGTGGTGGCCACCGGGTTGAATGTAGTGCTCTGGTTGCCTACTCCCCATGCATTGCTCAGGAGGTTGCCGATATTGAGGATATCGGCCCGGAACTGCAGGGTGTTTTTCTTGCCGCCCACTTTGATATAGAATTCCTGCACAGCAGCCAAGTCAAAACGCGTCAACCAGGGGAACTGTCCACCGTTGCGCTCAGCAAACTGGCCGCGACGTGTGCTCAGGTAGTCGTTGCCGTTGATGTACACCTCATAAGCCGCTTGTTGCTGTTCGGGCGAAAAAGTCTTGGCCGAAGTGCCGCTTCCCACTGTAAGGGGTGTAAAAGTCAGATCAGTGGCTTTATTGGGTACGAAGATCAGGTCATTATTGGACTGGCCGTCGCCGTTGAGGTCAGCACCGTAGGTGTAGGATACCTTTCCGCCGCTGCTGGATACACAGCCAAGGGTGAATTCCGTAGCGCCGCCAAATTCGCCGCCATAGTTGAGTCGGTAGTTGACATAGCCCACAAAGCGATGGCGCAAGTCGTTGTCCGCATAGGATGTAGCCAGATAGTTCTGACCAACCACCGTCGGCATATTTGCTTGCACCGTGCTGCCTACGGACTGGATGTCGTTGGCGCGTGCATAGGTGTAGCCCACCATACCGCCCAAACCTTTAACAGTAGGACGCTCCAACTTGGCTGTCAAGGAATAGGAATAGCCCTTGTCCGTATTGGTCAGAATGAATGCATTCGAAATGTTCGGGTTGATGAAACGGGCGGCAGCCAAACCAGCGCCGGACACACCGGAACCCGGGAAACGGTCGCGGTTATCAGCGCCGACGAAGGTGCGGTCTGGTCCTTTCAGGTTGGCATCAATGTACCGAAGCCCTTGTACGTTGCGGTTTAAGATGGCCTCCAACGTACCCACCAAACCGAAGGGCAGTTTCTGGTCAATAGCCAGGTCATTCTTCCAAATCACCGGATATTTCAGGTCTTCCACCGAAGCGTTGATCACATAAGGCGGCAATTTGGTGATGTCCGTGCTGGCCGGGTAGAAGCGGCTGGGATCGGTCGTGAACGGGAATGCGGTTGTGTTGGTGGCACCGATCAAGGCGGTATTCACCCCGTTGTTACCCAATTGGTTCGACACGAGCACCTGCGGGATGCGCGACACGAACAAACCGGTACCACCGCGCAGTTGCGTTTTTTTGTTGCCTTTTACGTCCCAGTTGAAACCGATCCGCGGCGACAAAAGCAGGCGAGGTTTCGGGAACGTGTTCGTATTGACTTTCAAGTCTTTGCCATTCTCGTCTTTGAAAATCAGGCCGGCCACCACCGGGTTGAAGAAATCTTCTGCCGTCGAGTTGTCGTACACAAAAACGTCGCCGCGAAGGCCAGTCGTCAATTTAAAGCGCTTGGTGACCTGGAATTCGTCCTGGATATATGCGCTGTAAGTGGATGACTTCAGCACTTGGAGCGGGTCAATGCCGCCGGGCAGCAGGGAGTAGCGGAGGTTGTAGCGCGCCAAAGACACGGGAGACACCGGGTTGTTTGGGTCATTCTTGAACTGAAGCGCTGCAGCTTTGAAGTCGTCAATCGAGTTATACACATACACGCCGTTCGAGGAAGGGAAGAACACGTTGTTCGACTCAAAATACTCGTAAGCCGCACCAAACGTCAGGAAATGCTTGTCCAGGAACACGCTCAGGTTGTTCGTGATGTTCAGCGTACTGTAATTCAGTTTGTTGCCCGGTGTAAATGGGTCGAAACCGATGGATGTGTAAGTCGTGCCATCTTTCAGGATGTCAATGGTCGGAAACTCCGCAGTCCGGTATTGGCGGTCCTCCAACTGCTTGTTGAAAGTTGCAATAAAGTTGTTGGACAGGCGGCTGCCTAAGATGGAGTTCAACTCGAACGCTACCGAGCGGGTGTTATCTTCGATGATGTAGCCTGTATTCTCTGGCGAGATGGCCAGGGCGCGGTTCGTGCGATTGGGGCTGCCCGCCGTGTTGCTGCTGTTGCTGTCGCTGATGCGCACTCCGGATTCGGAGTTGTGGTGCGAGTAGCGCAGCGAGGCTTTGTGGTTCTGGTTGATGTTGTAGTCCAAACGGATCAAGCCCTTTGTGCTTTTCACATCGTTGTTAAAATTGTCAATGGCGCCGAGGTCGAAACTGAAATTCCGGCTCATAAAATCCTTCAGGTCTTCCAGATCCGCCGCAGTTGTCCGCGACACGTTGCCAGTCGCGCCGGGGCGGTTGGCCACCCAGTCCAGCGCAGGGGTCGAACTCGTGAAGTGCTCGCCGTTGATGAAAAAAAACAGTTTGTCCTTGATGATCGGGCCACCTACGCGGAATCCGTATGTTTTTTCGTCAATGCTGACTTTCGGCAGGTTTTTGCCATCGGCTTTTTTGCCTGCGAGGTCGCTGCTGTTTCTGAAAATGTAGTAAGCCGAGCCCGACACTTCGTTGGTGCCCGACCGCGTCACCGCGTTGATGCCCGCGCCGGCGAAACCCGATTGGCGCACATCGAACGGAGCGATGTTCAACTGAACCTCTTCCAGTGCGTCGAGCGAGATGGCCGTGGTGCCCGTGCGACCCCCTGCTTGTGCAGACGAACCGAGACCAAAACCGTTGTTGAACACCGAGCCGTCAATCGTAAAGTTATTGAAGCGGGCATCCTGACCGGCAAACGAACGCCCATTGCTGTACGCGTTGTACTTCGTGATGTCGCTCACTGTACGACCGATCGTAGGCAGTGCATTGATGGTCTGTACCCCGTAAGAGGTGGCAGCGCCCGTTCGGTCATCGCTGAAGAGGTCGCTGCGCGACGCCGTCACAACAGCCTCGGTCAACGTCACACCTGCTTCCGCCAACAAAACGTCCACATTCGACACGACGCCCAGGTTGGTATAAATGGCATCCTGCGTTTTTGGCTCATAGCCGGTATAGGTCACGGTTACTGAAAATGGCCCGCCGACGCGCACCGCCGGAAGGAAATAGCGGCCCACAGCATTGGTGGAAGTGCCGTACCGGCTCCCCGACGGTACATGGGTGGCTACCACTGTAGCGCCGATCAATCCTTCGCCGTTTTTGTCGGTGATCAGGCCGCCGATGCTGGAGGTCGTAACCTGTGCAAATACCGTAAGGCCGCAAAACAGCAAAGCCAACAGCAGGAAAAGGTTTTTGTGTAAATACGTTTTGCTCATAAAAAAAGAATGGATTTGTGATAAAAGAAACAAATTCGGCGGCAAAAGTACATAGGCGGTGTTAACTCCGTATGAAGTTTTCGAGGTTCCAGTGGCTCGATTTCAACTTAAAATTTTCTTTTAGAGAGATTTTAAAGGGTATTATGACACATCATTTTGCAGAACTTATGTTGGGAGAAATATTCCAAAATACGACAGCGCAAACACCCGACGTTGTTGGGAAACGCACAACCACGGTTTTGCCTAAATTTGTGCGACAATTTATTTGAAGTCGTAAGTCCATCCGTTCTTCAATTGCTATCCGCCACTTCAACGTTATCACTTTTCTGCTCAAACATGAAAAAAACACTCCTCACTATTCTGTGTACGGTCAGCCTGCTGGCAGCCGCCCAAGCCCAAGTTGTCATCAACGAGATCATGTACAATCCGCCTGAAAGCGGCGTGGACTCTCTGGAATACGTCGAACTTTTCAACAGTGGCAACGCTGCGGCGGACATATCGGGCTGGTCTTTTCCCAATGGCATCACATATACCTTTCCAGCCGGCACCATCCTGCCTGTGAATGGGTATGTAGTGCTTGCCGTCAATGCGAATGCTTTTAAAAACGTCTTTGGCTTCCTGCCACTGCAGTTTGTCGGTGCCCTCTCCAACGGCGGCGAAGTCATCCGCCTGGCTGATGCAGGCGGTGCGGAGGTAGATGCGGTCACTTATGCCAACATGCTTCCCTGGCCCGTCGAAGGCAACGGAAATGGCAATTCCATCGTGCTCTGCGATCCAACTTCAGACAACAGCCAACCCATCAACTGGCAGGCTTGCAGCACCCCGACCGGTATCACCATCAATGGCAAAGCAGTGTTTGCCAACCCCAATGCCGCTTCGGCTTGCTCCGGCCCCAGCAACCTGGTGGCCGTGAACGACCAGGCTGTGGTCAACTCACCGGTAGCAGCGACGATCAAGGTCCTGGCCAATGACCTGCTTCCCAACCCGGTCACACAACTCTCCATCGTCGTTTCGGCCAAACACGGCGCTGCCACAGTCAATGGAAACGACATCAGCTACCAGGCTTCTCAGGGCTACTGCGGCAGGGACACTTTTCGGTACAAAGTATGCGACAACACCTCCTGCGACACCGCTATCGTATTTGTCAACGTAAAATGCTACCAGCCACGCACCCTGGAGCAAGTGTCGTCGGATGATGCCAACGGCGCGCCTTTTTTCTTGAATGCGGACGTAGTAGTGACCGGGGTCGTCTATGGTGTAAACCTGCGCCCCAGCCCCACCGGCGGCACCTTGCTGTTCACGCTCATTGACAATGCCAGTGGATTTGGAGTTTCCATTTCGAGTGTAGCAAGCGATTTTGGATATACGGTGAAGGAAAAAGACCGGATTACAGTCCTCGGAACCGTCATCAACGTGAGCGGCCTGACGACGGTACAACCGGATTTTCTCGTCAAACTCACCGCAGATAACCCGTTGGTCACACCCGTTGTAGTGACCAAACTCAGCGAAGAAGTTGAATCCAAACTGATCAAAATCAACAACCTGCGCCTCGTTGATCCGTCCAAATGGACCACAGGCGTAGGCACCAGCGGTTTCAATGTGCTGGCAGTATCGGATGCCAATCCGCTCGATACGATTGATATCCGGATTGACCGCGACGTAGAAACGTTCAATGCTCCGGTGCCGCCCCAGCCGTTCAACCTGACGGGGATCGGCAGCCAGTTCGACAGCAACTCGCCCTATACCAGCGGCTATCAGGTACTGCCCCGTTACAATGCCGATATCAGCACCCTGCCTTCCGGAGTCAAAGAGGCCGACTTCAGCAACAACGTTCTTTTGACACCTAATCCGGTGAACGACCATCTGTTGCTGACCACCGACCTGGCTTTTGATCGCCTGCGCATCCTGTCCGCCAATGGCGCTTTGATTCAGACCATCCAAAATCCGGCATTCTCACAACAAATCCCCGTGGAGCAACTTCCTGCCGGCACCTACTTCGTGCGTTTTGAAAAAGACGGCGCGGCGTGGACGACGCGGTTTGTGAAAATGTAATCTGGGGGACGGAGGACGGAGGACGTTGGACTGAGGACAATCGTTTGAAGTCTGGCTGAACACAAGAGGTGCAAAAAGACACA
>Ga0335394_10007275_pt1 | contig 12503 bp, 9 predicted proteins | sample MAT03_FD_205741 | JGI IMG/M metagenome (GOLD analysis project Ga0335394, IMG submission 205741) | Freshwater microbial communities from Lake Fryxell liftoff mats and glacier meltwater in Antarctica - MAT-03 (spades assembly) (version 2) ... | reverse complement strand
TAACGGAGCCAACCTTGAATGAGCTTCGCTCATTTTAGGTCTCCAACTGGGAGGGACAAAGTCCCTCTGAGTGCCTAGGCACAACTTTATCTCAGATTCTCTACCTAAAGGTCGAGAATCTACAATATATATACCTAATCATGATATACATTAATCATGTATATATATATATATACCTAATTGTAGATATATATGTTCTACTTGAATTTAAATATACATTAATCGTATGTATATTTAATACCTGAATATATTTTATACTCTAATATAATATGGTCGCCAATTAACTATTGTAATTGCCCGAAATTCTTCACGTTCTGATGGATGAATTGCAACCACTTCATCATAATATGATAAAGCCCCATCATAAACATCTTTTACTACACTTCCTCCCGGATATATAGTAGCTGAATTAGTCTTATGATCAATATCAATATAATGATCTGAATTGCGACCATATACTCGTTTCATTCCTATATATGATGTTTTGAACATTAATGATCCAGGCCCATTATACATATATCCTGTAGAAACAGTTTGTATCCAAAGACTAGAAGAATCATGTGTGCATGATATATGTATAATATCTGTTGGAGCCCAGTCAACAGAATTCCACAACCAATTAGTAGCATGAAAATAACTATTAGGTAAAGTATATAATTTTCTATCAACTCCTATACCATATAAATATCCAGCGAATGATGTGATATGGTTTAATTTTATATTATTTATTGCCCTATATCTTGGATGAATATTATCCTTAGTCTCACAAATAACATTATTATCCTGAAGTAAAAATACTGTCACATCTGAATATGAACACACATCGATAACTGGACTATGATCTTTATCAGAATCTATTGGATTAATAGTATTTGGTTTATCACTACGACAATAATATACACCATTCTTTTCTTCACATGGTGTACTCACCAATGCTATATTATTTTGTATTGATCTCTCCGTAACAGGTATTGATCTATTGTTTGTTCCACCATGAATAGCCGCACTTATATAATTACCGTTATTACCCACTGAATCTCTAATTTTACGATCATTTGTGTAACCTGTACTCTCCCCTGATCTGATGTCAAAAGGTATGTCTGTACGTGTACCACCACTATTTATTTCATTGTCTATAGTTGTAATATCTGTGTCTATATTACGTCGTAGTGATTTTGTTCCAGAGTTGCGATAAGATTTCACTTCCTCTTGAATAGGAGGATCCCCGATTTTAACTGGTTGTGATTGTGTTGGCTTTCGTGTAGAACTAGTAATAATATTAGAAGATCCAATTTTAACGGTACTAGTCCTAGTACTTATTTTAGCACTTGTTCCAGCACTTGTTCCAGCACTTGTTCTATTACCAGTGTCAAATGATAGCGGTGTGTTATCATCTCTGATAAATACATTATCCCTACCGGATACGCTCATTGATGTAGATCGTATGGATGTATTTGGTAAATCGAACGATAAAGGTGTACATGGACTTGATATTAATTTCTCTAATTCCCCATTTGTGCGCTTATTCTTAATTACTGTTTTATTTGTATGGCTAGATTTTCTCCCATTGTTTGTCAATATATTGTGATCTACAAGGTTAGAAGAAATTTGTGATTTTCTCCCATTGTTTGTCAATATACTGTGATCTACAACATTAGAAGAAATTTGTGATTTCTTATAATTGAAATCTTCATTGTTAATATCTGATAGATTAGGTTCATTATATGAGACATCAGTGGTTTGGGAGACGTATTTTCCATGATCGATATTACTAGTGGTATCTGATGACAGTGGTGTACATGAATCAAATGTCACTACTTTATTATTAGAAGGTATAGTAATATTTTCCTGAATATTAGGTATATATGCTGATACTATTATAGGTGCCGGTAGTTCCACAATAGGTTCTGGTTCAATTACAGGTATATGTTCTGGTGTAATTATTATGGATTCTTGAATAGGAGGTTGTTCATTAACAACGGGACGAGAATACCTGATTCGTCTACGAGTGGTAGTAGAGATTGGTTTAGTTTGAGGAATGGATGTGGAGAGTGTAGTATCTCTACGTTGACAAATTTTATTAGATGAACCGGGGGTGGTTACGCATGCAAGTTCTGGAATACAATCAGTATCACTATTACATGATATACCTAGACCAGCTTTACATCTATTTGTGTTTGTTGGAAGATCATATACACATACAAAGCCGAACTGACAATCGGTCTGACTGGAACATGTTCCATTAGTAGGATTGTTATTAGCATTAATGGATACCACAACTATTATTGTTATCACAATAATGATAATAACAATGATTACTATAATGATTGCTAATGCAGGAAACAACTCCATTTTCAATCATATATAAAATGCCATCAGAACCTAATATTCCAAAAATAGACAATATAAACCGTCTTCATTCTATTAAAATAACACAACTTCAAATGGTGCGTGATCGTGGTTATGATATTGGACCAGAAGCAGCTATCCTAGAAATGTCCGTACGAGATTTTAGTAATTATATTGTAAGTCTTACGTCACAATCCAACCAATCTATTCGCGGAGCATTATCTCGGTCATATTTGTCTATTAATGAAATTAATGGAGCGAAACGATCAATGTTGGTATACTATGGAGGGAAAACAGATCCACAGCAGAAACAGATACCAGCCGCAACAGTTCGAGAATTCATACGATTAATACAACATTATGGAATTGGTGAGGCCATTCTTATTGTAGACTCGCAAATAAGTTCCATTGGTACTGATGAACTGAGAGATTTGAAACTGGTTAAGGTACAAGTATTTAATGACTCTGAACTTACGTACAACGCAACTGAACATATTGATACGCCTCTTCATGTATTACTCACACCTGAGGAAGCGACTGCTAAGCTCATTGAGATGAAAATAGATATTTCCAAGGCACTTATCATACGATCTGAAGATCCAATTGTAAGATATTATGGATGGCCAGTTGGGGGTCTTGTTCGGGTTCATAGAAAAGATAGATATGTAAGTATTCTATCGGAAAATTCTATTAATTATAGAGTAATCGTATAAATTAATTATTAAAAAACATACGTGTAGATATACATGCATATTAAGATTCTATTATAACTTGATGAATTTTATTAGGTTCAAACATCGAAGTCGATAATAATACTGGGCTATAACATAGGATAATTAAGAGAAATAGGACTATATTTTGTTGATATTGGATAATATTCGATATTTAAATTTAGATTTGTCACAGTTGTTAAATTCTAATAAAAAGTCCATTGAGAATAAAAAGATGACACACACAGATAACATATTACTTACACATACATTAGGTAATATATTCATTAAACATAATGATAAATGGCGAGGTGATTACTATTTAAATGAAAGTCTTAATTTTACTCCAAATAAATCACAAGCCGCCCGTTTCTATATTTTGAAACCAGGTGATACTACTATCTTAAATGGTGATCATATCAGTATACATATGCAGAATCGTACAATAATAGTGGATAATTCTGATACATTAAGATTATTAGATAGAGAATATGTTGATCGCCACACCAGTAGTTTTATTATCACCAATGCCACCGATAGTACCGATCCTATAACATATGAATCACCCATCTTTTTTATAACCGATAAGAACCGAAAGATGGCTTTCAAATATGACTGGGGTATGAATCTTATTAATACTATTGACAATACGATAACATCTGAATCAAATGAAGTTACAACAAACCCATCAGAAGTTGGCCATGATGCTATCACTGCTTTTGAATCACTAACATCGGCAGCTAATTATAAACCTAGAGATAATCCAAATCTCATAAATATATCATATGGAAATACTTGTGAAACAGATATTAATGCATTTAGATTTTCACTTGAACGTTGTGATAATTTAATATCAACAGATATATCTACAGATATAACCAGTAATAGAAATATAACAATCAGTAAAAATGTTACAACAGCAACAGCAACCGCAGTAGCAACAGCCCCTATAACATTATCTACTAAATCTAATTCTGATCTATCACATGGATACAAAGGAGCTATCATGATCTTATTGCTTATGATAATATTAGTCCTATGTATAATATTACGTACATAAATATATTATAAAGTGTTTTGATCTTATATATTATAAACTTATAATATATTTTGAAGTGTCTTGATCTTGAATATGTTATAAACTTATAATATATTATAAAGTGTTTCGATCTTATATATATTATAAACTTATAATATATTTTGAAGTGTTTCGATCTTATATATATATTATAAACTTATAATATATTTTGAAGTGTTTAGTCTTGAACTAATAATTGTGAACGCAGTGTGTATAGTAATTTTCCCAACACGTTTGTCGTCATTAATAAATCTTCCGATTCCCTATATGTGTAATCATCTAAATTAGAATTTCCAGTACCCCAGAAACTATCAGCAGATGCTTCTTCTATCTTAAATGGGTATGTATCCTTTAATTTGGCAGCTAATATAGGATGAGATGTAAATTTATAAGTAATTGCATCTTTCATAATCTGTATTTTTCGTGATATATCATTTAACCCTACTGGTTTATCCCAGTTAGGATCCATATAATTAATATATATACGAGATAAAGCAAAAGCAATAGCGGGAGTAGCGGCTTTTCGTATATTTTCGGATATTTCAAGTTGAAACTGTGTACAACCATCAAATATGAATTTATGAGATTGATAATAGTGTTCTGACGACAACCAATATTTGTCGTGTACAGTGAACGGAACAATATAAAAGTTAGAGAGAAATCCATTATTCATATCTGGCTCATAAAATTTTACTACTTCCATGATAATATTTAAATTAAGAGTTTGTATTCTAATTATAAATATATTCCAAATTTAAAATAATCATATATATATGATTATTTGTTATTATGATAATTAGGTGATAATGATTTATGGCATATGATTCATCCTATTAATTTTAGTTTGTACATAATCATGCATGTAAACAGAAGTAGGTGGCACATGTATGGGAATACGATTAGCCACATCAATACCAAGCGATTGTATAGTAGTCACTTTCAGTGGATTATTGGTCATAAGTGAAATAGATCTTATGTCAAAATAATTCAGAATGTCACGTGCTGACACATAATCTCTCACATCATCTGGAAGTCCTAATGCACGATTTGCTTCAACAGTATCCAACCCCTTAGTATCTTGTAAAGAATATGCCAATATTTTATTACCAAGACCAATACCACGACCCTCTTGAAATAAATAAATAACAATCCCACCATATTTAGTAATATACGCCATAGCTGCCTCCAGTTGATGTCTACAATAAATACCAGCTTGCTGGTATTTATCTTTGTAATTAGGCCTATGGCTTAATTGCTACAATAAATACCAGCTTGCTGGTATTTATCTCAGATTCTCTTCGAGAATCTACAATCACATTTCAAACTATGAAACACTTCACTTGTAATACATGCATCATGAATCCGTACAGGTATATTATTCCATTTTCCATCTATCTTCTGAAGATTTGGATCTGAAAATGTTCTCTCTCCCACAATAGCAATTGCTTCCCGCTCCATACATCTGTGTTTGAATACATGAAACTTAATTTTTCCAGAAATGAATGTTCCTTTAGGATCATCTTTTAGTCCCCAATCAGATGGAATGTTTGACTCTGAATAATGTTGATATTGTGGCTCAGCCTTCATACCATTTAATTTAAATAAAGGAATGTGTCCAAATCTGTGCATATTAAGATATTTATTATCGACCACGAGTGTCGATTCACATCCTTCTTCTGTCTCTCCCTCAGTGAAAAGGACTATAGCTTCAATCGGTTCAGGAGCCCCAATTTGCATCAATAGAGTATATACAGCCTTTATGGTTTCACCAGTAGTTACCACATTGTCTACGATTATTATATCTTTCCCTAAGAGATTAAGATCCTTTTCGATAAAAAGGGTGTTGATATGATTAGATGTTACCGCACAATAATGAACATTAATTACTTCATTATCACCGGGACGTCTACGTTTTGATAGAATAGTAGATGGTATATTATATTTAACATGCAGAACATGCATCATAGCAATTGTACTAGACTCGGGTGTTACTATATGAGGATTATTTAATTTCAAACTACTAATCCTCTCTGCAATTAGACGAGCACCTTCTTCCACCAGATCGGGCATACTATTCAGATTGAAATATAAAAATCCACTAGTAATATCACCGGGAACTGTTGCTATTTCTACATTTCTTCTAACTCTTCCCAGTGTAAGAATATTTGATTCTGGATCGGCGGACTTTTCTTGGATATCCACTGAATCTGGAGTAACCTCACCAAGAGCAGGGTCACAATATGATGATATTATAGGTTCGATTAATTTTAATGTCTGGGTCGTACGGGAATCCATGCAATTTAATATATTCCTATTCTGGATATATTAAATCATATGGATTTGATATTTTTCTCTCAACCATAATATGGTTAGGTAATAAATGATCATCACTATTATATATATGAGGAGTATCTAACAATTTACATGTATCTTGAATATGATTGCCAGTTGTCTTTTTAATTTTGTTATTATTAGTGTATAATCTACTATTAGGTGATGGTTTCATAAATGGTAGATATGACATTGGATTAATGGTCTCATCATGATGATTTTTACGAATTAATTGTGATGAATTATTTTTAGAAGATTTATTATTGCGGAGAATAAGCATACTAAGAGTAATATCTGTAACTAAATCATAATCTTTTTCTGATCCGATCCACATCCACAATACTGGATCTATTATGTATGAACTATATATTGATACAGTTTGTGTATATCCAGTATGCATTCTCCTAATAGAACTCATAAGATTACCCATTAATCTACGAAGATTTCTGTTCTTATGTATTGGAATCAAAGATATTGGAGCTGATGAATCATCATTATTAAATTCTTTGTTAAATTGGGTTAATATTCGGAAGAGGTGTCTACTAAATATAGATCCCGATTTAGTGGCTATAGATTTTTCATTGGATTCTGATGAGGTTATTAATAAAATTGGTTGAGAGACACATTCTATGTCATTGGGTATGTGTGTGGATAATGTGAAGCAATTATTATTTAATTTATATGGTAGACGCATACCATTGGGATTACAACAATCTAAGATTAAAAATATTTCTACATATGGTTGTAATATATCTAGAATTGTGTCTCTAAAATTAATAAATGAAAGTAAAGTTTTATCAGGCATAACCATAGAATCTTTCACTCCATGACCTGAATAATATATTATTACCTTATCATCTGAAACATTTTCGAGTATTCTTATTAATGATCTTAATAAGGATGTTCGATTACGAACAATAGTCATAGATGGAATTCTTTCATAAAATGAAAGAATATCAGGTTCTGCAATCTTGAGATCGATTACTCGTCTGAGATTATTATAATCCTTTACTAATTCTATATCAGTGAAGACATGAATATCACAATTAAATGATTGGCACCATTTGAATGCATGATAAAGATCAACAAGTGCTCCTGTGAGTGAATTAAATGTATATTCAAATCCAATTAATATTGCTATCGGCATACTTTAATCAAGATATCTTTCCCTCTTTTACGTTCATAATAATATGTTTGTCCATCAAACATATTTAAATTAAAGTATCTAATCATATGAGAACTATATCTTTATCAGTATTAAACAAAGAGTTAATATTCCTATATAATATATCTATGAGTAACTACATCAATGATATACGAGTATATATATGACATGTACGATACATAATCATCGACGGATGCAGTCACATTCACAAAGGTAAATATATATGCATACATATTTAACTTATTTGTATGTTTTTAATGATTTATAAATGGAGATATATGATAATTATACAACTGCCGGTGATAATTCTTTTATCCAATTGTCAAATAATGATATATATGCTGGTATCAATCATATTATTTCTTATATACATTCTGATACCGAACATCAAAATATTACATATATAAGTCATGATCCCGAACATGAACATGTCCAACATATAAATTATGATCCCGAACATGAACATGTCCAACATATAAATTATGATCCCGAACATGAACATGTCCAACATATAAGTCATGATCCAGAATATAATAACATATATGGGATATCATATACCGATACTGGACAATTAGAATACGAAAATTTATATATGGCAGATGTTATACACCATAAGAATAGTGGATTTCTTTCACGTATAACACGTGTAGATATGATCGTAATATATATTACGATCATAATTATTGGTATATTATTCTTGACATCTTCTTACTTTGGGGTACATTCCATTTGGTATGAGAATCTTATTAAGGCGGGGGCTAATACTTATCTCATTGCGGCTCTCTGGGTTATAGCATCAATCTTATCGTATCTGGGAATATTCTTATTTTGGAACAATATTGGACCAGATGAAACAGCAGAAGATGTTCGTCTTTCTGTATATTTTCTTATTGGAGATTTTCTTAGTTTGTTATGGGCGGCAGTATTCTTTCAGGGAAATAATATTGTTCTATCAGTATGGATATCTGCCATTTTATTTTTATACCAATTTTGGCTCTTCATATATATATGGAATCTTAAAATCAAAGCATCATTATTTATGATCCCATTAATTATATTATATGCATACTTCTTTTATTCTATGGTCCACTTAGCAGTTCTAAATAATATACGTCTATAACTTTCTAATAATATATGTCTATAACTTTCTAATAATATATGTCTATAACTTTCTAATAATATATGTCTATAACTTTCTAATTATATATGTCTATAACTTTCCAATAATATATGTCTGTAACTTTCCAATAATATATGTCTATAACTTTCCAATAATATATGTCTATAACTTTCTAATAATATATGTCTATAACTTTCTAATATAACGTATCTTAATAATATATGTTTGTAACTTTCTAATAATATACTTATTATTCTAAATAATATACATCCATAACGTATCTTAATAAGATATGTTAGTTTCTAATAATGAGTATATTCTAAATAATATACATCTATAACTTTCTAATATAACGTATCTTAATAATATACTTGTTATTCTAAATAATAAGTATCTATAACTCTCTGGTATAACGTATCTTAATAAGATATGTTAGTTTTTTATTACATTAAGCTGCATTTTCGATCAGCTGATTTTGCAGGGTTTATATCGACAGTCGGATCCTTTTTCTTGTTATCGAAAAGAGAATCAATATTTTCCATAGCTGCCTGGATGGGATTCGTCTGTTTGGCAAATTTAGAAAAGAAAGCGCTAACATCAGAACATACTAACGGATCGAAATATCGCAGCGGATTTGGATCCTCATAATATGGTCGTAATTTATAATATGCGCTAATTTTTGTGAACAAATCGAAACGTTTATGTTCAGTATCATATATAGCTTGTGCCAGTGTAACAGATTGATCCTTATTCATATTAAAAATTTTCTCTGCCAACATCTTGATATGTTCTTGCGCGAAACGTGGAGAACGAAATATACCATCACACTTATATACTGATGGGTTTGTTATTTTTCTATTTACACTGAAAATATAGATAATGTTTCTAGGTGGAACCACAGAGACCATATCCAAATAGGGGATCAAATCTTCTTCATAAATATTCACTAATACGATGCATGGAACTTTGCTGATAGGTCTTGGAGCTTTCTTGGCTTTCTTGGCTTTAAAAGCATCTTCATCACTAATAAACATATTAATCTTATAATGATCAGCCAAAGCACGAATAAAGGATCTTTTACCTGTTTTGGATGATCCATGAATAATAAATGTGAAATTTCTTGGAGTGACAGGTTTACCACATGATTCCATAACATCAATTGATGCATTCTTCATAAGAAGATCAATATGTGTTGAGATGCAATTACGTTCATCATCGAAACCAACCATATCACTGAGCAATGTACTATCAGTAACTCGGGTTCCATTATAGTAGTCATAATCACGTTTATAGAGATATTCCATATGTCCACTAGGTTTGTAACTCTGCTCACAAGTGCTCAAGAACGATTCTATTATTTCCATGGAATGAGCACTAAAAGTCATGATCCATTGACTATCATGACACGAAGTCAACATTGTGATATGATAATTGTTATGAAATATGATTATACTAGGAGGAATAAACTCTAAGAGTTTGGAAAGTTTACCATCTAGAAGATGTCCCATCTGAATAGTGTGCGAATTCAGATATGATAGAATAGCAGACATCACACCGACATCAGATATCATACAATATTTTATACTTATATTTGCGGAGTTATCCATATTATTTGGACTGATATAATTTATATGACATCTTTTCAGTATTATACTGTGTATATATTAACTAATCCTATTAACATATCCTATTAATATATTTTACAATATATCACTAATCATTCATATAACTGTGTCTATATATCACTAACCATTGTTCATATAACTGTGTCTATATATCACTAACCATTGTTCATATAACTGTGTCTATATATCACTAACCATTGTTCATATAACTGTGTCTATATATCACTAACCATTGTTCATATAACTGTGTCTATATCACTAACCATTGTTCATATAACTGTGTCTATATATCACTAACCATTGTTCATATAACTGTGTCTATATATCACTAACCATTGTTCATATAACTGTGTCTATATCACTAACCATTGTTCATATAACTGTGTCTATATCACTAAGTAGCGTCATCTGTATAACTATATTATAATAATATATATCAGTAAGTGTATCATCTGTATAACTATATTATAATAATATATATCAGTAAGTGTATCATCTGTATAACTATATTATAATAATATATATCAGTAAGTGTATCATCTGTATAACTATATTATAAATCACTAAGTAGTATATGTATCAGCACCGTTATCAATATATATTAATCGATCCCATTAAGCACTGTTATCATATTGAGCATTGTTATTATATTGAGCATTGTTATTATATTAAGCACCTGTTATTATATTGAGCATTGTTATTATATTAAGCACCTGTTATCATATTGAGCATTGTTATTATATTGGCATCGTTATTATATAATGGTTCGATAACATCATATATCTATTATATATGATGTTATCGTATCAATCTAGAATGAACTTCCTTCATTTTAGTTATGGGTCAATATAACCGAGATAAATGTATTATATTACCATATATTAATCGATCTTATTAATATATTTTACCTTATATCACCAAGCACTATGTCATATTATTGGGCCAATAACATTATATAATATATCCATTACAATAAATCTGTTAAAGACCTAGGTCTTTAACAGATTTATCTCAGATTCTCTTTGAGAATCTACAATATTATTGGATATATGTATCATATTACTATCATATCTATTGTGATGTGTTATTGGACCAATATCAACATTATATCTATTACAATAAATACCAGCTTGCTGGTATTTATCTTTGTAATTAGGCCTATGGCCTAATTGCTACAATAAATCTGTTAAAGACCTAGGTCTTTAACAGATTTATCTCAGATTCTCTTTGAGAATCTACAATAAATACCAGCTTGCTGGTATTTATCTTTGTAATTAGGCCTATGGCCTAATTGCTACAATATTATTGGTCCAATGTATTATATTATTATCATATATATGATACAATAAATCTGTTAAAGACCTAGGTCTTTAACAGATTTATCTCAGATTCTCTTTGAGAATCTACAATAAATACCAGCTTGCTGGTATTTATCTTTGTAATTAGGCCTATGGCCTAATTGCTACAATATTATTGGTCCAATGTAGTGTATTAATCCATATCATTAATATATTTTATCTTATATCACTAAGCACTGTTATCATATTAAGCACTGTTATCATATTAAGCACTGTTATCATATTAAGCACTGTTATCATATTAAGCACTGTATCCATATATCGATAGCAATATATGTCAGTATTATAATAATATAATACATCGGTCCAATAACATTGTAGATTCTCAAAGAGAATCTGAGATAAATCTGTTAAAGACCTAGGTCTTTAACAGATTTATTGTAATAGATATATTATATAATGTTATTGGACCAATAATATAGTATAGATATATGATAATAATATAATACATTGGACCAATAATATTGTAGCAATTAGGCCATAGGCCTAATTACAAAGATAAATACCAGCAAGCTGGTATTTATTGTAGATTCTCAAAGAGAATCTGAGATAAATCTGTTAAAGACCTAGGTCTTTAACAGATTTATTGTAGCAATTAGGCCATAGGCCTAATTACAAAGATAAATACCAGCAAGCTGGTATTTATTGTAATAGATATATTATATAATGTTATTGGACTAATAATATTGTGATAGATGTATGATAAAATATATTAATGAGAAGGATTAATATATGGATAACAGTGCTTAATATGGATAACAGTGCTT
>Ga0335394_10007273_pt1 | contig 12504 bp, 6 predicted proteins | sample MAT03_FD_205741 | JGI IMG/M metagenome (GOLD analysis project Ga0335394, IMG submission 205741) | Freshwater microbial communities from Lake Fryxell liftoff mats and glacier meltwater in Antarctica - MAT-03 (spades assembly) (version 2) ... | reverse complement strand
CGCGCACATCTCCGCCCAATTCACAGTTGCCTACTCCGGTGGAGTCAAGCTGCACTCTCGTGTGCGCAAATCGACCCGTGAACCCTCGCAACGGCACATCCTCGCCCATCCAGGCGAGCAACTTGAGGCCCTCCGAGGACCTTCGCTCCTCCTCCGGCAACTCCGCGGCATTTCCCCCGATCGGGAGCTTTCCGAGGGCGGGGTTGGGCGACGCCTCCGGAGAGAGCTCATCGTAGCGAAAGGCGGTCATCAGGGAGATCGACTTCACCTCGACGCCAATTACACCCGCGACCGCCAACAGACGGGCCGCTGTCCACTGGAACTGCTTGAGCGCATGGTCCCAGCTACTGGAACGAATCGTCTTCTTGCATTCCACGATCCAGATGGAAACCGAGTCGTCGGGGCGCGCGATGAGGAACGCCCCATCGGCATTATAGCTCTCGCGCAGGAACTCGAAGATTCCGTCTTGCCCGTGGAGCTTAAATTCCACACACGTATGGTCGGTGGCGACCTGACAGTAGACCGCGGCCTCCCCCGCTTCGTTGGTCTCCTCGACCAGGAGCGTGCACGGGCCCTCCACGACCTCGTAGATTCGCCGCGGTCGCTTGCCGTCCTTGTTCTTCTCCTCCTTGATCCACATCGACAGCCGTTCACGCAACGAGCCTTGCCGCTCGAGCATCACGGCACATCCTCGCTCAGGAGGCCGTCCAGGTAGGTCGCCTGTCTGCTAAGGTCGAGGATCTCACGGTTGAATGACGGCATCACCAGCCCCGCCCCGGATTGCTTCATCGGGGACACCAGAGATCTCCCGTCCGGCCCGAAACGAAACTCATTGCCGGCGACATCGGCTTGCTCAAGAAAGTCCTGCGATTCAAATTTGAGCTCGCGCTGCGCCTCCGCACGTCGCTCGGGCGGCAAGCTGCCGAGCTTGATGAAATTGTTGATCTGCTGGCAAAAATTCTCGCTGTGAGTTGTAATCCACACACACAGTCCTTTTCGCACTAGACGAACGACCACCTGCGCGAGGCGACGCTGAAGCGCTGGATGCAAGTGCGCTTCAGGCTCCTCGAGCACCAGTAGCGGCATGCTCCGAGCATGCCGCAGGACGAGGACAAGTGGGCCGAGTTCGGTCACGAGCGACGACGACAGCTTCATCGGAAGTGAAGAAGCGCCTCCCTCGGGGATGTAGCGATACTCGTTGATAGCTGCGCCCCTTGCGGTATCCACGACCTCGAAACGTCCTCCCATGCCGGCCTCAAGAAAATCGGCCTCGGCTTCATAGTTGCTCCGTCGTCCCTGCCGGATACCGAAGCCGATGAGGTCGATAAAGTGAAACGACGGTGTGGTGAGATCGAGAAGCTCTTCCTCCTCCGCAGCAGCAGCGCGGAAGGTCCGACGAAGACTTCGCCGCGCAGCCGCCTTATAAAGCTGCATAAAGCCCGTCCGCGACGCCGGCAGGTACACCGGATCAATCGACGAGTAGGAATCCTCGAATGAGGCGAACAGGCGGAAGAGCCGCTGAAACACGACGCGTCGAACGATGATATCTCGAATATGCGTCAGCCAGCTTTTCGCGCCAACATCGCCATGCAGCCCACCATGAGGCTCCAGACCATCGTCGAGCGTCACATGGACACGCTCTTCCTCCTCCGCGGTCTGCCACGACACCTTCATGGGCCGCGCCGTGACCGGCTGAAACGAGACCTTCCCGACCGCGGCGTCGGGACTATTCAAGATCCGCCGCACCAGGCTATCCTTGTGCTTTTCCAGTAGCGCGTCAAAGACTCGATGGAAGCGAGTCATCTCCGCCGCCTCGATCGTGATCTCTCCCCGACTCGCACCCGCTGGTATTGCGCTCGCCAACCACGCGTCGACCTCGACGATCTCGGGTCCTTCCAGCGCAGGGAGGTCGAACTGAAGCGCCACGAGGCCCCAGAGCAGCGAGGCCAGGTAGCTCTTTCCGCTGTTGTTCGGCCCAACAAGCAGGGTCAGGCGCCGCAACGTGACGTCCGCCGACGAGATCCGTCCAAAGTCCTCAACCCGGAGCCTCCAGTGCGGCCTCATACCGCCCGTATGCCATCTTCGCCGGTCGAAGGCAACCGGCCCAGCCCGCCGCCCTCGAGGCCGCCGAGGACTGCGCCCTGTTCGCCAGCGGCATGGCCGCGGTCACTACCGCCCTCTTCACCCTCCTGCGCGCCGGCCAGCACGTCGTCCTCACCGCCGACGGCTATCGCCGCACCCGCCAGTTCGTCACCGGCTTCCTCGCCCTCTACGGCGTCGAGCACACGCTCGTCGCCCCGGCGACCTCGGCGCGATCGTCCTCGGCAGACCCGCGTCGTCCTCAGCGAGTCGCCGACCAACCCTTGCCTCCGCGTCGCCGACCTGCGCGCCCTCGCCGAAATTTGCCGTCCGCGCCGCGGCCTCAAGCTCCGCCGCCGTCGCCGAGGGTGTGCCCCAGCCGCTCGCACGCTCGGCACGAAGCCGAGCTCGAAGCCCGCGAGTTCCCCCCTTCACGACCTCCGGCAACTGCCCCGCCCGCTCCTCGCAGCGCTTGCGGGAATCCGCGAGGTGCCGACGCAGCAGCACCGACGCGTCGCACTCGTGGGTGTGACGCGGCACGTAGCCGACCGGCCTCACGCACGCGGGCATCTCGCCCCCCTGTGCATCCGCGCGGCCGATCTCGGCCGGTCACACCAAGTCACCGAGATCGTTACTCTCGCCGCCGACGCCACCGACTGTGGCGACCAGCACCCGAACCGCTTCTCCCAAACCGTCAGAACATCACTTGCAGCTGCACACGCAGCAGATCCCCGCGACCGGTCGGCAGCGCTGGGCCCCAGGTGTGGACATAGTCGAGCTGGAGCTTGAGCGCGTGGCGATAGAAGTAATAGTTAATCCCGCCGCCGACCTCGTCGAGGCGTCCGAGGCTGGTCGGCGGGCTTCGCGGCGGGCGCACGCCGGCCGTGCGCGCGACCACCTCGGCGCGCGCGTGCGCGGCACGAACAGGCCTGACCGCCAGGGAACTTTCGCCGACGCGCGCGGTCTGTGCCGGACCTGTCCGGGCCTCGTTCACGAGGGCCCCCGCCTGGCCCGTCCCCGGGCAAACTCTGGAGCTGTCATGCACCGCGTCGTCCCACCTTCGTCTCCCCGTCCGCCGCGCGGCCTGCTGACCACACTGACGCTACTGCTGACTTCGTGTCACGGCGGCGGCAAGGCGACCAAGCCCGAGGACAACGGACTACCCGGAGACATCGCCACCCTCGCCGCCTTCGATCCCGCCGCTGTCGGTCCTGGCGCGCCGCCCAAGCCGGGCCCCAGTCGTCCGCTCGACGTCGTGGATTACGGCCCGCAGGGTCGCACCGAGGGCAACGGCGAGGTCCACCTGCGGTTTAATCAGCCGGTCGTCGCGCTCGACCTCGCCGACAGCACCGGCCTGGAAAAGCTCTTTATCCTCGATCCTCCGCTGCCTGGTCGCGCCTTTTGGAAGACCCCCGAACTGCTGGTATTCGAGCCGACCACCGCGCCGCTCGACTGTCACAGCTACACCGTGCGCTTCACCGGCGGCCTCGTCGGCCTCGACGGTCAACGCTTCGACCGCGCGCTGAGCTGGACCTTCGAGACCCCGCGGCCGACCGTGATCGGCTCATCCCCGGCGTCGCGGCCGCGGCGGGAGACCGGCGACGACATCGACGCCGCCGACGACGGTGAGGTCGAGCGTCGCGACAGCGCCGTCATCGTCCACTTCGATCGCCCCGTCGCGCTCAAGGAGGCCCAGGCCCACCTGCGCGCGCAGGCCCGCCCGCTCTCCGACCTCAAGGCCGCCGCCAAGCCCGTGCCGGTGCGCGTGCGCGTCGCCACCAAGGCCGAGCGCGAGCGCACCAATTGCGACGACACCGATGTCCGCCGCTGCTACGCCGTGCAGGCGCGCACATTATGGCCCGGCAGCAGCGAGCTCGAGGTCCAGGCCACGCCGGGCCTGCGCAGCGAGACCGGCCCGCTGCCGCTCGACACGCCGTGGTCGATGGTGTTTCGCACCTACAGCCAGCAGGCGCTGCTGCACGTCGACTGCTCGGAGGATGACCCCTGCGGCCTCCAGCCGATCTCACTGCGCCTGCGAAACCCCGTCACCGAGCAGCAGCTCAAGAAGATCACGATCAGCCCGCGGCCGAAGTACTTCACCGTCAGCAGCTTCAACGACTGGGGCGACGGCGGCACCGAGGCCACCCTCGAGGGCCAGTTCCTGCCCGGCACCACGTACACCATTCACGTGCCCGCCGGCATGCGTGACATCTACGGCCAGCAGATCCCCGGCGGCGCGACCCGCCAGACCGTCGTCGTCCCGCGCGCCACCCTGGCGCTGTCGGCCACCGACGGCATCCTGCCCGCCACCGGCAAGCAGACCGTCGGCGTCGAGTCGCGCCACGTAAAGACCCTCCACGTGCGCGCCGGCATCTACACCGATGCCGAGGTCCAGACCCTCATCGACCTCAATCTCAAGCGAACCAAGGACGTCTGGCCGGCCCGCGTGGTCGAGCGCGACATCCCCCTCACGCTCTCTGGCAAGGCCGACTGGTCATCGCTCGCGCTCGACCTCGCCGACCTGAGCGGCAACTCCCGCCGGCTCATGCTCATCGAGGTCAGCGCCACGGAGCTGGTCCCGCGGGCCGACCAGTACGGCCCGCCCGCCGCGATCCGCGGCCTGTATCGTCTGACCGACCTCGGCCCCGTCGCGGTCGTCTCGCTGCCCGGCTCGAGCGTGCAGGTGCTGCGCCTGTCGACCGGCGCGCCCGTCCCCGGGGCCACGGTCTCCCGCCCCGACCCGCGCCAGCCCGGCAAGCTGCTCGCGCTCGGCACCACCAACGCCGACGGCCTGCTCGCGCTGCCGGCCGAGCTCGTGCCGAGCGCTGAACATTGGTCGTCATGGCAGCCACTCGCCAAGGCTCCGGGCCACCTGCCCTTGCGCCTGACGGTGATCGACCAGGCCACGGACGACCACGCCTACCTCGAGCTGTCGCCGCTGAGTCTCCGCAGCCCCTACTCTGCGCGCAAGAATGACAAGACCGATCTGCCGAGCCCGCTGCGCCCCGGCGAGCGCCTGATCGCCCGCGTCGTCAGTGAGCGCGGCGTCTATCGCCCCGGCGAAAAAGTCCGCGTCGTCGGCTGGTCGGCCCTCGATACGCCCTTCTCGCGCAGCAACCTCGGACGCGTCAAGCAGGGCACCCCGGTCGTGTTCACGCTGCTCGACAACCTCAACAAGGAGGTCGCCACCCACGCCACGCGCACCACCTCCGAGGGCAAGTTCTGGGCCGAGCTCGTGGTCCCCGCGGACGGCTCGCTCGGCCGCTACACCGTGCGCGCCAAGCTGTTTGGCGAGGACATCCAGACCTCCGTCAAGGTCGAGGACTACCGCGTGCCCGAGTTCACGGTCGAGGCCGTCGCGCGCCGCACCGACATCCTCGCCGGCGAGCAGACGACGATCGACGTACACGCCAGCTACTACTTCGGCGGCCCGGTCCAGATCAAGCGCCTGGCCCGGCAGACCAATTGTCGTTACCAGCACTATCGTCCACCTGGCCTCGAGGACATGTGGGACGTCGGCGAGTCGCCGCCGTATACCCACCACGGCTGGCCACCGCGCGTCGTCGAGGGCGAGCCGAAGATCGACACCCCCGGGCGCCGCGAGCTGCAAGACGGCGGTCGCCTCCAGGACTCGCGCTACCCGCATCGCTGCACCACCTCCGTCGAGGTCCAGGACGCCTCGATGCAAGGCATCGGCGGCGAGGCCGGCTTCGCGGTCCACCCCGCCGCCTTCTACATCGCCGTCGCCGCACCGTCCGGCTACCTCGAGGCCGGCCAGCGCGTCCGCGTGCCCCTGCGCGCCGTCGACCCCGCCGGCAAGCGCGTCGCCGTCGCCGGCATCGAGCTCGACGTCACCCGCCACTGGCGCGAGCGCAGCTTCAAGCCCGAGGGCGGCAAACAAGTGTTCGCCGGCTGGGCCGAGCGCAGCGCCAAGGTCAAGCGCTGCAACTTCGACGTCCCGGCCGCCGGCGACGACCCGGTCTGCGCCCTGCCCCCGCTGCTCGAGGGTCGCTACGAGCTGGCCGCGACCGCCAAGGAGCCGGGCTCGACCCGCGTCGCGCACACGCTCACCAACTTCTACGCGTATGTGAAGACCCCCGCGTCCGACAACACCTGGCTCAGCGAACCAGTCGAGCGCCTCGAGGTCCTCACGGACCGCAAGAATCTGCTGCCTGGCGCCGCGCTCGAGGTCGCGGTGCGAGCCCCCTGGCCCGACGCGCATGGCACCCTCGTGGTCGCCCGCGGCGGCATCCGCGAGACCTACCCGATCGCGCTGACCGGGAATCAACAACTGTTCAAGTTCACCGCCGACGACACCTGGACCCCGAACGTCGAGTTCCAGGCGATCGTCATCCAGCCCAGCAAGCCGGGCGCGAGCATCCAACCGCGGGTCCACCAGGCCACCGCGCTCGTGCAGCAGAACTTCGAGCACCGCCGCCTCCAGGTCACCGTCGCCGCGCCGCCCAGGGCCGGACCCGGCCAGCAGGTCGTCCTCGGCGTCAGCGTGCGCGACGAGCTGGGCCGACCCACCGCCGCGCGCGTGGCCCTGTGGGCCGTCGACGAGGCAGTGCTCGACCTCACCGGCCATGAGATCCCCGACCTGCTGCCCGACTTCATCCCGGGTCGCAGCGCCGAGACCCAGGAGAGCGACGACTACAGCGACCTGCTCTACCCCTATACCGCCCACCCCTGGGACCCGTGGTTCGCCGTCGGCGGCCTCGGGCTGACCGGCAGGGGCAGCGGCGGCGGCAGCAGCTCGAGCCACGGCTATGGCGGTGGGGCCGGGCGCGGCGGCAGCGGCCCGCCCCCCGCGCGCAGCCGCTTCGAGACCACCCCCGTGTTCCTCGCCGACCTCGCCGTCGACAAGTCCGGCGAGGCCAGCGTCAAGGCCAAGCTGCCCGACAACCTCACTACATTTCGCATCACCGCCGTCGCCTCCGCGCGGCTGGTCGACGGCAAGTCGCCGGGTCGCTTCGGCAAGAACGACACGCGCACCGTCGTCACCGCGCCGCTGGTCCTGCGCGCCGCCCTGCCCCGCGCGCTGCGCCCCGGCGACCGCGCCGAGCTCGCGGCGATCGTGCAGAACAACACCGGCGCCGCGGGCCGCCTCAGCGTCACCGCCAAGGTGGTCGAAAAGCCAGGTACGAAGGGACATGTCCTCAAGCTCCTGTCCCCCGCGACAGTCACCGCCGAGACCGCCCCCGGCGACCAGACCCGCGTGGTGTTCCAGATCGAGGCGACCACGCCCGGCGCCCCGGAGTTCGAGCTGCAAGCCGCGCTGACCCCCACCGGCGGCGGCGCCAAGATCGAGGACGGCCTGCGCCTGCCGCTGCCCGTCCACGCCGAGCGCACCCTCACCGAGCGCGTCGCCGCCTACGGCACCGTCACCGACGACCAGGCCGTCGCGATCCCGATCAAGCTGCCCACCGATGTCCTGCCCGGCTACGGCGGCGTCACCGTCGCGACCACCTCGACCCTGCTCGGCGGCCTCGAGGACGCCGTCCACGCGCTCGTCCAATACCCCTACGGCTGCATCGAGCAGGCCTCCAGCCGCCTGCTCCCGATCGTCGCGCTTGGCGCCCTCGCCGACTACCCGCTCGGCATCCCCGACACCAAAGAATTTATGAAGGTAGGCATCGAACGCATCCTCGGCATGCAGGTCGAGAGCGGCGGCTTCGCCTACTGGCCCGGCGGCAAGGAGGTCCACGTCTACGCCTCCGCCTACGCGACCTGGGTGTTGCAGCTCGCCAGCGAGGCCGGTCATCCCGTCCCCGAGGCCGCCCTCAAGCGCGCGCTCGACTACCTCGAGGGCCGCGTCAACAACCTCGTGCTCGCCCAGCTCCCGGTCGACTGGGGCTACTACGACGGCGTGCGCGTCGCGATCGCCTTGCACGTGCTCGCCGACGCCGGCCGCGACGTCCGCAAGCAGGCCGCCGGCATGTACGTGCTGCGTCAGCAGCTCCCCCTGTTCGCCCGCGCCTTCCTGCTGATGGCGATGCACCGCGCCGACCCGCACAGCCCCGAGGTCCGCGCGCTCCAGTCGGAGCTGCTCGGCAACCTGCAAGAGCTGCCGGCCACCGCCCACACCAGCGAGCAGGGCGCCTACAACCTCGACGAGTTCTTCGCCTCCGACGGCCGCAGCGACGCGATCACCCTGATGGCCTTGCTGCGCGTCCAGCCCGACCACCCCGTCATCGTCAAGCTGGCCCGCGGCCTGCTCGAGCGCAGGCTCGGCGGCGCGTGGCGCAACACCCAGGAGAACGCCTACGCCCTGGTCGCCCTCGCCGACTACGCCCGCGTCTACGAGGCCGAGCTGCCCGACTTCACCGCGCGCGCCTGGGTCGGCCGCACCAACGTGCTCGACGAGCAGTTCAAGGGCCGCGAGCTCGCGACCCGCAGCAGCTTCACCGACATGGCCACGATCTTGAACCTGCCCCGAGAGCCAGGTGCCGCCCTGCTCCCGGTGGTCCTCCAGCGCCAGGGCAAGGGCAGGTTGTACTACCGCCTCGGCGCCGAGTGGGCCCCCGCGTCGGCCGACATGCCGGCGCGCAATCAAGGCTTCCTGATCACCCGCAGCCTACGCACCAGCACCGGCGCCACGACCACCTCGGTGCCGGCGGGCGAGCCGATCGCCATGGACCTGCGCATCGAGAGCCGGATCCGCGTGCGCTACGTCGTGATCGACGTGCCGCTGCCCTCGGGCCTCGAGGGCGTGTCGCGGACCCTCGGCAAGGGCCGCGGCGCCGCGGTGCTCGGCGGTCATCGCGGCTGGTGGGTGTCACACGAGGAGCAGCGCGCCGACCGCGTCGTGGTGTTCGCCGACGACCTGCCGCCCGGCATCCACACCCACACGATCGACCTGAGGTCCACCAGCCGCGGGCAATTCAGCTTCCCGCCCGCGCTCGCCGAGGCGATGTACATGCCCGAGGTCTACGGCCGCACCGTCGGCGCCAGGCTCGAGGTCCGCTAAACGATCACTGCGTGAGATCCGGTCATATCTCGCAGGGGCCGGGAGGTTTTCATCGCCCCCGGCCTCGCGGTGCAGAGGTCGATAGCGACAGTGGGCGAGGTCGACCATTCCCACAAACCAGCCTGTCATTCCTCCCGGGACCCGCGCCTGTCCTGCATCGGAACAAGCATCGGAGCTATTTTCATCGTGCCGCGTTGCAGCGAGACGCGGCGCAGCGGGCCGGTGAATACGGCTCCGCTGTTCCCGTCGATGGCACCCCTCGCGCCCACGTATTTGGCGGGCTCGAGATCGCCGCGTGTCCACGTCACCCCCCGACGTGCGTCACGCGCACCCGTTTGACTCCCGGAGGGTTTATGCACAAGCTCCGCGCCATGTTTTTGCCTCGTCTCCGCTCCGCGCGGTGGGCTGCGTTCGTCCTCGTCTCGGCTTTCGCCGGGCCGGCGGCTGCGCTGGCTCCCGACGCGCCGACCCTCGATGCCGCGAGCGCTGACGCCTCGCAGCTTCGTCAGCACATCTACGCCATGGAGCAGGCGTACACCTCGGTGCAGGACTACACCGCCACCTTTTACAAGCAGGAGCGGGTCAAGGGCCGCCTGTTGCCGGCCGAGACCATGCAGTTCAAGTTTCGCAAGCCCTTCGGCGTGTACCTGCGCTGGACCGGCTCGCTCGAGGGTCGCGAGGCGTTGTATGTCCGCGACTGGAACGAGGACAAGATCCGCGCCCATCAGGGTTCGTTCCCCGACATGACCGTCAACCTCCGCCCCGACGCCAGCCTGGCCATGCGGGGCAACCGGCACCCGATCACCCAGCTCGGCTTCGGTGAGATCATCAAGCTGATGGTCCGCGACGCCCGGCTCAGCGAGGTGCGCCCGCAAGACGGCGTGCAGTACATCGACCACGGCGAGTCCACGGTCCATGGCGCCCGCAGCCGCTGCCTCGAGGCGGTCACGCCCCCCCGCAACTACTCGCCCTACTACGCCACCCGCGCCAAGATCTGCTTCAACGTCAAGACCAGGATGCCGACCCGCATCACCGTCTGGAACGACGAGGACGTCATGATCGAGGACTACGGCTTCGAGGACGTGCACCTCAACGTCGGCCTCACCGACGCCGACTTCGACCCCGCCAACCCGGCGTACAACTTCTAAAAACCTGTCCCTTCGGACAGCGAGCGCGGCCCCCGGAAGCCGCGTTTTTTTTGGGCCCGCCTCCCGGGGATCTCGACGACCGGCGCCACCTCGACGACCGGCGCCACGGGCAGCGACGACACCACCGAGGCCGCAGGCTGCGTGCAGTTCGACTGCCGAGATGTGCGCCGGCAACCACGACGAGCCCTGTCACACCCCCTACGCGGGCTCCTGCGTGGATGACGAGTGCGTGTGTGAGAAGCAGCCCGACGACTGCATCCCCCCGGAGCCGGTGGAGCAACGGCCGGCTCGAGTGTCCGACGGCCGCGGTGCTCGGCTACCGCGCCGATGTAGGCCGCGATATGGCGGTCCTTCGCGCCATCACCAGAGGTCGTCCCAACACCCCGGAGGAGGAAAACACCGGCCTGGCGCTCGACAGGCGCTATCGGGGCACGACGATCGCGGCGGCTGTCCTCGGGACCACCGGCGCGGCCCTCGTCGTGACCGGCGCCGTGTTCCTGGCGACCGGCAGGCGAGCGAACCGCGTTGCGGCCGCGCCCTGGGGTGGTCAGGGGATCGGCGGCCTGGTGCTCCAGGGGAGGTTTTGACCATGGGCGAATTCGCCGCTAGAGTGTCCCCCATGCGCCGCCTGTCCCTCGCCGCCGCCGTTCTTCTCGCCGGCTGTCACTCGGCCGAGTACGAGCTTTATTTAGAGCAGCAGGAGAAATTTGCGAGCAACGGCAGCGACTCGAGCGGCGACGTGGATCCCACGACGACCGGCGACACGGAGCCCGCGACCACTGGCGCGATCGGCAGCGACAGCGCGGCCGGTTCCACGACCGACATGGCCGATAGCTCGGACACCGCACCGCCGTCCGACACCGCGACAGACACCGGCGATGCGAGCGATACGGCGGACAGCCCGCCGGTCGGCGAACCGGACAAGCCGGTGATCGTCTCGATCGCGCTGCCGGCGAACGTCTACGCCGCGGGCCCGGTGGCGCTCGCCGTGCAGACCGAGAGCACCGCGTCGGTGCTCGTCATGCTCGATGGCATCGACGCGGGCGAGCTGATCGCGGCGGGCGACGGGTTGTTCACCGGGGCGTTGGCTGTCCACGGCGCGATCGATAACGGTTGGCACGCGGTCGAGGTCATCGCCAAGCAAGGCCCCTACGAGGACAGCAAGCCGGCCATGTTCAACGTGTCGACGCCCGAGCCGGGCACCCCGGCATGGTCGAAGGCTGGGCCCGCGGCCAGCCGCACGAACCGCGTCGCTGTCACGCCCACCGGAGACTTGATCGAGGTCGGCCAGACGGTGATCGGCGGCGTGCCGCGGCCGACGATCCGCAAGCGCTCCGCTGCCACCGGCGCGGAGCTGTGGCCCGAGAAGACGATCACGCTCGACACCCGCGAGGGCGCCGCCGTCGCCGTCGCCGTGTTGCCGGACGGGCGCATGTGGGTCGCGATGAACGTGCGCGAGCCGATGAAGGACAGTCGGCCGCGGATCGCCTTGCTCGACGCGGACGGCCAGGCGGTGGGGATCGAAGCTCTGGGTACCTCTGGCCAAGTGGTCCGCGCGCTCGCGGCGGACAAGGAAGGGGCCTGCTTCGCGGTGGGCGTCGCCGGGATCATGGGCGATTGGGACTTCGCGTACTGGCGCATCGACACCACGGGCGAGCAGACGCTCGACAATACGTACGACTACATCCCGGCCCCCGACAAGCCTCCCCACAGCTTCGTGGACATCGCCAGCGACGTCGTGATCGACGGTGACATCGCCTGGATCGTCGGCATTAGCAAGGGAGTGCATGACGCCGAAGACCCTGACCCGAACCCCTACCTGCGCGGGGTCCTCGTGCCGATGAACCTCCACACCGGCAAGCTCGCCGGTCCCGTGGTTGTGGCCCCTACGGCCCCTGGGTGGCCTCAAAGCGCACTTTTCGGCGCGACACTGCATCCTGAGGGAGTGCTGGTGACCGGCTACCGGTGCGACAAGATCTGCTCCACGTATCAGATCGAGACCTCCCTCTACAGCTTCGACGGCGTGCGCACGTGGTCCGAGCACGAGGCCGACAACAGCGGCCTCGCCTACGGCAGCGACGTCGCGTTCGATGGTCAAGGGCGGGCGCTCGTCTCGGCCGCGGTGACGCAGAACGGCAAGCTGCGCGGCTACGTGTTCGGCCGCAGGGTCGGCCCGCCGGGGACGGTCCTGTTCGAGCACTGGTACCCGGGCGCCGGTCCCTCTGAAGTTCTGGGCATCGCCCGCGACATCTTCGATCGCATCTTCCCGGTCGGCTACGTGACCGTCAACGGCGAGACTGAGGCCCG
>Ga0335394_10007272_pt1 | contig 12505 bp, 10 predicted proteins | sample MAT03_FD_205741 | JGI IMG/M metagenome (GOLD analysis project Ga0335394, IMG submission 205741) | Freshwater microbial communities from Lake Fryxell liftoff mats and glacier meltwater in Antarctica - MAT-03 (spades assembly) (version 2) ... | reverse complement strand
GGGGTATGTGGATTATCCCTATTGCTATCATTATCATTGCTGTGTTTTTTTTGAGAGGCAGAGGCCGAAAGTGAACTCAGCAAAGAACAATTTGTGCCTGTAAAAAAATGAAATAGGGAAAATAAAAGTATTATTTCCACAGATAAAACCCGTGTAACTGTACATGCTATTGAAACTAACGAAGAGATGATAATAGCAAAATCAGTTTCCTAATTTTTAAATAGTATAGGTAGAATAATAAGTTCTATCAGCATTCAACATGTAGAATTTAGTTGCCACTAATGCACGAATAAGGACAATTAGTTCAAAAATAATTAATGAAAATATGTGCATTCGTGGCATAAATATTCAAATAGCTCCTAAGGCAGTTTTCTATTTCTAACCAGCCGCCATGTAGATTTTTAATTGCCACGAATTGGACCCCAATAAAAACAAATTCTTTCCAAATAATTAATGGATATTCGTGCATTCGTGGCATAACTAAATTTAAAAACTTCTAAGCCAGTTTTCTTTTTCAATTAAAATTTTGCTCCCACAGAAACAAAGAATGTTCTTCCGTCCCCCGGCAATACACCAGGCCCCGGATAACCACCCGCCCTGCGGGTAAAATAACGTTCATCAAGCAAATTATTAATGCCGGCTTTTATATTTAAATTTTTAGAGAATTTATAAGTTGCCGTTAAATCTGCCACCGTGTAAGATGGTATTAGGCCGTTTTGACCATTTGCATTTGGGGTAACGGTATTGTTGGCATCGCTGAAGGTTTCCCCTACATAGCTTACCTGCCCGGTTAAAAGAATAGATTTATATCCTGCTGAGATACCAGTACGCAGAATATTCTTAGGAGCATTTTCAACAGTCTTTCCTTTGGTACTGGCATCTTTATGGTTGCTGCTGTAGGATGCATCTGTGTAACTATAAGATGCAAACAGCAGTAAATCTGCAGGCTTATTTTTTGCAAACGCTTTTATAGGACTAAACTCAATAAAACCCTCAAACCCTTTGCTGATGCTATTGCCTACATTTGTAATCAAACGATACGATGCGCCCGATGGTGTAATGGTGCCTACCCGGTTTTGGTATAACAGGTAATACCCGCTCACGTCAAACTGGAGGAAACTTTTTACCTTGCCACGATAGCCCAAATCAAAATTATAACCTTTTGCATCCTTTAAGTTGGGGTCAACCACATCGGTTGTAGGTGGTGCCTGCAAATTTGCGAATTGAATAGGGCGATATGCCTGGGAATAGTTTCCGTAGAATTCCGTTCCTTTAGTGAGGTGATATTCTGCACCAATTCCTGCCAGTAAAAAACTACGGCTGCGTTTAATATCCTGCAACTTTATTGCAGCGCCGCCAGAAGTAAACCCATTACGGCCCGAAGCCGCACCTTCTAACCATTCATAACGTAAACCGGGGATGATTAACAATTTGTCATTGATACGAAAAATATTCTCTGCAAATGCCGCAGCGTTTTTAGAATCGAATTCAATATCACGATTATAAACCCCAATCACACTCATATCATAATTTGTGCCTGTAGTTCCCTTTCCGTCTGCTTGCCTGAAAGTGGTACCTGTGTATAAACGAACGCCACCAGAAATAGTATTATTCATCATACCCAAACGATAATCGGTAATGATACGACTTTCCATTCCATAATTCCTGTACTTATCTGCGGTCAACATCCTGTTGTTATAGTTAAGTGTCGAAGAATTAATGCTGTCTTTTACTGTAATGGATGATAGGAAGCCGACACTGTTTCTGTCGCCAATAGTCGCAAATAATTTAGTATTCCAACGGGTCTTTTCATTCACCTGGTAGTTGGCTATCAGCGCCGGTGTTGTCCATAAAATATCAAACCAGTTCCTGCTCCGAAGGCTTTGCTGTGCATCTTGTTTAAACTGGGTATCTGTAAGTCCACCAGCCTGCTGACTGCGGATATGTGAACGCATTACTTCGGCAGTGAGGGAGAATTTCGGTGTTAAGTGATAAGTAATAGTTGCGAATCCGGAATTGGTATTATAGCGGCTGTTTTGCCTCCAGCCATCACCATTGCGGTGGTCAAAAAAAGCATAGTAATGTATTTTGCCTTTTTTACCGCCAATGGCATTATAAGAATTAAACAATCCATTACTACCCATTGTTTGCTGCGTTTCAAATTCAAATGGCTTATTGATTTCACTGCCATTTCGTAAAATATAATTCACCATACCACCAAACTGCGGACCATATTGTAAAGAACCCTGCCCCCTTATAATTTCAATTCTTTGCACTCCCTGTAATTGAGGATTGTAATAGGCCTCCGGGTAGCCAAACGGGTCTGCAGAAATATCGTAACCATTTTGCCTGATGTTAAACTCCCAGCTACGGTTTGGGCTGAGGCCCCTTGCTGCTATGCCAATTTGAATTCCACTTGGGTCGCTTTCCCAAATATGAATGCCGGGCACTTTTGCCAGCACCTGACGCATATTATTGGTAACTACATTACCCTGCACATTATCTAATACGATAAGGGAATTTTTCTTTCCGGCATATATGGATGTTCCTACTATTTCAGGCATTTGCTGAATATCGCTTTTACTGTTTCTGCCTACTATTGTTATATCAGGAAGGTTTTTTATATGTAAAGCAATTGTATCAGTTTCGGTTGAAGTTTGCGAGTAAACACAATTATAAAATGGAAAAAGTAAGGCCGCAGTTATTATTCTTTTTATCATAAGATCATTTTGAAATGCAAAGCTATTTTTAACAAGTTGTCGTGCACTTCGCAATCGGGAAAAAGGTTTTTACAATCGGGAAATTGATAAAACAGCCTGATATCCCCATAACTATATAAATATTTGCCACAATTCTGTAACTTTTTTAAACGAACCGGATTATACCTTTACAACCTGGCAATTGTCGTTTTTAAACTAATTGCTTTAGTTTTACAGCAAATCAGATGAAAAGAAATTTATCCATACGACTTAAGGCAGGCTTGCTTCTAATAGTATTCGCAATGAATACTGTTGTGGGATTTACCTGTGCTGTAGGTATAGATATGAGTTTCAATACTAAGCATCATGATGAGGAGCAATCAATAGAAAACCCCATTCATATTCATGCGGATGGTAAAAAACATATTCACCAGGAGCCTGTTAAACCTGCATCTCATACTCATTCGGATGGCAAAAAACATATTCATCAGGAGCCTGTTAAACCTGCCCTTCATACTCATGCTGATGGCAAAAAACATGAGCACTCAAATGAAGCCATTACACACAAGCACGAGGAGAAGAAAGCCCCTGAAAAAGATGGTTGCTGTAACAACGACGTAATTAAGTTTCAAAATGTAGAAAAAAACCTTACTCCTAAAACGATTATTGACGTCCCCGGGTTTGTAGCAATTTTAAGTACATTTCCTGCGGTCAATTTATTTAATGTAGTCAGATCTTTTCCTCATAAAAGAATAGTAAGATTTTTTTATCCTCCCCCACCCGACATACTCATATCCATTCAGAAGTTTCAGGTTTGATTATTGTAACTGTGTTTGATGGCTTTTGCCCATCAAACTAAAATCATTTTGCCCAATGGCAAATTGTATTGTTCAGATATTGTAATCAAATTTTTTATGTTTATACGTAGTGCATTCATTTTTATAAGTCTGTTTTTATCAGTAGCTTCTTTTTGTCAAAAGCAAATTTCAGAAGCAGATGCGGTAAGCATGGCTGTAAAAAACAGTAAAAATATTTCAGCATCCGATTTAGTTATTAAGCAGCAAAAGCAATTGCTTAAAAGCAGCATCAACCTTCCCAATCCTGAAGTATTTGTAGAAAGCCCCACGGGCAACTTTTATACAGGAAGTGTTACCCAATCAATAGAGTTTCCCACGGTGTATGGTAAGCAATATCAACTGCAAAAGCAGCGTATTGGTTTGGCTGAAAAAGAAAAGGCAGTAACTGAAGCTGAAATAAAATACCAGGTAAAGCAATTATATCTATTGCTTCAATACGCCGATACATTACAAAAACAATTGTTCATTCAGGATACCGTGTACGAAAGCATCAGCATTTCTGCAGGCCGCCAGTTTGATGCAGGACAAATTGATTACCTGCAAAAAGTATTTACAGAAACACAATATGGCGAAATTCACAATCAATATTTGCAATCACAATTAAATGTAAGCAACCTGCAAAGTCAATTGCAATTTTTAACTGGCCTGCAGGAGCCATTCAGGGCTATGCAGATAACCAGCCAATTCATGGATATTGCATTGCAACAGGACAGTGCAGCATTGATTTATAATCCAACTATACAGTTGTATAAACAATCACAAAATATTAGTGAGAAAAATATTGAACTCCAAAAAAATAAAGCATTGCCCGGTTTGGCATTTGGCTATTTTAACCAGGGCGAAAGAAGCACTCCTGTTGGCAACAGGTTCCGTTTTGGCATTACTGTACCATTATGGTTTTGGCAATATAAAGGCAATATTAATGCTGCAAAAACTGAACTGGAAATTAATAAGCAAAAAACAAACGGGATGCAGCAACAACTTTCTGTACAGATGATACAGGCACAGAATGAGTTGGCAATAAATGAGCAGTCATTAAAATATTATCAAACCACGGGCATTAAAAAAGGCAATGAAATGATTAATACTGCGAAACGTTTTTTTGAAAGTGGCGAAACAGATTATATCAACTACCTGCGAAATATCAATGATGCCTGGTCAATACAATTAAAATACCTGGAAGCCATCAGAAATTACAATCAAAGCATATTATCTATTAAATATTTAAAAGGGGAATTATGATACGTACATTTTTAATTTTATTATTATTTATACCTTTTACAGTATTTGCTCATGGTGACGAAGACCACGGCGATGCAAAAAAAGGCACAGTAAAATCCGCCGCTTATTTCAGTAGTGAAGCAACATCGGATAAATATGAATTGCTGTTTAAATACCAGCCTTTATCAGCAGGTAAAGAATCGGCGCTAAAATTATATGTCAGCGATTTTAATACAAACGCAGCAATTGACAGTGCTAATCTGCAAATTACTGTAAGTGGCAACCCCAATATAAAATTAACGGTAAAGCAGGTTGATAAAGGGGTTTACGAAGTAGGCGGAATATTTCCTGAAAACAAAGCTTACAACCTAACTGTAAATATAAACTCCGCATTAGGGCCCGATTTGTTGCTGGTAAAAGACATTGAAATTGGAAAAGAACTGGCGGCCGTTCATGATGAATCCGTAGTTACCAATCATTGGTATCAAAGCACCATTTTCTATATAATATTAAGTTTACTGGCAGGTATGCTGATGATGTTTTTTATAATGAAAAAAACTAACCGTAAAGTAGCCGCAGCTATCATCATTTTATGCTGCTTATTACCCACTGCCACTTTCAACACTGCAGGAGCACATGATGGGGAAGACCATGGAGGCGGTGGAGCAAAAGGCGGTACATTATCCGGTACATTTATGGTTGAAAAAGAATCCCAGTTTCTCTTCAACGTTCTTACTCAAAAAATTGAAACCGGCGATTTTAATCAATCAACACAGGTGTTGGCCACTGTTGTAGCATCGCCACAAGGCAGGGCTGTAATACAATCGCCACAAACAGGAAAAATAATTTCATTAAAGGCAACACCGGGGCAAACGGTGGGCGCAGGGCAGGTAATTGCAGTGGTAGAGCAAACTATTGATGCAGGTACCCAATCAGGCATCATTGCACAAAACAGCGACTGGAAAGCAAAACGCAATGAAGTAGAGGCACAATACACGGCTGCAAAAATTCAATACGACCGGTTGATGAAGATAGCAGATATTGCCGCCAGGAAAGATATTACGGAGGCAAAAGCAAGATTGGAACAGGCAGAAAAAAACAGGGCTTTATATCAAAATATTCCTTTGCAAAAAGTGCAGGCTGCAAAATACTTTAACCTGGTTTCTCCTATTACCGGAATCGTGGGCAATTACAATTATTCGGTAGGTTCTTTTATTAACAGTGGCGAAACTTTACTGGAAGTTACCAACCTGAATAAAGTTTATGTAGAGGCACAGTCGTTTGCAACAGATGCCAACCAATTAAAAGAACTGGCGGGTATTACAACATCCTCCAATAATAAAAGTGATACTACACTGTATCAATTAAAATTAGTGTCCGCTGCACAGGAAGTGAATGCTGCCAACCAATCGCAAAAAATAATTTTCGAAATTGTAAATCCTAAAGGGCAGTTTAAAATTGGCGAAAGCATCAACCTGTATCTATCCTCAAAAAATATTTCTACACAGGTAATAGTACCCAATGATGCAATTGCAGAAGTAAATGGAAAACCGGTATTATTTATAAAAGATAAAGCAGAGCAGTATAGCATCAGTTACATCAGCAAAGGTGCCTCCAATGGAAAATATACTACTATCATTAAAGGTGTAGAAGAAGGCGAAAGAATAGTTAGCACAGGAGTTTATCAAATGAAAACAATCTATCTCAATCAATAAACATTTATCAAAAATTAAAAACAAAGCAATGAAACAATTTAAGATGGCCCTGATGGCAATCATTACAATTTTCTGTATAACTACAGTAAATGCACAAACCAAAAAAAGTAAAACGGTAAATCAACAACACACAATGGTATATCAATGCCCAATGAAATGTGAAGGCGATAAAACCTATGATAAGGCAGGTAAGTGCCCTAAATGTAATATGAACTTAAAGGAAGTATCAAAAGAACAGGCCAAGGCTGCAGGGTACCAATGCCCTATGAAATGTGAGGGCGATAAAACCTATAGCAAAGAAGGAAAATGCCCCGAATGTAATATGGCATTAAAAAAAGTAAAGTCTGAAAAAGTAAAAGAAAGTCACGAAGGGCACAACCATAATTAAATCAATAAACAAATAAATAAAAAATGAAACAGGTATTAAAAATTACAACTGCTATTATTGCCATCTGCACTATCGCATTTTTATCGGCTTGCAATAATAATGCATCTACAGAAAAAACAACAGTCACAGACAGCACTGCAACCACCGGCGAACATGCACATCAATACCGCTGCCCGATGAATTGTGAAAAAGGTAAAACCTATGATAAGGAAGGCAACTGCCCGGTTTGTGGTATGAAGCTGGAACATTTTGATGGCGTTGATAATGGGCTTGCTTACAAAATGGAATTTGCTGCTGCCCCCGGCCAGGTAGAAGCTGGTAAAGCTGCTGTGTTAACCTTTACTCCAAAAGTGTTGGGCAAAGAAACTGAAGCAGTGGCGCTGGATGTACAGCATGAAAAGAAAATCCATTTAATAGTTGTAAGCAACGACCTCAGTTATTTTGAACATATCCATCCCGATTACCAGGCTGATGGCTCTTATAAAATAACGGTATTGGAAAATAGTAAATCGTACAGCAATGGTCCCGGCAAAAATGAAACCCGTTTTGCAAGCGGTGGAGACTATACTTTGTTTGCAGATTACCTGCCAAGCGGTGGCAGCCACCAGGTAGAAAAAATACCTGTAAATGTAAAAGGCACAGCAAAAGCACCGGTTACTTACAATGCAAATAAATTAACAGGCACATCCGACAACTTCACGGTAACACTGCAAGCAACAGGTGGAAAATTATTAACGGGAACACAAATGCATATCGCAGGAGAGCTAACACAAAATGGCAAAACTGTTGATGTAAATACACTGGAAAATTATCTCGGCGCTAAAGCCCACATGGTAGTGGTTAGTTTAAATGATAAAGAATACCTGCATGTGCATCCGAATGTGAGTGCCGGCAAGTTTGATTTGCATACAACTTTTAAAAAGCCGGGTATTTATCGTGGCTGGATTCAGTTTCAAAGTGCAGGAAAAGTGCATACCGTAGATTTTGTGATGGACGTAAAAGAGGGAACGGCTGGTGATGTAAAGAAAGCAACGGAAGGACATGATGAAAAGGAAAGCGGTCACGAAGGGCATTAATATTTTTAAGTAAAAGGGTTTGGCCGAAGTCAAACTCTTTTACTTAAAATTTCTCAGCAGTTAAAACATGCGTTATGCAATTCAACAAGATTTTATTTTTAGTAATAGTAATATGCAGCACTGCATCTATTGCACAGGCACAGCAGGCAAAGAAAACGGAGGAAGTTTGCTACAACCCCAATGCTAAAGGCGATACCAGCAAACGAAGTATTAAATCTGCTGCGGTTGGTAAAATCGGAGATGCCGGTATCACTATAAATTATCATTCACCGGGTTTACGTGGCAGAACGATTTGGGGCGGCCTGGTTCCCTACAATGATGTTTGGGTAACAGGTGCTCATAATGCAACCAGCATCGAAATTGATAAAGATTTTATAGTGGCCGGAACAAGCATATCAAAAGGCAAGTATGCCATCTTCACCATTCCCGGAAAAGAGGAATGGACAATTATTATCAACAAAAACTGGGAACAGCATTTAACGGATGATTATTTGCTACAAGAAGATGTAATAAGAATAAAAGTAAAGCCAATACAGCAACAGCATATAACAGAACGATTACAGTATTATATAGAAGATAATAAAAACGGTAATGGAAAAATTGCAATAGCATGGGAGCTGCTGCGAATTGAATTTGATTTAAAAATTAAGAAATAAACAATGAATCATCTACACCCAAAACAGCAATCAGCTGCCCCATGCATCCCTAAGTAATTAAGGGTACCCCTGATTGTACTTTGTGTAGCAATTGGATTATCATTAATGCAAGCATGCTGAAAGTAAAAACGTAATCAACAATCAATTTTTATAAATATTAAAATTAAAATTATGAAAAGTACAATTCTTATTACAGCAGCTTTAATCTCTGCCGGTCTTTTTTTTCAGTCATGCGATAACAAAAATAGCACTTCAGTTAAAACTAAGACTGATACCACGATGGCAAACATGGAGCATAATGACAATATGGACATGAAAAACATGAATAATGAAATGATGGAATCCATGAATGGCATGATGGGTAAAATGGATGCCATGAAGATGACCGGTGACTTTGACCTCGACTTTGCAAATATGATGATAATGCACCACCAGGCAGCCATTGATATGAGTGAGATAGAACTTGCCAAGGGCAGCGATGCACAGGTGAAAACATGGGCACAAAATATCATTACCGCACAAAAAGCAGAGATAGAACAAATGCAGGCATTGGTGAAAAATTATAAAATGCCCGAAATGAAAAAAGAAGCCGGTGAAATGCACAACGAACTGGGAGAAACGATGAAGATGATGATGGATAAAACGAGGGCTATGACCATGAGCGGTAATACCGATAAAGATTTTGTAATGATGATGATACCACATCATGAAAGCGCAGTAACGATGGCAGAAAATCAGATTTCACATGGCAAATCTTTAGAGCTTAAAAAATTATCAAATAAAATTATCAATGATCAGAACAAAGAGATCAAGGAATTTAATGCATGGCTGGCAGGCAAATAAACAAGAAGATGGCAATAGACATCGGCAATTTTTAATGACTATCCGCAATTTGGTACAAAGAGGCGTAGCCTCGGTTAATATTGTAACAACGGGTTTCAACCCGTTGTTACAATAACAGATGATCTTATAAGAACCGGAGATTCGGGTCATATAAAAAATGGCGGCAACAGATAGTTAAAAACAGGTACTTGTAATTAAACACACAATAATATGTGCCGAGCCTACGGCTCTCTGATAGCAGGTTTCTTAAGGTACAACGGATTAAAATCCTTTGTTACAAAACAGAAACAAGCCTACGGCCTACAGAAGATTTCTAATGATGCCGCACAAGTATAATTATAATGAATTACCTGGATTCACCGAATTACGGATAGTCATTCAATTTTTAACAACAGACAATAAGCGCATTCACAGCTATTTTATTTTTTTTCAACAGCCTATGATCTTCCTTCCTGATTGCCCATACCAATTGCTAATTATAAAAAATAACTATGCTCAATAAACTCATTCAATTTTCTCTTCGTAACCGGATGTTTGTGGTGGCTACTGCTGCTTTGGTAATGGTATATGGTGTTTTTACGCTTGTTAATTTGCCTGTTGACGTATTGCCGGATTTAAACCGCCCAAGGGTAACTATTTTTTTAGAAGCCAATGGTATGGCTCCTGAAGAAATTGAAGCACAGGTAAACCTGCCCGTAGAAACCCAGTTGAATGGTGCCCCTGGTGTAGAAGTAGTACGCTCCGTGGCCAGCCCTGGGTTGGGTTTGGTATTTGTAGAATTTGAATGGAGTACCGATGTGTACCGGGCAAGGCAATTAACTGCAGAGAAATTGCAAACCGTTCTGCTGCCCAATAAGATTGTGCCCGTAATGGGGCCCATCAGTTCTGTAATGGGCCAGTTTATGATGGTAGCTGTTACCGCAGACACTACTTCGGCTGCTGACATCAGGACCTTAAGTGATTTTACCATACGCAGAAGGTTGATGAGTATAAAAGGCATTAGCCAGGTAATTCCCATTGGCGGAGAACGGCTGCAATACCAGGTGTTGATAAGCCCGGAAAAAATGCGCCAGTTCAATGTATCCATCAATGATATAGACAATGCATTGCAATTGACCAATATCAACACTACCGGCGGTTTTGTAGACGACAATAAAGGAACGGAAGTACTGGTTAGAAATATTGCCCGGGCTAATACACTGGAAGACCTTGCCAATACTGTTATTACCAATAAGGGCAATGCTCCTGTATTATTAAAGCAGGTGGCCGAATTAAAATTCGGCGGTCCTATTAAACGGGGAGATGGATCATTAAATGGAAAACCTGCAGTTATATTAAGTATTGAAAAGCAACCCGGCGCCAATACCATTTTTCTTACAAAAGAAATAATAAAAGCGTTGGATGAAATAAAAGCATCCATTCCTGCAGATGTAAAAATTAACACCGATGTTTTTCAGCAAAAGAATTTTATCATTAACTCGCTAACAAATGTAGAGCATGCATTGAGGGATGGTTTTATATTAGTTGTGATTATTTTATTTTTATTCCTGCTCAACTTCAGAACAACCATCATAACCCTTACTGCCATTCCCTTATCGCTGATTATTACTGCTATTGTTTTTAAAATATTTGGCATTTCAATTAATACATTAACGCTTGGAGGATTAGCCATTGCCATTGGTGAGTTGGTAGATGATGCCATTGTGGATGTGGAGAATGTATATCGCAGATTAAAAGAAAATTGGGCAAGTGAACACCCACAACCACTTATAAAAGTAATATATGATGCCAGCAGTGAAGTAAGAAATTCCATTGTGTATGCAACTATTATTGTAGTACTGGTATTTATACCGCTATTTTATCTGCAGGGCATAGAAGGAAAAATATTTGCACCGCTTGGTATTGCTTATATCACTTCCATCATTGCATCGCTGGTAGTTTCATTAACCGTTACTCCGGCTTTGTGTAGTTATTTATTGGGTACTCCAAAAAATTTACGCCATGTTAATTTAAAGTTTTGGAAGAAGAGAAAAGATAGTAATGGTCAAGAAGCAATAAGCAACAACTTTGAAGTTCCGGCTCCCTCTCCACTTCCGAACGGCTTGGACGGGCGGGCTTTTGAGAGAGCAGAAGTAGAGGCTGATAGCAGCCTGGTAAAATGGTTGAAAAAGCAAGACACAAAAATGTTGCACTGGGGATTAAAAAGGCCAAAACTCATCATAAGTATTGCGATAGCACTTATCCTTGCAGCCATCAGTATTGTTCCGTTCTTTGGTACGGAATTTTTGCCGCCGTTTAATGAAGGAAGCTTTACTATTAATTTATCTACCCCTGCCAGTACTTCTTTAGACGAAGCCAACAAAATAGGTACCATAGCCGAGCAACAAATTTTAAAAGTAGAGGGAGTGTTGCTTACTGCACGCAGAACAGGAAGGGCAGAATTGGATGAACATGCTGAGCCACCTAGCAACTCCGAAATTGAAGTAGCCCTTAAACCAGCATTTGTTGAAAAACGGGATGTAGTGCTCTCGCAAATAAGAGAAAATCTGGATGTACTAAAAGGAGTTACGGTTAATATTGGCCAGCCTATTTCTCATCGGTTAGATCATTTACTTTCAGGAGTGCGTGCACAGGTTGCCATAAAAGTTTTCGGCAACGATCTGGCAGAATTGAGAAACAGTGCAAACCAGTTAAAAGAAATTGTTAGCAACATTCCAGGCGTGGTAGACTTGCAGGTAGAAAAACAGGTATTGGTTCCTCAATTGATTATTAAAATTGACAGGCAGGCCGTACAGCGTTATGGATTACAGGTAGGTAAAGTTGCAGAAGACATCGAAATATTCTACAACGGTAAAGTAATCAGCCAGATATTGGACGGGCAAAAAAGTTTTGATATTTTATTAAGGACTACAGATAGTACACGTAATGATTTGAATGCAATAGGTAATACACAAATTTCGTTGCCGGATGGTTCGCTGATTCCTTTGCAGCAGGTAGCAACCATTGAACTGGAAAATGGTATTAATTCTATTTACCATGAAAACACCTTA
>Ga0335394_10007268_pt1 | contig 12509 bp, 12 predicted proteins | sample MAT03_FD_205741 | JGI IMG/M metagenome (GOLD analysis project Ga0335394, IMG submission 205741) | Freshwater microbial communities from Lake Fryxell liftoff mats and glacier meltwater in Antarctica - MAT-03 (spades assembly) (version 2) ... | reverse complement strand
ACTCGACGTCGACTGGATGGTGTGCTGCTCGGTCGGCGACGGCGCGGATCATTGTCCAGTCGAGTTCGTCGTCCCCGAGTGCCGCCTCGGCAAGTGTGGGCAGGAGGGGCTCAGGCGCAGGAAGGTGAAATCCCGCTGCGTCCAGCAGTCGAGCGACGGTGGAGAAGGATGGATCGGCGTCGCCGGTTTCGATTCGAGCAATCGTCGACTGTTCCACTCCGGCCCGGGCGGCCAGCGCGCGCTGGGATAGGCCGCGTTTCGACCGTGCAGTCCTGATCAGCTCGGCCGTCGAAGTCATATTGATAGCGTACACGCATCACTTGGATGAGGCGCACGGTGCGAGAGTCGGTTGGTCTCCACGACCCAGGTGGAGCCCATCGAGGTCCACCGGCGGCGAACTCTGGTTGATGCGAACGCTCTCGGCGTCACCGTTGCTCAACATGTCGAGCTGATGCCGTCGGCTGCCTCAGCCTGGCTGGACCTGCGTAGCTCGCGGGCGTCTCAGCTGATGCCGAGCCATCGCCGGTACGCGTTGGTGAGCAACAGCGCGGGGCCTGTCGGCAGCACAAGGTCGGGGAGCGAAACTCGGTGGGTCTCGCCGTTGCGTGTGATCACAGCGACCAGCCCGCGCCGTTCGTTGCCGTCGAAGTAGACCGAGCGGATCTCGACGTTGATATCGATGAGGGTTGCGTCGAATGGGAAGTCGACTTCGTCTTCGAACGCTTGCGCGAATGACGAGTAGCCCTCGTCGCCGTAGGCGTCGACGGTCACCCGTTCGATGATCTCGTCAATTGTTTCGACGTCAGCTTGCATCGACGTCACTCTTGATGCTGGGCACGCGGAAGCTGTGCGCCGTGGTGCGCACGCGTTTCTGAGGGATATCGAAGCCGAGGGTGGCGTACGCGGGCAGCCGTTTGGCGTGCATGCGATCGAGCACAGGGATGCGGACGTCGACGTAGTCGTGGAGTTCGACGTGGTGTTTGCCGGCGTGCGTTCGTAGAAGGCGACCGACGTATTGGACGACGCGTCCTTTGAATGCGAGCGGGAAGGCAAGGAACAAGGTGTCAAGTTCCGGCCAGTCGAATCCTTCGCCGAGGTAGGACCCGGTCGCGACGAGCACGATTCCGGACGCATCGGCGCGGGACGCAATGGCAGCGGCTACGGCGGCGATCCAGCGCTACGAAGCCAACGACTGCCGCTCGACCAGCCTTGCTCGACTGTGCGACATTGCGAACGCCCTCGGCGTCACCGTTGCTCAACATGGCGAACTGAAACCCTCCGCAGCCTGACCACCGGGCCTCGCAAAATATGTACCATCCATGTACCAACACAACGGTAAACAGCGGTAGCCAAAGGGGAACAGGGGTTAACACAAATGTGTCCTGAGCAGGTGAAAAGCCTCCTACCAGGTATGCAGCAATCGTTCGGATGTGGTCTCATAACCCGAAGGTCGCAGGTTCTAATCCTGCCCCCGCCACCAAGTAGCTGCAACCGAACATCCAGGGTTGGAGAGTCTCCGACGGGCGTCTTCCCGGCCGAATCAAACGACGCCATGTTGCTGCCGGCTCTGAACGGCTGCCGACGGAGCAGCCGTCAGGTTCGAGCCTCCGAGCCGGCCTTTGTCAGCTCGGCTGAGATAGTTGGGATGGTTCGACGTTGCGGGCCGAGCGCGCTGGGAGGGCAGCGACTGCGTTCGCGACGCAGATCGCAGCGATGCCGACCACGGCGATGGTCCACGGCACGGTGGGAGCGGGGACGACGTTTAGCCGGTCGGCGAATTCGGTCCAGAGCTGACGACCACCGATGATGCCGACCGGTACGCCGATAATCAGCCCGGTTAGCGAGGTGGAGGTCGCGTGCCACGCGACCGTGGCAGCGAGCTGTCGTCGGTTGAAGCCCAATGCGAACAGCACTGCGAGGTCACGGCTGCGGCGTCGCACGGATGCGCCCAGCGCGAGCGCAAGCGAGATGGTTGCGCCGGCGGCGAGTGTCCCGGCAACGAGGAGAGGTGCGTTGCCGACGGAGTCCGAGTTGACGATCTCGGCCGGACGTCGGGAGCTGAATACGTCCAAGCCTGCCACTCCGCCGAGCGGGCCCGTGGTTTCGGTGAGATGAGCGAGTTCGATGGCGGCGTTGGTGCCCGGCATATAGCGCACGAAGATCACGTGCGGTCCGAGGTTCGCGCCAGGGTTGCCGAGGATGTCGATGTCGTGCCCGGGTATGAGGTCGGGGACCACGATGGCGCCGTTTCCGAGCGAGGTGTGCTCGGTGTGCACCCGGCCGATGGCAGGGAAGATCGCCGTGCCCACCACCGTCAAACGATGTGTGGCTCCATTCTCATCTGCGACCGCGACCTCGTCACCGATGTGCTTGTGGAGGAGGGCCGAGGTTGCGGCTCCGAGGACGATCTCGTCGGAGGTCTGGATCATGCGGCCGTTGACAATGGTTGGAACAACGGTCATGCCGATTGCCATACCGAGCGCCGAGACATCCTGGCCGGCTATCACCACCGTCCCGAAATACGCTCCCGACCAGGCCCGGACGTGGGGATCCGCGGACAGGATCGAGGTCGCCGACGCGACGTCGAAGTTGTCGTAGCCGAGCCCGTTCAGCAATGTCGCGTCCCAGTTCCATCCAAATGATTGCGGTGTGCGAACCAGCGACGTGAGGCTCGCTCCGAACGTGAGCGCACCAACCACCGCGGCGATGCCCAGCGCAGCGCCCGCGATCACCGACCGACTATGGATTGCGCTGTTGCCGGACTGTTGCTGGAACGCAGACTCGATGCCGATGACGGCAGTGGGAGACAGCCCTGCGGCTGCCGCTGCGGCGGCGATGCGTGATCTGCGCACCAGACGGCGACCGCGCCGCGCCTGGCGTTCGGCGCTCTCCGACCACACAATGAACGCCAACGCAGCAGCAAAGCCGGCGAACAGGGCGATCGCGCCGATGCCTACGGCGGCGACGTCGAGGTGGAAGGCATGGTCTGCTTCGAGCCGGCGGACAGGGCCGATCGGCATCAGCGGCGATGCGACGACGGCCAGGATCACCGCGAGCAGCGTCCCTGCGAGCGCCACGACCCCCAACGTGATCAGCGACACCAAGGCCATCGATCGCGTCGATGCGCCGAACGCACGCAGGGTCGCCTGTTCTTCGCGCTCGACGCGATGGAGACGGGCGAGTGCTTGCGTTCCGAGGACGAGGCCGACGATCCCGATCACGCCTCCGAAAAGTGTCAACGTGATCGAGAAGGGGCGTAGCGCTTGGCGAGCGCGCAGCGCATCGTCGCCAGCGGCGTGGAACTCGATGCTGCCGGGTGGAACGGTGGCCGAAATTGCCGCTCGTACTGCGTCGACTCCAGCGGCGCCACGTGCCAGGACAAGGCCTTGCGCTCCGTAGGTGGCAAGGTCCGCGATCGGCACGCTGAACGCGGGAGTGACGAGCAGTCGCTCGGTCAGGTCGCCGTCATCGTGGACGACCTCGCTGGGAAACAACCCGATACCCACGATCGTGACACCCTGCATGTGTGCAGGTGGCGGCGGTGCTGCGAAGAACGTGGGCGCCAGCCGCTGCTCCAATGAGTAGACACCAAGGTCCAAGTACTGACCGAGACGATAGCCGTACCGCTGGGCTGCGCGCTCGTTGACCACCACCTCATCGATACGGGTCGGATCGGCCAGCCGGCCACTCGTCGCGGTGAACCGGTCCTGGTCGAAGTAGCGGCCGTCGAAGGTACCCACGCCCTCGAAGTTCTGCGCAAAGTCGGGCCGGCCGTCGACGAGTACGGCGAGGTTGAACCCGACATAGGTCCGTGACTGCTCGACTCCGGGCAGCGCTGCAATCGTGGCGTTCGTCGCGACGTCGAAGGCCCCGTTCGTGGTCACTGACATCGTCGACGAGTGCACCACTCGGAGGTAGTCGTCGAACGAACGCTGCGTGGACCGACCTCCGGCGATCGAGAACAGCGCGACTCCGCCGAGGACCCCGATCAGCAGGCCTACGCCGAGCGAGCTGCGCCAGCGTCGGCGCAATCGAAGGACGGACAAGAACCCGACCGCACCCATGTCAGCCGACGACCCAGGTCCACAAGAGCCGTCCCACCTGCCAACCATACAGCTCCCGCGAGAAGCCCGACAGAGTGCTGGCCGCACCAGAAAGGCGTGGTAGCAACACGTCGCTGGACATTGCGAACACACTCATCGAGATCTGCTCTCAACCGCCCAAGATCAGCGTCTCGGAGCAAACTCCAGCCTTTCCCATCGTCCTCCATGGCGCTCGACTCTTCGAGTACCGAACCCGAAGGCTGTGGTGCTCGGCTACGTAACGGCGACTCGCGAGCGGCGTAGCTCGGCACCGATTCGGCGGCGAGCGTTTCGTAGTCGCCTACTCGATTGGTTCGGAGCCCATCGGGCGGCCGTAGTCGATGGCGGCGAGCACCTGAGGCGCGGAGCTGGTCTGAAACTGCGCGTCGGGGTGGGCGCCGAGGGCGTTGTTGAGGGTCGAGAAGGCCATCCGCATCGCGGCGTAGAACGTCAACGCGAAGATCTTGTCGTCGTCGATGCCTGCTTGGCGCAGGTCGTCGATGTCGTCAGACGTGGTCGTGGTCGCGCTGCGCATCACACGTCGGATCCACGATGTCATGGCTTGTTCGATCGGGGTGAGTGCGGAGTCGTCGCGCTGCAGGACCGCCGCCGCGACGTCCGCGCCGATGGTCGGGGTCAGCTTCTGCGCCCAGGCCGTCGAGCAGTAGGAGTCGTCGATGCTGGAGGCGGTCGCGAGGACGATCAGTCCCCGCTCTCGGAAGGTGAGGCGATCTTTGGTCGCTCCGCTCATCAGGTCGAAGAACTTCTGCACGGTCGTCGGCTGCCAGCTCCAAAGTCTGGTGACGTTCATCACGAACCCGAGGTCGTCGACGTCTTCGCTGCAGAGCGCTTCGGACTCGGGCGTGGTCGGAGCTTCCCGAAGGAAGTGGGGGGCGATCAAGGGCCGTGATGGCTTACGCGCCAGGTAGCCGACGACGTCGATCTCCGCACGCAGCGGCAGTCCGTGACGGAGGCGCTCCTGCGCTGTGGCCATCGCGACGCGGTGGAACTCGTCCTCGCCGACGTGCTCGATGGCCTCGAAGGCGGGGCCGGTGGACGCGAGCGCTCGTGCGTAGAGCTGTGGATCGGTGAACTCCCACACGAACGGTACGTTCACCCGGGTCACTGCGTCGAAGCCGTAGCGGGCGAGCATCGCTTCACCCGCACCCGGCCGGCCGAGCGCCACCATCGCCGCTTGGTTCTCGACCTTCGGGTTTGCTGCGAGCCGAAACGGTGCTAGCGCCCACGCGCCGGGAGACGACTTGATGTGGCCCCACACCGTGACACCCAAATGGCCTCGGGGCTTCAACACCCGGAAGGCCTCCGCAAGCGCGTCCGGGGTTGTGCCCCAGATCCCTCGGAAGCTCGTCACGACGTCGAAGATCCCGTCGTCCCACGGCAGCGAGTGCATGTCGCCCACGCGAAGGTCTGCGTCCGGATTGCGATCGCGGGCCACGGCGATCAGCCGTTCCGAGGCATCGATGCCGGCACCGACCGCACCACGCAGGACCGCGAGCTCCACTGCGAGTCCCGAGCCACAGGCGATGTCGAGCAACCGGTCACCCGGTCCGATCCGCAGGTGCTCGTGCATCGACAAGTACTCACGGACGTTGGCCGGCTCGCTCAGGGTTGCGAAGTCAACGACTGCGTGCCCCCAGCCGCGGTCCACGACCGTCCAGTCGACCTCTCGCTGAGCGGCTTCGATGTCGTTGGTCATGATCATCCTGTCTTCATGGCGCGCGGGCGCGGGTCGGGCTGGCGTCGAGGCGGCTGAGTCACGGGAGTGCCTGTCGCCCGGTCGGCGTGGCGCAGGTCTCCAGTCGTGACCGCACAGCGCGTCGAGCGCGATCGAGGTAGCTCGGGTCGGCGTACAAGTGGAAGTACCAGTTCGCCGAGAGGAGGGCCGCCTCGAGCTCGAACGCGAGTTGCTCGGGCTCACACGCTGCCGTCAACTCTCCCCGATCGCGACCGTCATCGGCGGCCCGCTCGAGGGTCGTGGTCCACTGACGCTGGTAGTCGGCGATCATCTCGCGGACGGGACTCGGTTCCTTGCTGCCGAACTCGGCCATGGCTGCCGCGAAGAAGCAGCCGCCCGGGAACACGGCCCGCTCGACGTACGACAGGAACGAGTCACAGACCGCGTCCAAGCGCCGAATCCCTCGAGGCACACCCAGCGCCGGGACGAGGACCGCCTTGACGTAACGCCTGCGCGCGTCCTCGACGGTTGCCAGCTGGAGGAGTTCCTTCGAGCCGAAGTGCGCGAACAAGCCGCTCTTACTCATGCCGAGCCCGGTGGCGAGCTGGCCGATGCTGAGCCCCTCGAGGCCGTCGACGGAGGCTTGGTCGGCTGCGAGGCGAAGGATCGCCTCGCGGGTTGTTGCTCCAATGCTGGGCCTCTCCGTCATGGACCTCGTATAGCACGAACGATCGTGCTATATGGGACATCGGTCGGCAACGCGTGACGGCCCGTCGAGGATCTGGTGGTAGGTGCTCCGTCGCGTGCGTGACGGATTGGTCAGAAACCCGAACGTCGCAGATGTCTCATTCACGGATTCGTTCGTGGAGTGCGTCGGCGAGGATGACTGTGGCGGCGATGTCGTTGTCGCTGAGTGCTTGCGCGCTGGCGGATCGGTCGTTGGTGCGGAGTCGGAGCAGCGTGTAGCGAAGCTCTGCGCCGAAGGCGCGTTCGATCTGAGTGGCGACCCAGTCGGCGAGCTCGAGGTCGAACCCGGCGAGTTCTTCGGCGATGGATCTGGCACCGCTGTTTGTGACGAGACGGACGAGGTCGTGAATGTCGGAGCCGACCTTGTGGGGATGGTTACCATGAGGTCGTCTGACCATGGCAACGGCCTTCAGTGCCGTGAGGGCCGCAAGGGTCGCTACCGGGATGATCTCGTCGACGATCACATTGCGGTCGCTTGCGGTGACGATGATGCGTTCTGGCTCGGCGGTTGTGAGGGCGAAGCGCCGGGCAAGCGCGAACGCACGACGCTCGTCGTCACCCGGAAGCGGGTCGTCTGCGAGATCCATCACATCGATCTCGACCATGCCGTCTCCGATTCGGACTTGGACATCGCCGCCGGTCACGACCGTGGTGATCTCATCAGCGAGGAATTGGCGGATGAGTTCTGCCTGGGAACGGGCGACGGTGTTCGCGTCGGCTGTCGGTCGCGTGATCGATCTTAGACGGAGGAACACAGCGATACCGCGATGAGAACCCATGATTGCGTTGTTGGGAACCGGCCGAGTGCTTCGACAGCAAGGGCAAGCACGGAGTTGCGTTCACTGGTGACGGTGATCGGTTTGTCACCAGACACGTCGCACCTCCTTTGGCAGGTTCCGTGACCACACCTTGAGCGTCTCGCGACCTCGTGCTGGGTCGACGGCCAGATCTAGGGCTGCGACGACCGGGCTCGGTGCCAGAAACGCGTTGTTGAACACGTGTGTCCGGTCGTAACGGTGTTGGCAGACGAATGGGGCGGGGGCAACTGCGACGGTGCAGGCATGACCGCCGAACTCGGCGTCTCCGAGCAGTGTCCGTGCCAATCGAAGCGTGCCCATATCGGGAACGTAGAAGTCGGGTGCGGCGTCACCGCTCAGCACGAATGGGCGCGCCCCAGGCAGCCGCGGCAAAGGAGTCGGCGAGCACCCATCCGGGACCGGCGAGGTCGTCGAAGCCGAGTTGAAGTCGGTTGTTGGTTGCCCCGCTTCCGGCTCGCGGAAGATCAGCAAGCGGCACCCGAATCGGATGCCAAACTGCGACAACTGAGTCGAAGAGATCCGGGACCGTCGGTTCACCATCAGGGTCGACAAGGAGCCCCACCCGGAGCGCTGCGAGCAGCTTGGAAACGGTCCCTGGCGAACGACCCAACGCAGCGGCGGCGGCCCGGACCCCGGCGGTAGCGGTTCCGTCCAGCACACCCAGGGCGACATCCAACAGCGATGGCGTATCGAACCGCAGCCGGGTGCCAGCACCAACCTCTGACTCTGCCAGCGGGGGCACCGTGATGTCGACCAGCAGTGGACGTCGCCACAATCGAAGGTACCCGCGAGCATCGAAGAACCCGACGCCTTGCTGGGCCAGGTCCGACCGCATCGTGGCCGACAGTCGGCGGGCGATCAACACCGCGAACGGCCCGAACATTGGTCGGTGTCGGAGTTCGCTGATGTCAGCGGTGGTGGGAGACGACATGAAGGGCGGACGGTTCAACCGGCCCCAGAGCTATCCGGTCGTATACCTGTGTACGACGCGACCGTGTGTGATTGCGGAACTGACGCGGCAGGCTCGTCGACAGGGAGTTGGCAGTCGAGGATCTGCTGCCGCGTGAGCCGTGGCAGACGCTGCGAGCCCTGGGGGAGAGCCCGACGAACTTGTGCGTGACGACCTCCAGCTGTCCGGAATCGCCCAGGCCGGCAGCTGGCGCCGACCGCGAAACGCAGTGCGGTCCATGGACGCCGATCGCTGCTATCTGCCGATGGTTTGATTTCGCGGGTTCCAGGGAACACAGACGGCATGATGATGATCAAGTACCTCTCCGGAACCATGCTGGTAGCTGCCCTTGCTGTTGCAGGGTGCAGTAGTGAGACCACGGATTCCGTCACCTCCGACCTCCGCTCCGCAGCGACCGCAGTCGGTGACGCCGCCGGTGAAGCCACGAACGATGCAGCCGAATCCGTCGTGCGCAATATCGCCACACAGCAGGGTGAGGAGCAGTTCAAGAATGCGGGTCAGGAGCTCGACGGGCCATTGACGTGCACGACGAAGGTCGCAGATGGGGTGGATAAGATCGATGTCGAGTGCACCGGCACCACCAAGGCCGGTGGGGCAGCAATGCTGACCGGCACGACGAGCGAGATCCCGGGCGCATCTGTGGTGGAGCTGGAAGGCAACTTCGTCGGAACGGTAGACGGCAGCGAGGTGTTCACCACTCAAAGTTTGGGTGGCTGACAGACCCGGCGACCAGGGGGTTCCACCCATGCCCCTGTTCGTTTCCGCCCGAACGCAGCACGCGAGCACCAATCAGAGGTTTTTCAGCACCCTGCTAGGAACCGGCCGCCGAAATCGACGTGCGCACGGCGATAACAAGTCCCGACGGGGCATCGTACGAGAGCACGAACTCACCCTTGCCGAACTGCTGCGGCACGAAGGCGACATCGCGCCACAACCACCGGTCGCCTTCGTCGCGCAGCACGAAGACGTCGATAGAGCCGTGTTGCAGCGATGCGGACAGCTCCGCGAACGCTGCAGGGTCGAGCGTGTGCGCCAACCGGACGACCTCGGCCTCACGCGAGCTGGAGCTCGACATCCCCGGCTCGAGCTGGAGGTAATTGGGCCAGGGCAGGAACACGTGCAACGCCTGGGTAGCGGAGAGCACGATCGGCCGTGCATCTGCGCGCACCATTGCGCTGACCCGCCGTAGCGGAAAGCCGTTGGTCGCGAGCTCGGCCGGGACGAACGCCGAACTGGTACCATCCGGGGCGGCCGCCAGGTGCGCCAGCGTTGCGTTGTTCCCCGTGTTCCAATCCAGGCTCGGCATCACCAGCCACGTGATCGGCACGAGCAGCCAGATGGACAGCGACGCAGCCACCGCAACGGCACCCCGTCGGGTCACGTCAGTGGGAAACCTACCCGCCGCCAATCGCAGCACCTCGTTGCAGACGAGTACCCCCGACGCCGCCAGGACCGGCCCGAGCACACGCGGAACGTACTGCAGCAGCAGCGTGTGGCCGGTTGCCGCCAACCCGACCTGGGCAATGCCCCAGAACGCGACGAGCCCACAGACGAAGGGAGCCAGCGACGCCGACCACCATCGCTTGCGCCACAGGGCGACCACACCGCAGAGGCCGACGAACTGCAGGGCAGTGAGTGGCGACAACGCACGAAACGGTGGCAGCGGGTCGATGAGCCCGGCCGTGATCAATGATTGGTCCTGCTCGGTCTCGCCCGTCGTCACCATGGCCCACAGGACCGGCACCAGGTACCAACTGGCCACGACGAACGCCGTCGCAGCAACCTTCGTCCAGTACACCACGTCGTGACGACGTGAGGGCGAGCGCCGCATCCTGATGAGGATCAACGCAGCCAGCGACGGGGCCGCGAACACGATCACGCCGTAGTAGAGCAACACCACGACACCCGCCAACAACCCGGCCACGGCCCAGTGCAATCGCCCCGCCTCGGCCTCGCCGAACACCAGCAGCGCCAACGGGATGAAGATTGCAACGGCCAGGACGACGAAGCTCTTCCCGGTGCTCGTGTACCCAGCCAGCACGGCGATGCTGATCATCGCTGCCACCGGGCCGCTCGTCATCCTTCGCCACAGCGCGAACGACACCACCACGGACCCGGAGAACAACACGATCGACATCGGAGCCATCAACCGCCAGGCATCGCGCCCGGCGAGGTCGGACAAGCGGCCGACGAGCCATGGGAACAACGGGGGGTACTGGTTGGGTGCGCCCACGTTGAACACATCGGATGACGACCACGTCTGCGAGTAGTACGTCGCCATGCCGGTCAGCCGGCCCGAGTCGCCGTCCAGCAGCCCGAACGTGAACGGAGTGCCGTAGAGAGCCGCTCGTTGCACGAACACCAACCACGTCGCCACGACACCGACGATCACTGCACTCACGAGTTCGAGGTGCCGGCGCAGGGAAGCGCCACACGCCACCACTACCGACGCGCCGACGAAGAGACCGGCGAGCGCGAGCGCGTGCCCTTCGATGCTCGCCGGATTGCGCCCAAGGTGGCGCGGCAGATCGAACACCACCAGCGACCCCACCAGCCAGACGGCTGACGCAACGGCGACTTCCCGCCACCATCTTCCGCCGGCGCCTGTCACCGCCCGAGACTAACGCAGCGGTGCACCCCGGCAACCACAGTGTCGACTGGTGGAAGCAGTACTTCGAGATCGCCGTGAGCGAACGCGGCCCGGCAGGTGGCTGGGTCGAACGTTGCTGGCAGCCACGGCTTCGCTCGGTCGTCGAGCCAGTCGGCTTCGAGTCCGTGGCGATCAGCGACGGCCGCGACGGCCTCGGTCATCGCGGCGTCGATCCCACCAGCGACATCGACATCGGTGGTGGCCTCGCGGCGGTGTCGATGCGCGACGAAGGCGCCCCCGACGATCACGATCGTTCCGATGGTTCGGACACCTTGTGCTGAGGATCGCCCGACCCCTCGGGTCGACAACGGAGCAGATCCGCACGGAACTCGTGTGTAGCTGTGGGGAACGACCACAATGATGGTGTTGTGGCCTGACCACCCGGCAGCGCGAAAATGTACCATCCATGTACCAACACAACGGTAAACAGAGGGTCCGTGGCGTGCGTGGCGGATGGTCAGAACCCGAACGTCGCAGATGTCTCGGCGTTCGCTGAGGAGCCGACAGAGCTCATCGTGTCGATGCCGGTCAACGACAAGGATCGTCACGTCCTCGCGCTTGCCGTGTATTGCCGTGTGTCGCCGGGAATGTGAGAGCACTGATGTGTCTCCATCAGTGGCCCGCTACCTCACGAATCGAGGCGCTGCACGCGCTTGCGATGGTCTGTGCCATTGTCGCCGTCGATGCCCGACTTCTTGGTGCCCTTGATCTCGTCGACCTTCGTGTCGTGGGCGATGATCGGTTTGGCCTCGATACGCGTCTCGCGTTCGAAGCTGTGCGACTGGTGGGTGTTGCGGTAGTAGCGCCACAGCCCGAAGTAAAGTGCACCCCCGCCGGCAGGCCCGAGGGCGAGCAGCCACAGGGGACCGCCATCGCTGGCCGCAACGAGGGCTCCGGACGTCAGCTCGGACAGCAACATGGCGATCATCTGGAGGCTCCCAGCATCGCGATCACGATGCCTTCGAGTACCGTGCCGACGGTGAGCGCCGCAGCGAGCAGTCTCGGAGTCGACACCGGCACGCTGCCCATCACCTCGCCGGTGCGACCGTTCACAGCGATGTAGTGCACCATGGTCTTGCCGCCTCGTTCCTGGTAGTGCGAGTAGAGCCAGACCGGTAGGTACATCGCAACCCAGCGCGTGCCGTGCACCTCGACCCGCTCGCGCTCCCAGCGCACACCGCGGTCGTATCGATCGACACTCGACGCAAGCTGCGACCTGGCGATCGACAGCAACTGGTCCTCGAGCTCCGGCGTCGTCTCGGCCACGTCCTGGTCGCGCTTCTCCGAGGTGAACCCGGTCAGGTAGCTCGCGTTCCACTTCACCGCGTTCGCAGTGTCGAAGGGCAGGATCGTGTTGATGATGTTGTTGGTGTTGGCCGCAGCGTTCATCTGCGCCCTCTCGGACGACGCCTCGATCGTCAGATCGTCCGCGGTGAAGTCGATGTGCCGCTGCACCGAGTACACGTCGGCGTCGTAGTAGGTCTCCTTGTTGTTGTTCGTGCCGCGCGTGTACTGCCGCGTCTTGATCTCAGCGAAGCCTGCGACA
>Ga0335394_10007262_pt1 | contig 12512 bp, 12 predicted proteins | sample MAT03_FD_205741 | JGI IMG/M metagenome (GOLD analysis project Ga0335394, IMG submission 205741) | Freshwater microbial communities from Lake Fryxell liftoff mats and glacier meltwater in Antarctica - MAT-03 (spades assembly) (version 2) ... | reverse complement strand
CTAGACGGTCCACTCGATACAGCCGTGACGGGTCACCCGATACAGCCGTGACGGGTCACCCGATACAGCCGTGACGGGTCACCCGATACAGCCCTTGACGGGTTACCCGATATAGCCCTTGACGGGTACCCGATACAGCCCTTGACGGGTCACCCGATATAGACCTTGGCAGGCCACACGAATCAAGCCAGCGGCGCCACCTTCACCACTTCGTCGGCCGTGGTGACGCCCGCCGCCACCTTCATCGCGCCGGAGACGCGCAGCGGTTTCATGCCTTCCTTGTACGCCTGCTCGCGGATCGCGCGATCGTCGGCGTCGCGGGTCACCAGCCGCCGCAGCGCCGGCGTCATCACCATGATCTCGTAGAGCCCGATGCGGCCGAGATAGCCCGACATCCGGCATTCCACGCAACCGACCGGCTGCATCACGCTCGTCGGTTTTTCGCCGCGCCACGGTGACGTGATCGCACGCCAGGTTTCGTCGTCCGGCGGTTCGCCCGGCGCCTTGCAGTGCGGGCACAGCGTGCGCACCAGGCGTTGCGCCATCACGCCCAGCAACGTGGACGAAAGCAAGTACGGCGGCACGCCGAGATCGAGCAGCCGCGTGACGGCGGTAGGCGCGTCGTTGGTATGCAGCGACGACAGCACGAGGTGGCCGGTGAGTGCCGCCTGCACCGCCATGTCGGCCGTGTCGCGGTCGCGGACCTCGCCCACCATGATGATGTCCGGGTCCTGCCGCAGCAACGTGCGCACGCCGGTGGCGAAGTCGACGCCGATGTTGGGCGTGACCTGCATCTGGTTGAAGAGCGGCTCGATCATCTCGATCGGGTCTTCGATCGTGCAGACGTTGACTTCCGGCTGCGCCAACAACTTGAGCGACGAGTAGAGCGTGGTGGTCTTCCCCGAACCGGTGGGGCCCGTGACCATGATCACGCCGTGCGGCTCCTTGATCATCTTCTCCCAGCGCACGCGGTCGTCCGGCATGAAGCCCAGATCGGCCCAGTCGCGCACCAGCACCTCGGGCGTGAAGATGCGCATCACGAGCTTCTCGCCGAAGGCGGTGGGCATCGTCGAGATCCGCAGTTCGACCTCGCCGCCATCCGGCGCCAGCGTCTTGATGCGGCCATCCTGCGGGCGGCGCTTCTCGACGATCTCCATGCGCGCCAGCAGCTTGATCCGCGAGGTCATCGCAATCAGCACTGGCTGCGGTATCGCGTACACCTGATGCAGCACGCCGTCGATGCGGAAGCGCACGAGGCCCACGTCGCGGCGGGGCTCGATGTGGATGTCGGAGGCACGTTGCTCGAACGCGTACTGCCACAGCCAGTCGACGATATGCACGACGTGCTGGTCGTTGGCATCCAGGTTGCCGGCCTTGCCGAGCTCCACCAGCTGCTCGAAGTTGCGCAGCGTAAGCTCGCCCTTCGAGGACTCGCCAGCGCGCTTCATCGAGCGCGCGAGGTTGTAGAACTCGCCCAGATAGCGCTTGATGTCCACCGGGCTCGCGAACACGAACTTGACGTCGAGCTTCAGCATCGATTCCAAGTCGTCGGCCCAGGCGCGCACGAAGGGCTCGGACGTCGCCACTGTGAGCGTTATCCGGTCCACGGCGACGGGCAGGATGCGGAACCGCTCGGCATACGCATTGGAAACGACGGCCGTGACGGCGCCGAGATCGACCTTGAGCGGATCGATGTGCAGGTAGGGGATCTTGAGCTTGGCGGCCAGCCACTCGACGATCCAGTCGAGCGTCATCATCTTGTGCGGCGGCTTGGCCGACTTCCAGCGCATTGCGGCGATGGTTTCGAGCGGGTGATCGTACTGCTTGGTTCGCACCCGCAGCATGTTCTCGGTATCGGCCGCCGCCACGAGGCCGTCGGCCACCATCAGCTTCAGGATGTCCTCGAGCCGCAGCCGGCGATCGGGCTGCTTCGGAGGCGGCGCGGACGGGACCGGCTTTGCGACGCCAGCGCTGGGGATCTTGTTGCCGGGCAGCGGAGTTGCCATCCGCTTACTCTACACCGCCACCGGTAGTTCCGGCACCTGAAACACTTCGCGCAGGTACTTCACGTACGAGGGGTCATAGTCCATCGACTTGCTGGGCTCGTCGCTGATCTTGGCCACCGGCTGGCCGTTGCAGCGGGTCATCTTGATGACGATCTGCAGCGCCTCGTAGCCCAGGTCATTGGTGAGGTTGGTACCGATGCCGAAGGACGTCTGCGCGCGCCCCTTGAAGTGTTCATACAGGCGGATGGCCACCGGCATGTTGAGGCCGTCGGAGAAGACCAGCGTCTTGGTGCGGGGGTCGATGCGCATCTTCTGGTAGTGCGCGATCATCTTCTCGCCCCAATCGAACGGGTCGCCCGAGTCGTGGCGCACGCCGTCGAAAAGCTTGCAGAAGAAGAGGTCGAAGTCGCGCAGGAATGCATCCATGCCGCAGACGTCAGAGAGCGCGATCCCCAGGTCGCCGCGATACTCGCGCGCCCACATGTTGAACGCAAAGGTCTGCGAGTCGCGCAGCCGCGGTCCCACGGCCTGGCAGGCCTGCAAGTACTCGTGGGCCATCGTGCCCAGCGGCGTCAACCCATGCTCCTGCGCGAATTTCACGTTGCTGGTGCCGACGAAGTGCGCGCCCAGACCACTCTTCAATGAAGCCACCACCTCGTCCTGCCAGGCACGCGAGAAGCGCCGCCGCGTGCCGTAATCGGCGATGCGAAAGTCGGGGCTCGCCACGCCATTGCCCAAGGCGATTTTGGCGGCCAGCCGCGCGCGGCCTTCGGCCAGGTTGGGCTGGAGCACGGTATGCCGGTAATACACCTCCGACACGATCGCCAGCACCGGCACCTCGAACAGGATCGTGTGCAGCCACGGGCCCTTGATCGTGATGTCGATCTCGCGCGCGGACCCCGGGATGCGCGTGACGTTGATGAAGCGGGCGTCGAGGTGGAAGAGGCCCAGCAGGTCGACGAAGTCGCTCTTGAAGAACCGCCAGCGGCGCAGATACGCCAGTTCGTCCTGCGTGAAGCGCAGGTCGCACAGCGCGCGGATTTCCGCTTCGATCTCCTCGACGTACGGCGACAGGTCCACGCCCGGGTTGCGGCACTTGAAGCGGTACTCGACCTGCGCCTCGGCGAAGTGATGCTGCACGACCTGCATCATCGTGAACTTGTAGAGGTCGGTGTCGAGCAGCGACGGAATGATCATCAGCGGATTGCGCACGGGCGCGGACGGGGGCGGACGCCGATGTTACCCGTGGCAACGCGCGGCGTCCAAGGCACGCGGCCTAATCGACCTTCGAACTGCCGTCCGGCACGATACGGATCGACCGCGCCAGCACGATTGCCAGCAGCGTGCACACGACCGCGCCCCACCCCACCCAGTGGTAGCGCGTGAGCGAGCCGTCCACGGCCCGGCCGATGACGAGGCCCGCCAGCAACGACGCGATGCCCGATCCCAATTGCTGCACCGAGCCGGAAAAACTCATGAAGCTGCCGCGCAGCCGCGGCGCAACACTGCCGCTGACCAGTGCCAGCGCCGGCCCGAAGCGTCCGGGCACGAACACGAAGAACAGGATGAAGACGCCCACCATCACGTACAGCGGCACCGGCACCAGGTTCGTCATGATCAGCAGTGGCGCCATGGAGATAAAGCCCAGGATCGTGAACACGTTCTTCTTGCCATGCTTGTCCGCCAGCCGGCCGATCCATTGCGCGGTAAAGAGCGTGGTGAGGCCGCCGGCGAAGTAGAGCCATGGCAGTTCCGTCTCGAGGACCCCGACATTGGTGACGGCGTAGGGGGCGATGAACGGCACCACGAGGAACACGCTCATCATCAGCGCCAGCATGAAGGCAAAGGCGCGCAGGTGATTCCGCACGCCCAGCAACGCGCGCAACTGTGTTACCGGATCGCGTGTCTGGCGGTCGCGCAGGTTGGCGTCGAGCGGCGGCAGGATCCGCCACGCGACTACGGCCAGCACCAGCGCGAACGCGGCCAGCCCCAAAAATGGCGCGCGCCACGAGAAGTGCGCGGCCAGCCACAGGCCCAACGGCACGCCCATCACGGCGGAAAGCGAGAATGATGCGGCGATAATCGCCGTGCCCCGGGCGCGCCGCGCATAGGGCACGACATCCGCGACGATCGTCAGCACCAACGCACCGATCACGCCGCCGAACACGCCGGCCACGATGCGCGCCGCCAGCAGCAGCGGATACGACGTTGCCAGTCCGCACAGCGCGGTGGCCACGACCAGGCCGCCGAACATGATCAGCAGCGCGCGCTTGCGCGACACATGATCGACCCAGAACACGGCGACGAAGCCGCTGGCGGCCGCGGCAAACGTGTACGACGACACCAGAAACCCGAAGTGCTGCGGGTCGAGTTCGAAAATCCGCATCAGCGTCGGCCCCAACGGCATGATGATCATGAAGTCGAGGATGTTGGCGAACTGCATCGCTGCCAGCGTCAGCAGCAGCGGCAATTCGCGCAGCGGCGCGGGCGCGGTGACGGCGGCGACCGGGTCGGCTTCGGTGACAGCAGGGGTGGACACGTGCGGCGAACTATAAATGACCATCGGTCAGTTAGAGTATCACGAACCGGCGGTGGCCCTGCACTTCCGGTCTCGACAAGGGGCCTGCATGGCGCGTGGATTATCATGCCCGCACCTTTAACGCCACCCAGGCGCCGCCTCCATGCTCATCAGCTGTGTCGCCTACCAGAACGGCCGCAAGATCGCCGACCTCCCCAAGGAGGACATCAGCGAGTACGTCAGCCGGCCCGATTGCTTCGTCTGGGTTGCGCTGTTCGAGCCCACGCACGACGAACTGGACGAGATGGCCGAGGAATTCGGCCTGCACGAACTGGCGGTGGACGATGCGCGCCATGGCCACCAACGGCCGAAGATCGAGGAGTACGGCGATTCACTGTTCGCGGCGCTCCATACGGTGGAACAGGTGAAGGACGCCAATGGCGACGAATCGCTCGTCACCGGCGAGGTCGATATCTTCGTCGGGCCCAACTACATTCTGTCCGTGCGGCATCGCACGCAGGTGGGCTTCGCCGCCGTGCGGGCGCGGACGGAACGCGAACCCGACCTGTTGCGCAATGGCTCGGGCTACGTGTTCTACGCGCTGATGGACAACATCGTCGACCGCTACTTCCCGGTCATCGATGCGCTCGAAACCGAACTCGAGTCGATCGAGGAACAGATCTTCGCGCACGACGCCGCGCGCCCGAACATCGAGGCGCTCTACGCGTTGAAGCAGAAGCTGATGGTGTTGAAGCACGCCGTCGATCCGCTGATGGAAGCCACCGGCCGACTCTACGGCGGCCGCGTGCCGCAGATCTGCATCGGCATGAGCGAATACTTCCGCGACGTGTACGACCATCTGCACCGCATCCACGCATCGATCGAAGGCATCCGTGAAATGCTGACCACCGCCATCCAGGTGAACCTCGGCATGATCTCGCTTGGCGCGAGCGAAGTGACGAAGAAGCTGGCCGCCTGGGCCGCCATCATTGCGGTGCCCACGATGCTGGCCGGGATCTACGGCATGAACTTCGAGCACATGCCGGAACTGAAGTGGACCTTCGGCTACCCGCTGGCGATCGGCATGATGCTCGTCATCGATGCCTATCTCTACTATCACTTCCGCAAGATGAAGTGGCTTTGACGAGGCGTGACGCCGGACCGCCGGCGCCTTGCTGGCGGACCTTGCGGACCCTGTCGGCTCCTGTAGGCGAGGCTTCAGCCTCGCAGGTTCAATGCCTCAATGTTTCAATGCCTCAATACCTCAATGCGGATGACCGGGGTTCACCGCCGACGGCACCACCGGAATCACCCGCGCGCCTGACGCCACCGGCGTCTCCAGCGGCCACGTTGGCTGCAATGTCGCATGCTGGATGCGGAATTCCTCGGCCAGCAGGCGCCGCGCCCGCGCCAATGTGCCCGGCCACGCTTCGGCATTGGCCATGCCCAAGTGCGCCGACAGCGCCACGCCTTCCGCCGACATTGTCCAGATATGCAGGTCGTGCACGTCCTGCACGCCCGGCAGTTCCGCGAGACGGCGGCCGATCGCGTCATAGTCGAGGTGCATGGGCACGCCATCGAGCAGCACGCCGGTCGATTGCTTCAGCAGTCGCCACGTCGAGCGCAGGATCAGCACGCCGACGACGATCGACAGGATCGGGTCGATCGGCATCCAGCCGGTCGCCATGATCACGCCGCCAGCGATCACCGCCGCCAGCGAACCCAGCAGATCGCTCATCACATGCAGCAGCGCGCCGCGCGTGTTGATCGAGCCGCTTGATCGCGACAGGAACCACGCCGACACGATATTGGCGCCCAGGCCGGCCAGCGCCACCGCCACCACCATGCCGCCCGCAACAGGTGCTGGTTCAAGAATCCGCTTCACGGCCTCGATCGTGATCAGCGCAACGATCGCCAGCATGGCCAGGGCATTGACGAAGGCCGCCAGCACCTCGGCGCGGCCATAGCCGTAGGTGGCGCGCGTCGACGGTGGCCGGCGCGCAATGGCCGACGCAAACAGCGCCAGCGCCAGGGCTCCGGCGTCCGTGAGCATGTGGCCGGCATCCGCCAGCAGCGCCAGGGAGCCCGACAGGACACCGCCGATAGCCTCGACCACCGCGAAGCTCGCCGTGATCGCCAGCGCAATCTTGAGCGCGCGGCGGGGGCCGGCGCCCGCATCGGCTGGCAGCCGGTGGCTGTGGTCGTGCCCGGCATGATCGGGCCCCGCGTGAACGGGCCCCGCGGCGCCGTGGGCGTCACCGGCGTGGCCGTGGGCGGGAACTTTTTTCATGGTTCGGAAGAATATACAGTGCAAGCCCACGCCACCACGCCATGCCACGTCGCCCGGCGCGTCACGAGCGTGCACCGGCCGGGCTAAAATGCGCGCGATGGCAGCAAGCCCCACTCCCGGCAGCGGTCCGCGTCTCACGGCCGTGATCGACGAAGCATCGTGCATCGGCTGCACGCTGTGTATCGACGCGTGTCCCGTCGACGCCATCATCGGTGCCGCGAAGCGGATGCACACGGTCCTGCCGTCGTGGTGTACCGGCTGCGAGTTGTGCGTGCCGCCCTGCCCCGTGGACTGCATCACCATCGTGCCGGCCGCGCAGCTCTGGGATGCCGCCGCGCTGGCCGCCGCGGCGATCCGTACTGAACAACGCATCACCCGGCTGGCCCGGCGCGAACGCATCAGCCAACGCACCGCGCACAGCGATGTGGTCGTCACCACACGCGAGCAGCGGCAAGCGCTGGCCGCCGCGGCGCTGGCCCGCGCGCGTGCACGCCGCACCCGCGCATGAATCCCGCCAAGCGCCGCGTCATCTTCGAGCGGTTCCGCGCGGCCGATCCGGACCCGCGGACCGAGCTTTGCTACCAATCGCCCTTCGAATTGCTGATCGCCGTGGTGCTATCCGCGCAGTCCACCGATGTCGGCGTCAATAAGGCCACCACGCGGCTGTTTCCGGTGGCGCGCACCCCGGCCGCGTTGGTGCAACTGGGGGTGGATGGTGTCACGCCCTACATCGCATCGCTGGGTCTCTTTCGCAACAAGGCGAAGAACATCGTTGCCCTGGCGCAAATTCTGATCGCGCAACACGGCGGCGAAGTCCCGCGGACGCGTGGAGCACTCGAGGCGTTGCCGGGCGTGGGCCGCAAGACCGCCAACGTGGTGTTGAACACGGCGTTCGGCGAACCGACCATTGCGGTCGACACGCACATCTTTCGCGTGTCCAACGTGACAGGCTTAGCCCCCGGCAAGGACGTCGTCGAAGTGGAACGCAAGCTCGAGAAGTTCGTGCCGGAGGAATTCAAGCGTAACGCCCACCACTGGCTGATCCTGCACGGCCGCTACACGTGCGTGGCGCGCTCTCCCAAGTGTCCGCAGTGCCTGATCCGCGACCTGTGCGAAAACAGGCACAAAACGAAAGGCGACACCCCCGTGGCGCCCTTCACGAACTGACCGCCATGTTCAATCCATCCCGCGATGAAGCACGCCGTTTCCTGCTTGAGGCCTGGCAGAAGTTCGGTGCCGGCGCACCGCTGTCCGACCTTGAGAAAATTGCCGCGGCGCTCATCGCGAAGCATCCGGAATATCACGCCACGTTCGCGGAGCCCGAGCGCTTCGTCGACCGCGACTACTCGCCCGAAGCCGGCGACATCAATCCGTTCCTGCACCTGTCGCTGCACCTCGCCGTGGCCGAGCAACTAACGATCGACCAGCCGCCCGGCATCCGCGCGCAGTTCGAGCGCATCCGTGACGCGCGCGGGGACGAGCACGAGGCGCTGCATGCAGTGATCGAGTGTCTGGGTGAGGTGATCTGGCAGGCGCAACGCACGCGCACCGGGCCCGACGCGCAGCTGTACCTTGCCTGCCTCGACCGCCATCGTTGAACCGCCAATGAAGAACCCGCCGACCACGCTCGACCCGCTATGTGGGCGAGCTGGCGCAGGATGGCGGGATCCGCAGCCGGCAACCACGTCGCGACGGAGGCCGGCCGCATCGTCATCCTGAAAAAGCCCCCGGCCGCCTGGTGACGCAGCGCCCGCGGGCACGACCTCAGTTGAGCGACATGCCGCCGTTGACGGCGATGGTCTGCCCGGTAATGAACCCGCTGAGGCCGTGGCACGCGAGAAAGAGAAAAGCGCCCGCGCATTCGGCGGCTGTGCCGCCGCGGCCCAACGGGGTGGCCGCCACATAGTTCCGGCGGTCGTCGTCGGTGCTCAAGCCGTTGTGGATGGGCGTTTCGATGTAGCCCGGCGAAACTGTGTTTACCCGGATGCCGGCGGGCCCCAGTTCCTTGGCGAGTGATCGCGTCAGGGCCTCCACGCCGGCCTTGGCAGCGCCGTACACCGCCACGCCTCGCGCGCCCCCCGAGCGCGCGGCCACCGAGCTGGTGTTGATGATGGCGGGATGCACGGCATTTCGCAGCGAGGGCAGTGCGGCGCGACAGGCATCGATCACCGACCGGAGATTCACCTGCAGGATGTCGTCACACAGGGTGTCGCTGAGTTCACCCAGCGGCACACGTCCATAGGGCGCGCCGGCGACGTTGATCAGGAGGTCGAGGCCGCCGAGCTTGGCCACGGCCGCCTCCACGACGCGATGCCCGGCGCCCGGCTTGGCGAAATCGGCGCCCGCGGTCTCCACCGCACAACCGTGGCCGCGCAGCCGCTCGGCGTTGGCTTCGGTGGCCGCACCGTGTCGACTGAAGTGAAGGCACACATGTGCGCCCAGTTCCGCGAACGCGGTACCCACGGCCGCGCCGATACCGCTGCTGGCGCCGGTGACCAGCACACGCCGCCCGCGAAACTCGCTGAACGGCGCAGCGAACGCGGATGCGGATTTACTCGAAGACATGGCGGGCCACCTGGTGGTGCCTGATGTAGTCCCAGTCGTAAGTAACACCCAGGCCCGGGCCCGTCGGCACGCCCACGGTGCCGTCGGGATCGATGCAGTCCAGCTGGTCGCTGTAGCCACACGCATACACCGGTGGGATCACGTTGGGACAATCGGGTCCCACGAGCGCCACCTCGTAGTAATTGGAGTTGCGCAAGGCCGCCATCAGGTGGCGATGGGCCGGGCCGCTGGCATGGATTTCGCAATCCAGGCCCAGTGATTCCGCCATGTGCGCGATCTTGAGCGAGCCGGTGATGCCCATGTCGTACTCGGGGTCGACGCGAACGAAGTCGGTTCCGCCAGCCAGCACGAAATCGGCCTTGGGCTCCACGCCGCGCACATGCTCGGTGAGCAGCAGTGGCGTGCGCAGCATGGCGCGCAGCTTGCGGTGGGCGAACGCCGACGTTCCCCCATCGCGAAACGGGTCCTCGTACCAGAAATAGCCGGCTTCATCACAAGCGCGGCCAACGTACAGCGCGTCGGCGAACGTGCGCAGCTCGCAGGCGGGGTCGAGCATCAGCACCATGCGGTCGCCCACCTCGCGCGCCACATGCAGCACGTTGGCGGCCTCCTCGCGCGCATTGCCGTCGTTCCAGCCGTGGATCTTGAACGCACGGTACCCCATATCGTGGCAACGCAGCGCGAAGGCCGCGAAGGCCTCCTTGGAGTCGAGCCCGCCCGCGCGGTCGCCGTGAAAGGTGCTGGCGTACGCCGGCAGCCGCTTGCGATACCCGCCCAGCAGCTCGTAGACGGGCGCGTTGTAGCGCTTGCCCGCCCAGTCCCACAACGCGATGTCGAGCGGGCCGTGGCCCATGTGGTCGAGTTGGCGGATATCGCGCTTCAAGTCCTCGTAGATGGCGATGCGCTCACGCGCGTCCTTGCCGATGAGGCGCGGCGCCAGCATCTGCATCTGGCCCAGCGTCGCGGGCGAGGCCACCCAGTGCGTGACGTACTCACCCCGGCCACCGTCGGCCGTGGTGATGGCGATGGCGTGCTTGGTGGACCGGATCGACGAATCCTTGCAATAGGTGATGGTCTGCGCCACGCCATCACGTGCCAGGTTGTTCGCTTCGAACTCGAAGACGTCGATTTCGACGCGGACGATGGCGCTCATGGTGGTAGGTGGGGCATCAGTGGTTCAACGCGTGGGGAAGCCACAGCGAGAGCGATGGCAGGTAGGTGAGCAGGAGCAGCGTTACCAGCAGCGCGATCAGGAACGGCGTGATCTCCCGCAGGATCAGGGCCAGCGGCGTGCGGCTCACCGAGCTCGACACGAAGAGCAGCACACCCACCGGCGGGGTCAGCTGGCCGATGACGAGGTTGACGAGCAACACGATGCCGAAGTGCGTGAGATCGATGCCAAAGGCCGTGAGCAGCGGAATGAGGATGGGCACCAGGATGATCATGATGGCGATGGTCTCCATGAGCATCCCGAGAATGAGCAGCACGATGTTGAGCAGCAGCAGGATTACCCACGGCTGGTCGGTGAATTGCTTCACGGCACTGGCGATGAGGCGCGGCGCCTCCTCGATGCCGAGGATCCAGCTGAACGGCGCGGCGGCACCGACAATCACCAGGATGACTGCAGTCTCCTTGGCGGTGACGAGCAGGATGCGGGGCAACATCGACCACTTGAGCGTGCCATAAATGAACTTGCCCACAATCAGCGCGTACAGCGCGGCCACGCCCGCGATCTCCGTGGCGGTGAACACGCCTGCACGAAAGCCCGACAATATCAGCACCGGCATCAGCAATGCCCAGATGGCGTGCTTGAATGCCGCCCACAAGCGCGCGCCCGAGAAGGCATCGTCCTTGGGATAGCCACGGCGCGCCGCAATAATGCCGGTGGCGATCATCATCGACGTGGCCATCACCAGCCCGGGGATCACGCCGGCCCAGAAGAGATCGCCCAGCGAAATGTTGGCCTGCCACGCATAGATCACCATCAGGATCGACGGTGGAATGATCGGACCCAACGTGGCCACCGAGGCGGACAGTGCCGCCGCGAAGCCCTGGCCGTAGCCCGCGCGCGTAAGCTGCGGCACGAATACGCGGGCCGTGGCGGCGCAATCGGCCACCGACGAACCGGAAATGCCGGACAGGAAGATGTTGCCGATCACTGCCGTCTGGGCGAGGCCCCCGCGGATGTGCCCGACGATGGCGCGGGTGAAGGCGAACAGCCGGTCGCTGATGCCCGATTCGTTCATCAGCGATCCGGCCAGCGTGAACAGCAGCACCGCGAGCAGCGGAAACGACTGCACTCCCGAGATCATGCGCTGGGCCACCACGCCCAGCGGGATGCCCTCCCACGCCACCACGGCCATGGCGGAGCCCGCCATGGCGATGAAGACAGGGAGCCCCAGCAGCAGAAAGGCCACCAAGGCGATGAACAACATGATCATGGCAAGGCGCTCAGTGCATGTTCTCGAGGTTGTCGAGATTCTCAAGCTGGCTTGCGAACACCGCCGCAGGTCCATGGTCGACGAAAATGCGCGCGATGTGCAGCAGCAGGAGTGCAAGGGCCACCGGCAGCGACCCGTCGAACCACACCTGCGCCACGTTGAGCATGGGAGTCTGCACGCCCGCAATGTCCATCGCATTGACCAGTCCGGCCCAAAGCAAGGCCACGACGATCACGGTGCCCACCACCACGCTGACCATGTTCATGAACGACCAGCCCGGCCGCGCGAAGAGCCCACCGATGGCATCGATGCGGATATGCATGCGGCCCCGGATGGCGGCCGCTGCACCGATGAAGATGAGCCAGGTGAACAAGCCGACGATGAATTCCTGGCTCCACGTCAGCGGGTCGCGGAAGACGTAGCGGAACACCACCGAGGCGACGATGAGCCCCGCGATCACCGCGTGCGCGGCGATCAGGAAGGCATCTTCGACCCTGGCCGTCGCGTCATCGACGCGAACCAGCGCGCGGGCTAGCGGTCCCATGCCCGCCGGGTCACTTGCGGCCGGCGTCGATGGCGGTACGCACACGCTTCAGGTTGTCCGCGCCCCAGCGCGTTTCGAGGTTCTTGTAGACGGGGTCCATCCGGGCGGCAAACGCCTTGCGGTCGGGCTGGTCCACGATCTTGGTCTT
>Ga0335394_10007260_pt1 | contig 12512 bp, 11 predicted proteins | sample MAT03_FD_205741 | JGI IMG/M metagenome (GOLD analysis project Ga0335394, IMG submission 205741) | Freshwater microbial communities from Lake Fryxell liftoff mats and glacier meltwater in Antarctica - MAT-03 (spades assembly) (version 2) ... | reverse complement strand
TATGCATTAGGAAAATTAAAAGATGATTGTTTTATTATTGACTGTGAGGTCTTATCTCAATTCAAAACGTTGCCTGCTGGCCTTGCGTGCAGGAAACCAGGCAGCTAAAAAAGCAATGGCAGTGGCCGTTACGGCTACCAATATAAAATCGGTTGCAATCAGCTTCACCGGAAAATAATCCAGCAGAAAAGAGCCGCCTGCAAGTTTTATAATTTTAAATTTTATTTGTACCAGGCAAATGATGGTTGCCATTGCAATACCGGTAGTGGTACCAATACTGCCCAGCAATAAACCTTCGCTTAAAAATATTTTTAAAATACTTTTTTCACTGGCACCCATACTTTGTAATACACTGATGTCTTTTCTTTTTTCCAAAACAAGCATGGTTAAAGCGCTTATCATATTAAATGCAGCAATGATGAGGATGAGCGTAAGTACAGCATAAATGGCCCATTTCTCCAGTTTCATCGTATTGTAAAGGCTGGTATTTTGTTCGTACTTGGTTTGCACTTTATAGGTATTGCCAAGCAGGGTAGCAATCGCCTGCTTTGCCTCCTGTGGGTCAGTCTTCTCTTTCAGTTTTATTTCCACTGCACTGTATTCGTCTGCAGTAAAACCCATTTGCTGTTTTACAAAACCAATATTGGTAATGGCATACTTATCATCAAATTCCTGCTGTATGGTAAATGATCCTGAAGGAGTAATAAACCCTTCGCTTAATGATTGCATGGGGTCGTTGTTGCTGCTGTTTCTTTTTGGTAAAATAACAGTCACATTATCTGAAGAAAATGCCTTGTTAAAATTTAAAGCAGTAGCATTCTGTATGCCCGAACCGGTTACCAGGTAAGGGTCTTCGGGAGTACCGGTAAAATATTTCCCACGGTTTGTTTTGGCAGCAACGCCACTTACTTTTTCGTAACCGGCATCAACCCCCTTCAGGTAAATAACGGTTTGGGCATCCTGATTTTTAAGCAAGGCCTTCTCCTCGGCAATCATCGAATAATTTTCAACTGCCGGTTGATTTTTTATAGAAACGATCTGTGCTGCAGTAAGTGTGCATGTTTTGCCGGTTGCCGGCAAAATTTTTATATCGGCGTAAAAAGAAGAGTAAAGGGATTTTACGAGATTTTCAAATCCATTAAAAACACTTAATACCAAAACCTGGCAGCAGGTAGCAAAAGCAATAACACCTACCGTAACCCATGCAATAATGTTGATGGCATTGGCGCTTTTTTTTGCTTTAAAATATCTCCAGGCAAAAGTGAAATACATGGTTGGTTTATTGTTTGTGGTTTTTGGTTTGTTGTTTAAGGGCAGCCTGCTGTTTAAAACCACTAACTACCAACCACCAACCACCAACCACAAATTTTTATTTGTCTTCATCTTTCTTAATCTCCTTAAATATCTTGTCCATCTTATCTACATAATCCAACGTATCATCAATAAAAAAAGTAAGTTTAGGCATGCTGCGTAACTGGTGGCGCACTCTTGCGGTCAGCTCTTTTTTTATTTCCCAGCTCCGTTCTTCAATTTTCTTTAAGGCATCAAAACTATCTTTTACCTGAAAAAAGCTCAGGTATATTCTTGCCTCATACAGGTCGGGTGTAATTTTTACGGATGAAATGGAAATCAAGCCACCATCCATCATAGACATGCCCAGGCGCTGAAAAATATCACTGAGCTCCTTATTTAATAATCCCGCCACCATCTTTTGTCTTTTACCTTCTAACATATTCTTTCAGTTTAAACGTCTTAAATTAGAAACCTCAGCCATCCCAGTAACAAACGGGGCGGGGTTTGCTGTAAAATTAGTTACTTTGCCCTGATTTGACCGAATTTTAAAAACATGAAGAAATACGCAAGGCTTTTTCGTTACCTGGCTGCATATAAGTCCAATATTATTTTATACTTTTTATTCATTGTATTGGCAATTGTATTTTCAGTTGCATCCATCGGCTCTTTACCGTTTTTTATAGATCTGATTTTTACAAAGGGTAAAGCAGAGGTACTGGAACCAGCAACAATTTCCAATTCGCAGGACTTTATCCGTTATATCAGCTATCATTTGCAGGAGCTCATAAAAACAAATGGCAAAGTTTATGTACTGGCATTGATATGTGTGATGGTGCTGATAGCGGTGTTCTTAAAAAATCTGTTTACCTATCTATCTTATTATATATTAGCGCCCATGCGTAATGGGGTGATGAACCGTTTGCGGAAAGAGCTGTTTCAAAAAATACTCATCATGCCTATTGGTTATTTTACCGAGCAACGCAAAGGCGATATTATGAGCCGCATGACCAATGATGTGGGCGAACTTGAAAATTCGGTGGTGGGTACTGTTGAAGGATTGATCAAAGATCCACTGAATCTCATCATACTGCTTTCTACCCTGGTTTTTATAAGTCCCAAACTTTCACTTTTTTTATTAATATTTTTACCGGTTACCGGTTTTATAATTGGCCGTATAAGCCGCACACTAAAAAAGCAATCAAATGCAGCAGCTATAAAACAGGGCGAGGCACTTTCTGTGCTTGATGAAACATTAAGCGGCTTGCGGGTAATAAAAGCTTTTACCGCCGAGCGGTTGGTAGGCAAAAAATTTGAAGAACATAACGAAGCCTTGTTTCATGTAAAAAATAAAATGCAGTACCGGCGGGACCTGGCTTCGCCTTTATCCGAATTTTTAGGGGTATTGATATTGTGTGGCATTCTTTATTTTGGCGGACAGTTGGTATTGGGTGGCAATGCCGGCGGGTTAACAGACAAAGGATTTATTATGTACATCGGGATATTTACACAAATTATAAGCCCGGCAAAAGCATTATCAACTTCTTTTTATAATATGCAGAAAGGTACAGCCGCTATTGCACGTATTGAAGAAGTGCTGCAGGCACCCGTAATGGTGCAGGAAGCAGCCAGTCCAAAAGCAATAAAAAGTTTTGAGCACTCCATCGAATTTAAAAATGTTGGGTTTGCTTATGATGATGTAACTATTTTAAAGAACATCAATTTAAAAATAGAAAAGGGAAAAACAGTTGCACTGGTTGGTAGCAGTGGTGCCGGTAAAAGTACACTTGCAGATTTGGTTCCCCGGTTTCATGATGTGAGTACAGGTGAATTATTAATTGATGGAGTTAACATTAAAGACTATTCGCTTGACGAGTTAAGAGGCCTGATGGGTATTGTAACCCAGGAGCCTATTTTATTTAATGATACCATTGCCAACAACATTACTTTAGGGATTGATGATGCAACACCCCAGGCCATTGAGCAGGCTGCAAAAATTGCCAATGCCCATAATTTTATTATTCAAAAAGAAGACGGCTATAACACCAACATTGGCGACCGCGGCGGTAAACTCAGCGGTGGCGAACGCCAGCGTATGACCATTGCCAGAGCAGTTTTAAAAAATCCTCCCATTTTAATTCTGGATGAAGCCACTTCATCCTTAGATACCGAAAGTGAACGCCTGGTGCAGGATGCCATCAACAACTTAATGAATAACCGTACTTCTTTGGTAATTGCACATCGCCTCAGCACTATACGCCATGCCGATGAAATTATCGTGTTACAAAAAGGCGAAATTGTGGAAAGAGGAACGCATGACAGCTTGATTGCGCAGGATGGATTTTATAAAAGGCTGGTGGATATGCAGGAGGTGAGGTAGAGCGTACGTTATCTATAAGGTCTGCAGCACTGCCATTCCGCCTGGTAAACCCTATAGGTTTAAAACAGCATCCTTGTAAATCCCAAATGCCATTTGAGATTTACAAGGTAAGTTGTATCTTAACAAAATGATAAAAAGAGCACTGCAACCGGTTATAAAAAAATTCCTGAAAGCTTTTCCGGCTATTGTTGCATTGGGGCCACGGCAGGTAGGTAAAACCACCTTAGTAAAACTTATAGCTAAAACAAATAAGAAGAAATCCATTTACCTTGATTTGGAAAAGCACAGCGACTTTGACAAACTAGACCGTGATGCAGAAGAATTTTTAGGCTCTTATTTAAATGAATGTGTGCTGATAGATGAAGTGCAGCGAATGCCAAAACTATTTCCTTTGCTGCGTGCCTTGATAGATGAAAAGCGTAAACCGGGCCGTTATATTATTACAGGGTCAGCATCGCCCGATTTGTTAAAAGGAGCATCTGAAAGTTTGGCTGGCCGGGTTGTTTATTTTTACCTGCACCCTGTTGGCCTGCACGAACTGCCGGATAATATCAATTTAAACAAACACTGGTTCAGGGGAGGGTTTCCGCAGGCATAACCATGCGTAATGCCCAATTACTGCAAGCCTGGCTAGATTCATTTATTACCACCTACATAGAAAAGGATCTGCCTTTTTTATTTGACATGCGTTTTTCAATTGCTATCATGCGTAAGCTGTGGAGCATGCTGGCGCATTTGCAGGGAAGCATTTTAAATGCCGAAAAGCTGGGCGGTTCATTGGATATTACAGGCACAACCGTAAAAAGATATTTAGATTATTTGCAGGCTGCATTTATTATTACAAAGCTGCAGCCTTATTATATTAATATTGGAAAACGTCTGGTAAAAGCACCCAAGCTGTATATTAATGATACCGGCATACTGCATTATTTATTGAGGATAAATACAGAAAAGGAATTATCCGGTCACCCTGCTGTTGGTGCATCGTGGGAAGGATATGTAATAAGCCAGGTTTTGTATGCCAAAGAAAACAGGCTGGATATGTACTACTACCGCACACAGGCCGGTGCCGAATGTGACCTTGTGCTGGTACGGGGCCACCTGGTAAAAGCCTGTGTAGAAATAAAATTAAGTAGAGCACCTGCTGTAACTAAAGGCTTTTACCAGTCTGTTACAGATTTAAAATGTAAAAATAATTTTATTATTTGTCCGGCTGATATTGATTATGTAACAAAGGAAGGAATAAGAATTGTAGGTATTACAGCTTTTATTAAAAAATATTTACTCAAATTATAGAAATATCAACCTTGCAAATCCCACATGGCATTTGATTTTACAAGAATTGTATAAAACTGATGTGTAAAAACTGCAATATTAATTCCTAATGAATTCGTTTCCTTTTTCAGATAACGCTAATAAAAGACTGGTACAGCATACCATCAACAAACTGGTGAACAACCGTAGATCCATTGTTATTGCACACCGCCTCAGCACCATACACAATGCCGATGAAATTATTGTGTTGCAAAAAGGAGAGATTGTGGAAAGAGGAACAAACGATAGTTTGATTGCACAGGATGGGTTTTATAAGAGGTTGGTGATATGCAGGAGGTGAGGTAAAAAATTAACAACAGAGTTGCTTTTACGTTCCTTCAATCAACCCCACCGCATTTCCCCAGGGATCAACAACGGTGGCTACTTTTATTCCTCCGCCAACGTCGGCTACCGGATACAAAACTGAAGCACCGTTATCAGTAAGTTTCTGCACACAGTTTTCAATATCATCCACCGCCCAGTGGCTTACAGTTTGGTTGCCCATGGTTACGGTTTCATCCTGCGGGTGCAAACCCAGTTCGCAACCGTTAAAATCGAACCCAACATAAAAGGGTTGATCAAAATAAGGTTGCACGCCGGTGAGTTTGCTGTACCATTCCTTTGCTGCCTGCAGATCAGGCACATAATAAATAACGGTTCTTAATTTTTTAAACATGGTGGCCACGGATTTCACAGATTTACACGGATTAAATGTAATTATTGAATAAAACTCAGTTTAAATCTACAATAAAAAAAGAGAATGAAATAAATCATTCTCTTCAAATATTATGCTCCAAACTTCCGCCTTGGGAGATCGAGGGGGCTACTTCGCTGCTCCCATCTTCGCTTCCATACTTAATGTAGCGTGTGGCACTGCACGTAAACGGGCTTTGTCAATTAATTGACCGGTTACCCGGCAAATACCGTAGGTTTTGTTTTCAATACGCATGATAGCTTTCTCCAGGTGATCAATAAAAGTGATCTGACGGCTGGCCATCTGGCTAAGCTGCTCTCTTTCCATGCTCATACTGCCATCTTCCATGGTCATGTAGCGGGCATCATCATTATCGCCACCCATCTCATCCTTACGGGTAATTAATCCCTGCAGGTAAGTCAGCTCTTTTTTAGCAGAATCCAGTTTACGGTTGATGATCTCTCTGAATTCAGTTAGATCGGTATCGCTATATCGGTTAATAGGCGCCCCAAGATCATGTTTTGGCTGGTCCAGAACTGACTTGGTAAAATCTGGCTGATATTTACGGGCAGTTTTAGTGGTTATTTTTGGTAAAACAACCGGTTTAGCCGGGGTAATCTTTATATCCTTTGCTTTTTCTGGCGATTTTGCTTTTACGGGAGCTACAACTTTTACAGGAGCCGCCACTTTTTCTGGTGTTTTTTTAACCGAAACGGGTTTTGCTACCGGTTTTTTAACTTCAATCTTCTTTGTCATAGGTTTATGTACGATTTTTTTAGCAACAGGTTTCGATTTTAACACCGGTTTTGCTCCTTTTTTAGTAACTATTGGCTTTTTTGGGGCCTTTTTTATAATTTTTTCAACTTTTTTTACTGTTTTCTTAGCAACTGGCTTTGGAGCCGGTTGTTTAGCAACAGGCTGTTTTGCCACTGCTTTTTTAGGAGCCGACTTTTTAACCGGAGCAGCTTTTTTTACAGTCTTAACAACTTTTTTAGCTGCTGGTTTAGCAACTTTCTTTTTTGTAGCCATACTATTATCCTTTTTTAAGTACGTTCACTTGTAATATAGCATCATTCACTTCAATTTCAATTCCGTTGTAAATTTCGGGTAAAAAAGCAAGCGAATCAGCAAGAATTTCGGCGCAAATATACTCTTTATATTGAATTATGGACGGTTGCAGCGCAGCATTTTCGCTAACCGTAACAACTATACGGTCGGCCAGGTTAAATCCGCTGTCTTTACGGATGTTTTGAATGCGGTTTACAAACTCCCTGGCATCGCCTTCTTTTTTCAAATCGTCGGTAATTGTAATGTCCAATGCTACTGTTAAAGAGCCTTTTACAGCAACTTCGTAGCCAGGAATCTCATCTGTACTTATTTCTAAATCTTCTGGATAATCAATATGAATGGCTTCTTCGTTGTCTTCCTTATATTTATCATTTAGTAAAATAAGGCTTGTGTCTGATATATTATTTAAAAAATCATTATCTAACTTCGCAATTAATTCAGCAGCACGTTTCATTCTTGGCCCCAGCTTCTTTCCAAGAGTTTTAAAGTTCGCCTTAGCTTTTTTCTTTATAAAATCATTTGTCGGATCTAGTAATACGATTTCTTTGATATTAGTTTCAGTTTTGATAATCTCTTCAACTTTCTTTATCCTCTCGGTCATAATAGAATCAAGCGATGGGATGAAAACTTTCTGTAAGGGTTGCCTTACTTTGATATTTACTTTTTTACGAAGGGACAATATCATTGAAGAAGTATCTTGTGCTAACTGCATTCTTTTTTCCAAGTCTGTATCAATAACCAATCCTTTGGCTTCAGGAAAATCAGTATGATGAACTGATTCGCTGGCAAATCTGCCCGAAACAGAATTCAAATTATTAAACAACCAATCTGCAAAGAAAGGAGCAACAGGAGCCATCAGTTTGCACAGCGTTTCCAAACACTCATACAGGGTTTGATAGGCACAAATTTTATCATGCTCATATTCACCTTTCCAAAACCGTCGGCGGCAAAGCCTTACATACCAGTTGCTCAGGTGGCTATCCACAAAGTCTTCAATGGCACGGCCAGCCTGTGTGGGCTCGTAAGCATCAAAATTTTCCTGTACATTTTTTATCAAACTGTTTAAAGAAGATAATATCCATTGATCAATCTCTGGTCTTTCTTTAACTGGGATGTATGCTTCTTTAAAAGCAAATCCATCCACATTGGCATACAGGGCAAAAAACTGGTAGGTATTATACAACGTACCAAAGAATTTACGCTGCACTTCTTTAATACCCTCCAGATCAAACTTTAAACTATCCCAGGGCGATGCATTGGTAATTAAATACCAGCGTGTGGCATCAGCACCAAAGCTATCAATGGTTGCAAAAGGGTCAACTATATTACCGAGGCGCTTGCTCATTTTTACGCCATTCTTATCAAGTACTAAACCATTCGAAACAACTGTTTTGTAGGCAAGACCGGCCCCCCCAACCCCTGAAGGAGAGTTTGATGAAGACCCGAGCGAAAGATTATGTTTTGCAAGTTCTTCGTCAATACTTTCTTTTAACAAGGCGCCAAGTGCATGCAATGTATAAAACCAGCCTCTTGTCTGGTCAACACCTTCTGCAATAAAATCGGCCGGGTAACTTTTGGCAAATGTTTCTACATTTTCAAAAGGAAAATGCCACTGGGCATAAGGCATGGCACCACTATCAAACCAAACATCAATTAAGTCTGGCACACGCTTCATGGGTTTGCCACTGGCAGATACCAACGTGATATCATCTACATAAGGCTTGTGTAAATCCAGAATTCCTTCGTGCAGGTAATGTTTGTTCGTTTCGCCGCCTAAAACTTCGGCAGCTTTTTTTATTTCGTTGTTAAGTTCTTCAATGGACCCAATGCATTTTTCTTCTCTGTTGCCATCAGCATCCTCTTCGGTTTTCCAGATGGGAAGCGGTGTGCCCCAAAAGCGGCTGCGGCTCAGGTTCCAGTCAACTACATTCTCCAGCCAGTTACCAAAGCGGCCGGTGCCGGTGCTTGCAGGTTTCCAGTTGATGGTTTTATTAAGCTCCACCATTCTTTCTTTAACAGCAGTTGTTTTTATAAACCAGGCATCCAATGGATAATATATGATGGGCTTATCGGTACGCCAGCAATGCGGATAATTGTGTTCGTATTTTTCTACTTTAAAAGCACGGTTCTCTAATTTTAATTTTACAGCTATATCAACATTCACATCCACATAACCCTGTTCGTCTTTATAATCTTTTACATACCGCCCGCTGAACTCGCCAACACCATCTACAAACTTACCCTGCTTATCAACCAGCGTTAAAATGCCGAGGTTGTTTTTTTGTCCAACTTTAAAATCATCTGCACCAAAAGCGGGAGCAGTGTGTACAATACCGGTGCCATCTTCGGTGGTAACAAAATCGCCCAGTACAACTTTAAATGGTTCTGCACCGGGAGTTATTTCCTGAATTTTTTCTAAGGTGTTTGCATCTGAAGGAAGTAGCTGTTCATATTCGATTCCTTCTAAATCTTTGCCATTGAATTCAGCAATAATTTTCCATGGAAGTCTTTTAGGCTTCACATAAGTTGATTCAAAATCAGAGCTTATTGCTGTAGATTGTCCGGTAAGGTATTCAATATTTCTTGAGATAGCTCCATCATTTAACCACTCCGATATAATATCTTTTAAAGGTGTACTGCTTTCCGGAAAATCTGTAAAATACTTACCAATCAAATTTTTTGCAAGAATAATATTAATAGGCTGATAAGTATAAGGATTGAAAGTTCTTACTAAAACATAATCAATCTTTTCTCCTACAGTCAACCCAAGGTTTGATGGAAGCGTCCAGGGCGTTGTTGTCCATGCGGTTAAAAAAACTTCATCATTCAATATTCCTTGTTCCTTGTTCGATATTGTATCAAAAAGGAATTCAGATTTAGCATTCTTAATTACTTTAAACATAGCAACTGCTGAAGTATCCTTCACATCTTTATAAGTTCCCGGCTGGTTCAACTCATGGCTGCTTAAACCCGTGCCAGCCGCAGGTGAGTAGGGTTGTATGCTTACACTTTCGTAGAGGTATCCTTTTTTATACAATTCGCTCAGGCACCACCAAAGACTTTCAATATAATTGTTTTCAAAAGTTACATATGGGTTATTCAAATCAACCCAATAACCCATTTTTTGGGTGATATCATCCCATTTGTCTTTAAACCTCATTACTACCTCACGACATTTCTTATTATAATCTTCTACCGATATTTTTGTGCCGATGTCTTCTTTGGTAATGCCCAGTTCTTTTTCAACACCCAGTTCAATGGGCAGGCCATGCGTGTCCCAGCCGCCCTTACGCTTTACCTGAAAACCCTGCATGGTTTTGTAGCGGCAAACCAAATCCTTTAATGTTCTGGAAATAACATGGTGAATACCGGGCATACCATTGGCACTTGGCGGACCTTCGTAAAAAACAAAAGGAGGGAACCCTTCACGAAGGCTCACACTCTTTTCAAAAGTGTCCTCCTTTTTCCATTTGGCCAGTATCTCTTCACTGATGGAAGGGAGGTTTAATTGCTGGTATTCGGTGTATTTGCCACTCATATTTTAAAATGTTCCTGCTTTAGCACATGGTCTGACCCTCTGGTTTGACCATGTGCTAAAAACAAATGTTTTTTCTCTTTTAAATAAGTGTGCAAAGGTAGTAAAATAGCGGGGTTCTATAATAGCGGGTTCCTTATTATTTGCCCGTGTAAATACTTAAGATTTTTGATAATACATACCATTGCAAATTTGAGATGCTGTAGATAAAATAAGCAATAACTTTCTCATAATTTTAATACCGTTGACTTTTCCACTTAGGTTTCTGTGCTGATTATAGGTACGCCACCGCACTTTTTTAAGCTGCATATTTTTCAACTTGGGGCAAAAAATATGAAGGAAAACTCAGTTGTTATTATCGGTAATCAGGTTACATATACTACACCTGCCATCCAATATTATCTGGCAGTTTCTCACTTTATAATTCTGGGGTACCAATTCAGGACTTAACCTGAATATCCTATTTGTTTTTACCGCACCGCAATTGTTACATGTAAAATATATTATGATTTGCTCCGGCCTTTCAGCATCCTTGTTTTCATCAGGGTTTTTAACCAGGTACTTTGGCCATCCTTTGGCTTTTGGAATAACGAGGATAATTTCTTTTTTTAAAAAAATTTGCAATGTTCTGTATACTGATACCCTGTCCAGTTTAAACATTGTTTCTTTATGAATTTGTGCAGCATTAATGGTTCCCTTATGCTCACTCATGATCCTGTACACCATAATACGGGTGCTGGTAACATAAATTCCCTTGTTTTTTAAATAATTTGTGATAGCTGTGTCAGTCATATTAATATAAAACAAACCAGACCAGTGATGAATTAATTGTGCATACCTGTTTACAAACTGCAATGCGCTGAATCAGTAAAATTAGGTTTGAAAAATACCCGGTTACATTTAAATGGCGGCACCTGCACGCAAGCTTATATATGTATTACATAATTTGTTGGGAAAAAGTATTCAAAATCTACATCTCCATGCAGCATTATTTGCCTTATGCAATTGCGGGAGGGCCCCGAAGCTTAAAATTAAAATGGAAAGAATTACATACAGGTGAATGGTAATTAACCGTAAAGGTTGTAAGTGAAAAAGAAGGTGAAAATCTAATTTCTGATGTGTAATAAATGTATGGGGATACGGAAACAATACTTTTGCAATCGCAATCAATACCTGGGTTTGATATTTTTTGGCCATTATTTCCGCTCAGGCTGGTAGAAGTTATAGTTTTATGACCACACAAAATAGTATGTACAAAACGCTTTGGTAAAAAGCTGCATAAAAAAATCAGCAGCATGCAAAGTGTAGTATAATATCGTATCGTTTTGGTTATAAACAATTGCTAATGTTATTTGCAATATACATTTTTTGCAACCAAGTAGCAAAAAAAAGGCTGCGCAGTGGGCAGCCTTATAGTATTACTTAGCCCTACAGTTTAATGACCCATAAAATTGCAAAGAATAGATAGTTCCTGGGTTGATGTAGCGGTATTACCGTTTCTATCTGTTACGGTAAGGGTGATGTTATAAAAACCGTGTATCATGTAAGAAATTACAGGGTTTTGTAAAGTTGATTTTGTGCCATTCCCAAAATTCCATACATAACTTACAACACCAGCAGCATTGCTTCGAAGATAGATGTTTTGCTTTTCAAGAATATTAAGAGGATCGGGTACCTTATACGTGAATTTTGCACTAAATGGTTCAAGCGTAATCTCTGGAACCACAATTCTAGCTGGTGGGGTAGTAGGAGTTAGCGGTGTTAGCGGTGTTAGCTGTGTTAAGCTTTCGGTTGATTCTTTTTGGCAACTGCTTAAGATTGTAACTGCTAAAATGAATAATGATAGTGCTTTTTTCATCGTTTTAATATTTTTTAATTAAAAAATGTAGAACTTTATTACATCTAAAAATACAAATAGTAATTACCAGATTTTAAAAAATTACCAAATCTGTTGCATATTTGTTTTTATTTGTTACAGTTTAAAAGAAAATAGCAAATTTTACCATCCAAAGTGCCAAGTTTTTTTGTGGTTCTTAAAAAAAATAGCTGAGTGATACATTTTTACTTTCACTAAAACAATAATAATATACTACTATTATAATTCAAAATTATCAATAAAAGATCCTATATTTGCAACTTCATTGCAATTAATTGAAGTTAAAAAGAAACCATAAAACTATAATAACTGCGTTCCTGCTGGCTTTGTATGCGTTTGTGGCAACGCCGGTTTC
>Ga0335394_10007259_pt1 | contig 12513 bp, 10 predicted proteins | sample MAT03_FD_205741 | JGI IMG/M metagenome (GOLD analysis project Ga0335394, IMG submission 205741) | Freshwater microbial communities from Lake Fryxell liftoff mats and glacier meltwater in Antarctica - MAT-03 (spades assembly) (version 2) ... | reverse complement strand
TTCAACGATGAACAGGGTGATGGTGGTCGAACTTGCGTTGCCGGCGATGCTGCCGGGCGCCCTGGTGGCCTTGCACTACGCGGTACAGATGCTGCGACCGCGCATGGGGCACGGCTCGGACGTGGGCGGACGTCGCACGCCCTGGATCATCGGCGGCATGGCGCTGCTCGCGCTGGGCGGCATCGGTGCCTCGCTCGCCACCGCGTTGATGGGCTCCAACCTGCCCGCTGGCATCGCGCTCGCGGTGGTGTCGTTCCTGCTGATCGGTGTCGGTGTCGGCGCCTCCGGAACCTCACTGCTCACCCTGCTTGCCAAACAGGTCGCACCGGATCGCCGCGGCGCGGCAGCGACCATTGTCTGGATGATGATGATCGTCGGCTTCATCATCACCGCAGGCACGGTTGGCCACTTTCTCGATCCGTTCACGCCGGCGCGTCTGGTCACGATCACGGCGATCGTCTGTGTGCTCGCGTTCCTTTTGACCGCGATTGCCGTGCGTGGCATCGAAGCCGCGCCGGGGACGGCGAAAGTTGGTGCTGCAGCGCAAGCCGGGGCGGCCGCTCAGCCGTTTCGCGCCGCGCTGTCCGAAGTCTGGGCCGATCCCAAGGCGCGCCGGTTCACCGTGTTCGTTTTCATGTCGATGCTCGCCTACAGTGCCCAGGACCTGATCCTGGAGCCGTTCGCGGGCATTGTGTTCGGCTATACCCCGGGCGAGTCGACCAAGCTCGCCGGCATCCAGAACGCAGGCGTGCTGCTCGGCATGATCATGGTCGCGATAGCCACCAGCCGGGGAGCGGGCGGTCGCCGGCGTTTCGGCTCTCTCGCCGCCTGGACCGTCGGTGGCTGCATCGCCTCGGCAGCGGCGCTGGCGGCCCTGGTGGCCAGCGGACTGGTCGGCAGCGGCTGGCCACTGCGCGAAACGGTCTTCCTGCTCGGCATGAGCAACGGTGCCTTCGCGGTTGCTGCGATCGGTTCGATGATGGCGCTGGCCGGGGATGGCCCGCCAGGACGTGAAGGCATCCGCATGGGAATGTGGGGCGCTGCGCAGGCGATCGCCTTTGGTGCTGGCGGATTCGCAGGCGCGCTGCTGAGCGATCTGGCGCGGCTGCTGTCCGGCTCTGCGGTGACTGGCTACACCACGGTGTTCGCGCTCGAGGCCTTCCTTTTCATCATCGCTGCAGTTCTTGCAGCGCGCATTGGAATATCGAACATGTCGAAGCAGGAAGTACGGCCCCGGCCCGGGCCGGTCGCACCGAATCGCCTTGCCGCAGGGTTGAACGCCCGCTGAACCTGCGGCACCAGAACGTAATCACCGAGTCCGCACACAGAATCTTCACGCCGAATCTTCATTGACCGAAGCACGATCTCCGAATCACGATCTTGAGGGAGTCCGAGATGGATAAGAGCATGAATTCAGCATCGACAATTCCGCAATACGATGTGGTGGTAGTGGGCGGCGGACCCTCCGGGGCCACCGCCGCAGCCGATCTGGCACGCGCCGGACGCTCGGTGATGCTGCTCGACCGTGCCGGCCGGATCAAGCCCTGCGGCGGAGCGATCCCGCCGGCCCTGATCCGCGAGTTCGAGATCCCGGACTCGTTGCTGGTCGCCCATGTCACCTCAGCGCGCATGGTGTCGCCGAGCGATCAGGAGGTCGACATGCCGATCGAGAACGGCTATGTCGGCATGGTCGACCGCGAAGTGTTCGATGAGTGGCTGCGCGAACGGGCGCAAGCCGCCGGCGCGACTCGAGTCACCGGAACGCTGGATCGCCTGGACCGGGACAGCGAAGGCATGTCGGTGATTCACTTTCATGGCAAGGACGACGCAACCGACGCGCCTGCACAGCAGGTCCGTGCCCGCGCGGTCATCGGTGCCGATGGCGCGCAGTCGATCATCGCGCGCACCGCACTCGCTGACGTGAAGCCGGCCAAGTTTGTGTACGCCTACCACGAGATCGTGGAGTCCCCGACCGGGGATGAACTCGCCAAGGCGCCCAAGTTCGATCCGGCGCGTTGCGATGTCTATTACCAGGGCAAGCTGTCGCCGGACTTCTACGGCTGGGTGTTCCCGCATGGCGACACCACCAGCGTGGGCACCGGCACCGCGCTGCGCGGCTTCTCCCTGCGCAATGCGACCAGCGCACTGCGCGTGGCCGCCGGCCTGGGTGACGCGCGCACCATCCGGCGCGAAGGTGCACCGATCCCGATGAAGCCCATGAAGCGCTGGGACAACAGGCGCGATATCGTTCTCGCCGGAGATGCCGCGGGCGTGGTCGCCCCGGCCTCGGGCGAAGGCATCTACTACGCGATGGTCGGCGGGCGATACGCGGCCGATGCGGTGCATGCGTTCCTGCAAACCGGCAAGGCAAGCGAACTGGCCACTGCACGCAAACGCTTCATGAGCGCGCACGGCACGGTGTTCTGGGTTCTCGGCATCATGCAGACGTTCTGGTACAGCTCGGACAAGCGGCGCGAACGCTTCGTGTCGATCTGCCGGGACAAGGACGTGCAGAAGCTCACCTGGGAGTCGTACATGAACAAGAAGCTCACGCGCAAGAAGCCAATGGCGCATGTGCGGATCTTCTTCAAGGATCTGGCCCACCTGCTCGGTCTGGCGCGCGTTTGAGACAGACTGTCGCGATGCGCGCGCCGCGCAGCGGCGGTCGGCATGTGGGCCGGCGTGTGGTCCAGCACATGGGCCGCCCGGGCGCGGCAGGTCGGGCCTGAATGGCGTTCTCCGAGTCGATGTCCCAGTGGATCGCGAGCGGTCAGGCGATCGACTGGATTTTTGCCGGCATCCTGATCGAGGTCGTGCTGCTGATGGCCTACCGCGCCTACACTGGGCGCGGGGTTGCGCCACGACAGTTGCTGGTGATGACGATGGCAGGCGCCGGCCTGTTCTTCGCCCTGCGCTTCGCACTGACCCAGCCGGTGCAGGCGGGTCCCATCGCCCTGGGCTTGCTGGTCTCGCTCACCGCACATGTTCTGGATCTGCGCATGCGCTGGGGCAGGCATTGATCCGCCGGTGGCGAGCGCCTTACCAGTAGGCGGTCGCCATCTTCAGCGCGACCAGATAAAGCACCACGGCGAATATGCGCTTCAGGACCAGCGTGGGCAGGCGGTGGGTCAGGCGTGCACCGAATGGCGCGGCCAGCATGCTGGCCGCCACCAGTACCGCCAGCACCGGAAGCAGCACGAACCCGAGCGCGTAGTCCGGCAGCCCCGCCATCGCCGGCCAGCCGGAGATCACATAGCCGACGGTGCCGATCACCGCGATCGGCCAGGCCATCGCCGCCCCGCTGCCGATGGCGTTGCGCATCGGAACGCCGCAGTACAACATGAACGGCACGGTCAGAAACGCCCCGCCGGCGGAAACCAGTCCACAGGTGGCGCCAATGGCGCTCATCCACGCAAACAAGGGCAGCGGACCGGGCAGTGGGCGAGCCGCCGCTGGCCTGGATGCGCGCAGCATCTGGGTGGCGCCGGCCGAGGCGATCAGCGCGAACAGTATCGCCAGTGTGCCCTGGCTCAGCCAGCCGGCCGCGCCGGTGGACACCAGTGACCCGAACATCAGACCGGGCACCATCCGGCGCACGATCTGCCAGTCCACCGACCCGAGACGATGATGCTCGCGCACACTGGAGAACGAGGTGAACAGGGTCGAGGCCATCGCAGTACCGAGCGCCAGATGAACGCTGTAGCCGGGCGCCAGCCCCTGTGCCGAAAACAGCGCGGACAGGATCGGCACCAGGGTCATGCCGCCGCCGATGCCGATCAGCCCGGCGAGAAAACCGACGAAGGCGCCCGAGACGAGATAGGCGGCGATCCAGGTCATCGATCGGCCGCCGCCCGGGCGAGCCGATCGGCGATCGCAGACCATGCCGCGTCCTGCGGCGGCAGCTCGACCACGATCACGTCGGTCGTCGGCCGGTCGAGCAGGCGCAGCGAGGCGTAAAGTTCATGCGCGTAGCCGGCCGCATCGGCTGGTGCGCGAAGCCAGTGCAATGACCCGACCAGCGGCTCGCCCGCGGTTCGCGCGAGCACTGCGACCGACTTGCCCTCCCCGATCAGGAAGCGCACGACCTCGGCGACCAGATCGGCCTCGACCAGCATCACTTTCGCCGCTGGCGCGTAGTGAGAGGCCAGCGTACCCGAGGCGCGCGGCGAGCGCGCGTTGGCGACCCCGGGCAGTTCCCCCAGCACCTCGGCGAGTTGCAGGACATCGATCGCCCCGGGCCTGAGCAGCACCGCGCGTCCAGTCGATACGTCCACGATGGTCGACTCGATTCCCACATCGCTCGGTCCGCCATCGATGACCAGGGGCAGTGCGTCGCCGAACTCGTCGACCACATGGGCTGCGCAGGTCGCACTGAGGCGGCCGAAGCGGTTGGCCGAAGGTGCCGCGATCGCACCGCTGCCAAAACGGCGAAACGCCTGCAGCAGTTGCTGCGCCACCGGATGCGACGGCACGCGCAGACCGATCGTATCCTGGCCGCCGGTCACCGCCGGGTCGATATCGGCCGCCTTGCGCAGGATCAGGGTCAGCGGTCCCGGCCAGAACCGTGCCGCCAGCCTCCGGGCAATGGGCGGCATGTCTGCGGCCCATCGCGCCACCTCATCGACCGATGTCAGGTGCACGATCAGCGGGTGGGTCGCGGGACGCTGCTTGAGCGCGAACACCCGGCCGACCGCACGCGGGTCGGCCGCATCCGCGCCCAGGCCGTAGACGGTCTCGGTCGGGAAGGCCACCACCTCGCCTGCCGCCAGTGCGCGCGCCGCCGACTCGATCGCAGCAGTCGATGCAGGGACGATCATCGCGGGCGGCCCCCGCAGCAGCTTTTCAACGCACTGCCCGCTCAGCCTGCGAGCAGCCGCAGCGCCTCGCCATACTTCGCCGCGGTCTTCGCGAGAATGTCTGGCGGCAGCGCTGGCGCAGGCGGCCGCTTGTTCCAGTGCACGCTCTCCAGCCAGTCGCGAACGAACTGCTTGTCGAACGCAGGCGGGCTGATGCCCTCGCGATACTCGGCAACCGGCCAGAAGCGCGACGAGTCCGGCGTCAGCGCCTCATCGATCAACCACAACCCGCCGTCGGCGTCGGTGCCGAACTCGAACTTGGTATCGGCGATGATGATGCCGCGTGCCAGCGCATGCGCGGCCGCCTCTCGATAAAGCGCAAGCGACACCTCTCGCACCTGCGCGGCGAGTGCCACGCCTATCGTCTGCTCGACCGCCTCGTAGTTGATGTTCTCGTCATGCTGGCCTTTCGGGGCCTTGCTCGCCGGCGTGAAGATCGGCTGCGGCAACTGCGCGGCCTGCGCGAGGCCGGCCGGCAGACTCACGCCACAGATGGCTCCGGTGGCCTGGTAATCCTTCCAGCCGGAACCGGCAACATAGCCGCGCACCACCGCCTCCACCATCAGCGGGGTGAGCCGACGCACGACCATTGCGCGCCCGGCGACCTGATCGCGCTCGGCGGGCGCAACCACCTCCAGCGGGTCATCGGGCAGCAGATGGTTGCGGATCACCTTGGCCAGCCGATGGAACCAGAACGTCGACAACGCAGTCAGCACTTCGCCCTTGCCGGGAATCGGATCGGGCAGGATCACATCGAATGCAGACAGCCGATCCGTCTGCACCACCAGCAACCGCTGGGCGTCGATCGCATACAGATCGCGCACCTTTCCACTGTGCAGGAACTGCAGGCTCTTGATCGAGGTTTCGGCTAGCGGTCGGCTCATGCTCTGGCTGTCTATCGAATTACGGGTTTGAAGTTGGCTCGGCAGCTGCGCGCGGCGCGAGCGCGCTGTCGCCTCAGGCGAGCGGCTGGGCCGGGATCGCCTGCGCCGGCTGCGCGAGCGGCCGCAGCACCGCGCGAATCTGCAGCGCGTCGGAGAGCGCCGCCTCGATGCTGCCAGCGAGCACCGTATAGTGACCCATCTTGCGACCGGCACGCGCGTCGCGCTTGCCATACAGGTGGAGCTTGGCGCGCGGATGGCGCAGCACCTGCGACCAGTCCGGCTCGCCGCCGGCATTGAGCCAGGCCTCGCCCAGGATGTTCACCATCACCGCGGGCGAGTGCAGTGAAGCGTCGCCGAGCGGCAGCCCGGCCAGCACCCGCACCTGCTGCTCGAACTGCGAGGTCACACAGGCATCGATCGTGTAGTGACCGCTGTTGTGCGGGCGCGGCGCGATCTCGTTGACCAGCAGCGTACGGTCGTCGAGCACGAAGAATTCCACGCACAACACGCCGCGGTAGTCGAGCCGCTCGGCAATCGCCAGTGCGCTGCGCCTTGCCTGCTCGGCCAGCGCGGCCGGCACCCGGGCGGGCACGATGCTCACGTCGAGAATGCCATCCTGATGGTGGTTCTCGGCCACCGGAAAGGTCACGACCTGATCATCGAAGCCGCGCGCCACCACCACCGACAGTTCGCGCTCGAGCGGCAGCAGCCGCTCCAGAACGCAGGCCTCGCCGCCCAGACCCGCCCAGGCCGCACGCACCTCATCGCGGCTGCGCACCCGGGTCTGGCCCTTGCCGTCATAGCCGAACCGGCTCACCTTCAGGATGCCAGGCAGCAGCGCCGACAGCCCTTCACCGTCCAGATCTTCTGCGGCGCGGATCACCTGAAACGGCGCCACTGCAATCCCGGCCTCGCGCAGGAACGTCTTCTCGGCGATGCGGTCCTGCGCCACGGCAACGCTTTCGGCCGCCGGACTGACCACACAGTGGGCGGCGAGAAAGCGCAGGCTGTCTGCCGGCACGTTCTCGAACTCGGTGGTCGCGCCGGCGCAACTAGACGCCAGTTCACGCAGCGATGGCACATCCAGGTAGTCGCCCTGCAGGTGCCGGTCGGCGACACTGCCCGCCGGGCTGTGCGCTCCCGGATCGAGCACGGTGACCCGATAGCCCATGCTCTGCGCGGCCATGGCGAACATGCGTCCGAGCTGGCCACCGCCGAGCAGACCAAGCGAAGCGCCGGGTGCGATCATCGGCGGCTCATGCGGGCAGCCGCTGCCTGCGCAATTCGCATTTCAACCCCGACTGCCGGGTCCGCGCGCGACCCGCACCGCCGCGGGCGGCGGCAGCGTCATCGCCGACACCTTGCGCGACAGCGCCGCACGATAGGCGACAAGCTTCCTGCGCAGGCTGGCATCGCCATTGGCGAGCATCGCTATCGCAAACAGTGCAGCGTTCACCGCGCCGGCCTCGCCGATGGCGAAGGTCGCCACCGGAATGCCGCGCGGCATCTGGACGATCGACAGCAGTGAATCCTGGCCCTGCAGGTGGCGCGACGGCACCGGCACACCGAGTACCGGAACCGTGGTCTTGGCCGCGAGCATTCCGGGCAGGTGCGCTGCACCCCCCGCACCAGCGATGATGCAGGCCAGACCGCGCCCGCGTGCGGCTTCTGCATAAGCGAACATGGCGTCCGGGGTGCGGTGCGCGGACACCACGCGCGCTTCATGCGGCACACCGAACTCTTCCAGCACCGCCACTGCGTGCTGCATCACATCCCAATCGCTGTCGCTGCCCATCACGACCCCGACCCGAGGGGAGAGCTTCATCGCGCGTCTTTCGCCAAAAAGCGGATTCTAGTCCGAACCCGCGCGCTGCCCCACCGGTAAGCGCGAAAAGCGTGACGCGGCCAGGCGCCACCGCGCGCTGGCCGCTGCGGATGCTACGGCCACCGATGAGCGCTCAGACATAGATGGCCATCGCTGGCAACGCTGATTCGCAATCGATCAGGACTACCTTCTTCATGCGGATGCGGAATCCCTCGGCGGTATCCTTCAGCAGCAGCCGATAGCGGCCGGCAAACCAGCGCGGCGCCTGGCGCCGGTACTCGGCCATCTGGAACACGGCATGCACGATCAGCAGCCCGTCGGGGTCGCGTGCCGGCTCGATCTCGATGTTGGTCACGCTGTGCGCGGTATGCGACACCGGTGTCTGGATATGGGCATCCGGATGGCGCAGGCGCCGGATTCGCGAGGCCATCACCGCCCGGTCATCGTAGAACACCGAAACCACTTCGTCCGCACTGGTCTGGTCGTGGCGTGACGGCATCCAGTACACGCCATCCTCAGTGAACAACTCACACCAGGCTTCGAACTGTCGCTGATCGAGCAGCCGCGCCTCCATGAAAAGGAACTGCTCTACCCGGTGGTTCAGCTCGCTGTCGGAGGCTGCTCGCGGCACGTCACTCATTGCCTTGCCCTCCGCACATGTACGAGATCCAGTTGCGTGCGTATTGATTGCGCAATACGAACTCCGATGAACCCGGGCCGCGCCGTCCGTCCTGCCAGGGCTCGTCCTGTCCGGCATAACCTTCGAACAACACCCAGTCCGAAGCGGCCGTGGTCAGGCCGCGCTGCGCGCGCTCGAACACCTCGACATCATCGGTCTGGATCATCGATGCTGCCGAGTGCGTTGCGCTGAGCGAACGGATCGCCCGGCGGTTGAGCTCCTCCGGCGCGCCATCAAGCCAGATCGGCCAGATGCTGATCTCGGTGCGATCGACCGCGATCGGTCGCACCACCCGGATATGCTGACCGAACGCCTGAAAAGTGAGGCTCGGGTAGACCACGCTGTTGAACCGGTCATAGGCAAGAATCTGTTCGGTGCGTTCCACGCCGTGGCGTTTCTCCAGCATCAGCCGGTACTCACGAACCAGCGGCCCTTCCATCACCGTCTCGGCAGGCGGGCGCCCCTGATAGCCGTGTCCGTAGTCGAAGCCGACCAGACCGAGCGCATCCCAGTCGATCATGCGCCCCTCGTCAGTGAGCAGCCGCGGACCGCCGCCATAGCGGCCGAACTGGCGACCGTCCTCATCGACCGTCGAGACATGGACGAAGCTCGCATGCGGCAGATCCACCGCATTGTCGATCTGCAGCTTCCAGTTGGCATCGATCACATAGCGGCTCACGCCCGCCTTGAACGACACCGTGCCTTCGGGTGCACGATCGGCCAGATCGTCGATGCTTCTTCGGATGCCGTTCAGATACCGGTCCAGCGACGGCCCCTCGGCGGCCAGGCTGGCGAAAACGAAGCCGCGATAGCTGTCGGTACGCGCTACCCGGCGCATCGAGTAGCCGGCGTCACCGGCGGTGACCGCCTCCGGGTAGGCCTTGCGCAGGGGCACGCCGGCGAGCACGCCGTCGCTGCGGTAGGTCCAGCCATGGTAGGCGCAGCGGAAGAAGCGCGCATTGCCTCGCTGCAACGGGCAGACCTCGACGCCACGGTGGGCGCAGCGGTTGAAGATCACGTGGATCTGCCCGCCTGCGTCACGGGTCATCAGCACCGGTTCGTTGCCGATCCGGGTGGCAATGAAATCGTGCGGCTTCGGCACCATCGACTCATGTCCGACGAACACCCAGGCGGTGCCGAACACCCGCTTCATCTCCAGTTCGAACAGGTCCGGATCGACATAGAGCTTGCGGTGCACCCGGCCCGGCTGCACCAGCGTGCGCAGCCGCTCCGGGGTCCAGTAATCGGCAACACTCGCTTGCAATTCACTCATTATCGACTCCCGGAACACACAATATAATCCATAGGGAAAGTGGCCTCAGGATCGCAGCGTCGGGCCGTCACCTCACTGCGTAGCCTGCTCGATTAGTTGCAGCAATCGCACTGGCGACACCGGAGACTCATGAATGCGCACCCCAAGCGGCAACAGCGCATCCTCGATCGCGCCGATCACTGCCGCGGTGACCGGAATCAGCCCGGTCTCGCCAACACCCTTCGCACCCAGCGGGTTGGCCGGCGTTGGCGTCTCGGTCAGGATCACTTCGATCGGCGGAATACCTGGAGCCGTGGGCAGCAGATAGTCGGCGAAATTGGCACTGAGCGGCTGCCCCTGGTCATCGTAGTGCATGTACTCGAACAGCGCGTTGCCAATGCCGTGCACCACGCTGCCATGGATCTGGCCTTCGACCAGCATCGGGTTGATCAGCCGACCGCTGTCCTGAAGCGCGATATAGCGCAGCAGCGACACTGCACCGGTCTGGATGTCGACCTCGACCTCGCACACATGGAATGCGTTGGCATAGACCAGCGACTCGGTATGGAAGTGATGGGTCGCTTCCAGCCCGGCAGAAAAGCCGGCGGGAAACGCATAGCCGGCCACACCGCGAAGTTCGCCAGCCACCGAGCCGAGCGTGACTCCGGTCTTCTCGCCATCGCGATGCACGATCGCACCCTGCTCGATATCGAGCATGCTTGGCTCGACCTCCAGTCGTGCCGCCACCAGTGCGAGCGCCTTGCTGCGGACGTCGCGCGCGGCCAGCAGCACCGCCGATCCGGCGGCCAGTGCCTGCCGGCTGGAGTAACCGCCATGCCCCAGACCGAGGCGCTGGGTGTCGACCGTATGAACGTCGACACGATCAAACGCCACGCCCAGCGTCTGCGCACACACCTGGGCGAGCGTGCTGCGAATGCCCTGGCCCATCTCGTGCGCCCCGGTATTGACTGTCACCTTGCCCGATGCGGACACCCGGACCAGTGCAGACTCGAACGGTCCGCGACCGGTACCCTTGACTGCAGCGGCCATGCCCAGGCCAAGGTAGCGGCCCTGCGCGCGCGCCGCCGCCTGCCGCTGCCGGAACTGCTGATGGCCAGCCGCGGCCAACGCACGGTGCTGGGCCGCCGGGTAGTCGCCGCTGTCGTAGACCACCGCTGCGCCAGCGCGGTTTTTCAGCGGCAGCGAATATGGCATCTGCCTGGGCTGGATGTAGTTGATCTGCCTGACCTGCGCGCGCTCCAGACCGAGTCGGTCGGCGATTCTATCCATCATCCGCTCAATAGCGAAACATGCCTGCGGGTAGCCGGCACCGCGCACCGGAATCACCGATACCTTGTTGGTCTGCGCGACCAGAATTTCCATTGAGAATGCGGGCACCACATAGGGTCCGCCGATCGTCGTACCCGAGTTGTAGGGCACTGCGATGTTGTGCGGCGAGTACGCCCCCTGATCGTGAATCAGCCGGCCGCGCAGTCCGAGCAAGCGACCCTGGGTATCGACCGCTGCCTCCAGATGCAGAAACTGGTCGCGCTCCTGGATCGCACTGATGAAATGCTCGGCCCGGTCTTCGATCCACTTGACCGGCTGACCGAGCAGCAGCGCGACGGTTGGAATTGCAAGCTCTTCCGGATAGACAGCAAACTTGGTGCCAAAGCCGCCGCCGACATCGGGCACGCGCACCCGAACGCGGTCCTCGTCGAGGCCAAGCAGATCGCACAGATCGGCCAGCAGTGCGAACGCCTTCTGGGTCGAACTGCATACGGTGAGCACACCATCGAGGGGCGAGACACTGGCCAGCACGCCGCGCGGCTCCATCGGTGAGCCCACGCCCCGATGCTGGACCAGATCGATCGCCACCACCTGACTCGCGCTGACGAACGCCTGATCGACGTCGCCATACTCGGTCAGGATCCGCTTGACGAGATTGCCGTTGGCGCCGTTGCGTGCCACCGGCGCATCGTCAAGCAAGGCGGCACGCGGGTCGACCACCGCCGGCAGCGGCCGATAGTCGACCTGCACCAGGGCGGCCGCATCCTCGGCGATCGCGCGCGAGCGGGCGACGACGATGGCCACAGCCTCGCCCACATGACAGACCTCGCGCTCGGCCAGCAGGCTCCACATCTGCTCATCGGGCAACTGGCCCGCAGGAAACGAGCACGGCAGCCGCAGCGACCTGACTCGCGGCCGCAGGTCATCGGCGCTCAGGCAGGCGACACAGCCTGGCACGGCGCGCGCAGCCGCGCTATCGATGCCTTCGATCACTGCGTGTGCATAAGGACTGCGCACGAACACCGCATGCAAGGCATCGGCCTGCTGCAGGTCATCGACATACTGGCCGCCACCGCGCAGCAGGCGTGGATCCTCGCGGCGCGGCGTACGCTGCCCGATCAGCGTGTTACGTTCGATCGCGCTCAGCATGTCGATCCTCCGCGCCAGGGCGGGATCGTGCAACGAACAGCGCCTCCGGGTATCGGGCCTTGCGGGTAAAGCTTCACTTGCAATGACTCCCTGATCGTTCGTGCATCGGTTCCGTGCCGGCTTCAGCCTAAAAGAACTCTACGTCGGCAGACCCAACGTCAGCAGACAGCAAAAACCAAGCCACAAGACCACGTGTCGTCCCGCAGGACAATCCTCCGGCGCGATTGACGGTACCGCGCCTGGCTTGCACACTCCAGCGATCGTACTCTGCACGGGCAATGATGAAGGAAGCGCGCGTTCACAGCTTTGGCATGGCCGATCCGGCCGACGTTTCAGCGCTGGCGACCGCACTCGAGGCCGGCGCGATCGACCCGGCCGCCATCGTCTGCGTCATCATCAAGACCGAGGGCAACGGCCTCGATAATGACTGGACGCGCGTCATGGCATTCGACGCGCTGAGCCGGCTGCTCGCCGCCCGCGGTGTTTCGCTTGCCACAGGCGATATGTCGTGCATCGTATCCGGCGGTTGCGAGGGCGTGACCACGCCGCACATGACCGTGTTCGAGCGCCGCGCGTCG
>Ga0335394_10007258_pt1 | contig 12516 bp, 11 predicted proteins | sample MAT03_FD_205741 | JGI IMG/M metagenome (GOLD analysis project Ga0335394, IMG submission 205741) | Freshwater microbial communities from Lake Fryxell liftoff mats and glacier meltwater in Antarctica - MAT-03 (spades assembly) (version 2) ... | reverse complement strand
ACAAGGAAAACCGGCCCTACAGCCTCCTCGCCGACGCGGAGCCAATTCGTGAACTGTTTTGAGTCTTCGAACAAGTTGCTGAGGCCTGATTCAGAATGAGCATACCGCATCAAAAGCGAGCGTTGAAGGCAATCGCCGACAACGATGCCACGCTTCTTCGTTCGTTGATTGCGAAGGATGCGAAACTGCTCACCTCTGCTCTCGATGACGGTGAGCATTTGATTCATCTCGCCGTGCGCTCCGGCAACACAAATGTTGTTCGCGAGGTTGTCAGCGCCGGGGCTGACGTGAACGTGAGATCTGAGTCTGATGACGAATCGACTCCTTTGTGCATCGCGATAAAGCAGTGCGCCAAGGAAGTGGCCGAGTTTCTCCTTTCTTGCGACGCGGACATGTACCTCGGGCGGGACGGTTTTGACTCGATGTATATCGCGATTGAGGGAGGCGAGCCTTGCCATTTGACAATGATCGATGTTCTTATCGGTCACGGTTATGATCTTGATCGGGGCGATCCCTGGACGCCATTAATGACGAGTTGCCAGAAACGCCGAATGGATATTGCGGAAAAGCTACTCGCCGCCGGAGCGGATGTGAATGCAGTGACACGCCAAGGCACAGCACTCCATCTCGCGGTTGAAACCAATCAGCCCCGGTTCGTAAAGCTTTTCCTAGACCGAGGTGTTGACACCAGCATCAAGGCTCCAGGAAATAATCCCGACTATCCAGGACTCACAGCGATTGAAGCGGCAGAAAAGAGCAAAAAACGGAGCCTCATCGATTTGCTTCGGACGACGAAGAAAATCTCAACACCACAACCCGGAACGGTCTGGCCGGAGTTCGTGAAGGTACTGAAGAAACGTCGCCCCGCGGCCATGAAAGTATTGAATAAACCGGCGGGTTCCGACTTGATACGCAAGATCCAGGACTTTATTGGAGCCTCCCTGCCAAGCGACTTTGTTGCGTATCTCGAGCATTCGAATGGGCAGGATACGGAGCAGGACGGAATCATCCCGCCCCCTGTAAGCGAACTCGATCTTGACTATTGTCTACTGCCCGTGCGCGAGGCGCTTAGCCATGCCAAAGGGCAAATCGCCTTGTTGAAAAAGCCAGAGTTTGCCGAACGTTCAACAAGTGCTGATCGTCAGATTCGGCCCGTTTGGTGGCACCCGAAGTGGCTACCGTTCGCAACGAATGGCGGGGGCGATTTTCTTTGTCTCGATTTCGACCCCACGGCTGCTGGCACTGCCGGGCAAGTGATCCACACATCTCACGAAACCGATCATCAGACGTTCATTGCTGATTCGTTCAGCGCGTGGGTCACGGATCTGAAAAATATGTTGTGATACACGCCTTGATCGAAGAAGTAGAGGTCGATGCCTGGCTACAACGAGAGAAAACCTCTTCCCAAGGCGGCGAGGTCGAGATCATAAACCCACGAGCATTCTCAATGCGATTCACCCTCCCACTGATCCTCTCCTTCTTTTTCGCTTCCGCGATCTCCTCAGCGGAACCTGTTGTGCGCGAGGTTAAAGACGGGATAGAGATCGAGACCGACCAACTCGTCGCCAAGATTAACTCGAAGGGCTATGTCAGCGGCGTCGCGGCTGGTAGCTTGCTCGACAAGAAGACCGGGGCACGTGACCTGGGTTTCGGGCTCCACATCATGGACTTTCTGCTCGCACCCGGTTGGGCGGATGACGATTACACCCGCGACAAGAAACTCCACGGCGACCTGCCCAAGCACTACATCGAAGGTCCACAAATCTGCACGCAGGCCAAGGAGCTGAAGCTCGAAATTCTCAAGGGCAAAGAGTGCGTGGGCGTTCGGATGAAGTACACGTTTCACAAACCCGCCAAGGGATTCAAGGCAGGCTCAACCTGGGAGCAAACGCTGATTTTCCAGCCTGGCGTGCGTTATGTCCTTTCGTGCGAAAAGATCACCAGCGTGAACGATGTCGATAATCTTTTCTACCGCATCGACATGCCGGGCCACGTGAAGCACAAATCAGGCGACACATTCGAGAACGTTTATCTGAGTTATCTTGGCAAGCCGATTCCTGCCTCGGAGTTCAAGGAGAGCTTCGGACCGGACGAGAAGTTCCTCTATCAACGCAACGACGCCAAAATCCCGGAGCGGATGATTCGTGGCTATCAGGTAAAAATCGATGGTAAGCCTGGCCCCTGGCTCGCGGGATTGACACTCGATCCGGCAGCAACTTCCGAGGCGTGGTGCCATCAGCGAGGCTACATCTGCTTCATCCAGGAACTGCACCAGCGGAAGGTGAAGGCGGGCGAAACGTTTGGTGCGGCCTACATCGTCGGCTGGTTCGACGATGTGGCCGACATGGAGAAGACGTACGACAAATTCAAAGGAACTAAGTCGGTAGATGTGATCGATGGCAAGATCGTGCTGAAGTAGCCGCGACGCCTCTCGCTCCGCTAGCGCGTCGCGGCTAACCCTCAGCTTTTAGAAATCCCCCACGACTTCGCCCGTATCGCGTGTACCAATCGCTTGCCAGGTTTGCAGCGAAATCGAGTTGCGGATGAACCGGACCGACCCATCCGCGAACACCACATTCACGCCGCCCGCATGATTGCTTCTTGCAGTCGATAATCCCTTGTTGTGGCTGCCGTTGCCGCAATCCCATTTGCCGCTTGGATTCGGCGTGTAGTAATGGTTGTAGAGCGTGTTGCCATAGTGCCCGTCAATCCACTTTCCGCCACGCTTGGCACTAAACACACCGGCCGCTCCGTCACAGGCCCCGGGAGTTGGATCGGTTCCCCCGGGCACTTCGAGTACGACAAATCGCGGGTCGGCAGCCGTTGCATTCGCTGGGATCGTTCCATTCCCGATCACGCTCTCGCTGAATGCCGCAGTGTTAGATGTGCCGTCGCCAATGTCTGCGATGCGGATGGGCTTCTGCGTGAAGAGCCCATCACCGGAGGCGATGAGACCGTAGCCAATGGTGCCGCTGCCGTTATTGGCCACATAGTTGGAGCCAAATTCGAGCATGCCAGGAACTTTGCCGCTGGCCGGGTCGCTCGGGCAAATGAACATCGCGACACGCGTATGGGCTGCTGCTGTGTTGGTTGCGCTCGTCGGCGGAGTGGTGTAATCAACCAACCGCTGGAGATTGTCCTGTTCCACGTACGGAAGCAAGCGTGAGATGGCCGAATGGACCAGGGGATAGGCGTTGCGCGCCTGTGGAAATTCTTGCCTGGCACCTTCGTAATTGTGCAACGCAAGCCCTAGTTGCTTGAGGTTGTTGCTGCACTTCATTCGATTGGCGGCCTCGCGGACTTTTTGAACCGCGGGCAAAAGCAGACCGATCAAGATCGCGATGATGGCGATGACGACCAAGAGTTCGATGAGCGTGAAGGCTCGGGTGTATTGTCGCATGGGTAAAAATCCTTTGATTTATTCGCCGCAGCAGGGGCAAAGTTCAGGAACGAAAACCGTCAGCGTGGCGGAGTACGAAATCGTGTCGTAATCCTTGTTGCCCGCGACTGCTTCCTTGTGATGAACAACGACGAGGTAATAGTTTCCGGTCTTTGGTGTGAAACTGGCGCGACCCAGGGCGTCGGTCGTGCGTTCGTAAGTCTTGTCAAATCCTTCCGCGAGGGTTTCGCCACGCGGGATGAAGCTGACGCGAGCCTCGGGCATCGGCTTGCCCTTGAACAGTACGCGAACCTTGATTGGCGTGCCAGGCCCCATCGGTGCGACGGGACTGGCTTCGGGAACGAGTTCGAGCTGATGGCCGAGCGGCTTTTCGAACCCGGTCCAATCCGTGCGAACCTTGTCGAGCGACGGGCTAGCCAGGAAAAACGCCTTCGCACTTCGGATGCTGCGAACAGGTTTGCCGTGGTTGACAATGCGGTCCGAGATGTGAGCAACCGTGTAGATGCCAGGCTTCGCTGCCGAGTACTTCGCGGAATGAAATCCCTCCTTGGGCGCGTACCCCAGGTCGGCCAGTTTGGGTTTCAGATCGATCGGCTTGCCATCGGGCCCTGTTACGGTCAGCGGGCCGCTTTCCGGATCAAGTTTCGATGCGAGCTTGAAATCGCGATGATCGTTGCCGTGGTTCCCAAGCATCAGGTCCACATGAACGGCATCGCCCACGCGGATTAAGTTCGTGTTGGTTTGGACCCACGTATCGTGGGCAGAGGCAATCGGCGTAACTAGCAGAACGCTTGCCAGCAAGCATAAGCGCGTCATGGTGTAACTCGGGAGGGGATGGGTTCGGGTGGGATGCTCGGCGAAAGTGCAGCCTGCGCACATGCTACCGGTGGGAATCGAACCCACTGCCGACTGGGCAGGCGGTCGCAACTCGCGCAATATCCGGAGGCGTGGAGGTTCCTCAACCTTGTCCTTCGGGGACGCAACGTTAGCGCACGTCAGCCGTCAAGCGTCGGACTCCCGCCGGTTGGGACGGGGAGCGTTGCCGGACTGCTAGAGAGTCGCGGAACGCGGAGGGGGTGCATCCGGAGGAGAGGAACGCGAAAATGAGTTCAACGTTGGAAGCTCGGCCATTCCACTTAATTGTGGATTATCTGCTTGAATCGTTGGCTCATCCGGAACAAGGCCCGGAAAGGACAGAGAAGCGGCTGTCGAAGTATCGAATGGCCCCAGGCACTGTTGGCGAAGACTGGGGTTCACCCAAGTCATCGAAGGCGGAGTTGGCGTTGGACTTTCGCAGGCTGCCGGAGACGGGTCGGCGGTTTTCTTGGAACAGCACGACGCCTTCTCAATAACTTCTTGCGCTGGTTTAGTTGAACAACACGAGGGTTTTGCTGGTTCGATTGGTTTCGCGCAACAGCAACGATTGGCATCCCGATCGGCCGGGCAACAACCGCACGCGGAATCGACACCCTCGCTGGCTCGCATCGAACCCGTTCGAAAGATTGGCAAGCCGATAGTCCCCGTGGACTGGCCAAAAATGGTCAGCATCACGAGGATCGCTTGTCCGCTCAGAAACCGCACGAAACACATCCGTCCAAATGAGTTGTCAGCCTATCCTAAGAGCCTCTCGATGCGATGGCGACAGCAATGACCACAATCGAGCACCGCATCGATCATTTCTTGCCAGCTTCGACCATTCGCAACTGCGTGCTCAGGTAAAAACTCAAGCCATCTCGTTCAAACTCGTACTCGGCGAATACGGTCCGCCAACCTTCCTTCGGCTTCTCGACCAATCCTTTCGCGGAACCCTTGTCGAGCTTGATCTCGGTGTCAGTCCATTTTGATTTGCGGAAGTCGCGCGAGGCGGAATCGGCTACCCAAAGCCTGGCGGCCTTCGGTGACTCGTCGCTTTTCACCACCACTGAAAGCGAGTTTCCTTCGTCGCCATGCACCCAGTTCATCTTGGGCATGGCCTCACCACGAATCTGACAACGAGCGAAAGTCGAAAGCGTATTGATCACGCGGTTGCGATCTTTCTTGCCGTCCGGGTACGTTTGGTCCAGGCCGTGCCCTGCGTTCGGTACATACAGGATCCACTTGTCACCTTTGAGGTCATCCCAGTACAGGTTCAGCGCATCTTGCGGCCAATAAGGATCGTTTGCACCGTTAATGATCATTTTAGGCATGGTCATTTTTTCGCGATACATCCACGGATCGACCATTGCCCAGAGTTTCTTCCCGGCCGTGGTGTCCGGAATGGGAATCAGGCCTCGTTCGGTGTAATCTTTGATCATCAAACTCGGCGCACCGAATGAAAGCACCTGGTGCGGCAGTTGTTTGCCGAAGTTGAGCATGTCGATCACCAGCGGAGCGATAGCTTTCACTCTCGAATCCGCCGCCCCGGTCAACCAGGACGTCCAACCGCGTTTCGAGGCACCCGACACCACGAAGGACTTCAGTTCCGTCTTCCATTCTTCTTTGGAGAACGCTTGCAAAGCATCCATCGCACGCACCAGGCTCTTCGCCATCGGGAACAAGAGTGGCCAGCTTGCATCCTCGGTTTTCAGGTAGCGAACAAAAGTCTCGGCAATTAGGGCGTCCTCTTTTTTCCCTTCAAATAGCGGCTGATTCGGGATGCCGTATAGGAACGCGACCGGGATTTTCCCCCGTTTGCTCAATTCAAAAGCCAGCAGCGATTTCAATGGGTCGGGTTTACCGCCGTCGTTCCACAGGAAGATCGTGTCGCTCGGCTTCACCCCGTCCGGTAGATAAACCATGAGCACATGCTCCCACTTGATTCCTTGCCAGGTTTGCGAGGTCATCTCGATCGCGTAGGAAGTTCCGGATGCTCCCTTGGCCGAAGTTTTCACGGTCCACTTGAACGAGTCATCCGGTTTTTTGATGTACTCGTGAAGGTCCGCACGAGCCGTCAGGGCCGTGGCCAGGAGCATGACGAGAATTGGGAGAAGTCGATTCATGGACATCTGGAAGTAGGAGTTTCGAGTTCCGGCCAATTCTACGCAGATCGTAGAAGTGTAAAATAGAATTTTGAAATCTTCGTGCCTGCGGATCGTTTACTCTACACTGGGGTTAAATGTCCGACACGCTCAGAGGGCTTTCGATGCGATTTGCGACCTTGGTTTTGACCGGATTTTTGGCAAGCTCGGCTTGGACGGACGAAGCCAAGCCCACACCGCGAGATGCGCTAAAACCCCTCCATATTCTGGTTGGTTCCTGGAAGGGAACCGGAACTCCGGAAGGCACGCCCGACGAGCGGCAAAAGGGGCACTGGACCGAAACCGTGGCCTGGGAATGGCAATTCAAGGGGACGGACGCCTGGCTGAAATTGGACATTGCGAAAGGCAAACATTTCACGGGGGGCGAACTTCGTTCGGTTGGCGACGAGTTCGAGCTAATTGTGGCAACGATCGCGAAAGAAAAACTGACCTATCGGGGCAAGTTGAAGGATAAACAACTCGCACTCGAACGGGCGATACCGGAATCGAAACTCGTCGAACGTATTACCTTCTCGCTGCTTCACGAAAATCGCATTACCTATCGAGTGGAAACTCGCACCTCGACGGGCACGAGCCTGACGCGAAAATATCTCGTTGGCCTCACCAAAGAAGGCGTGGCATTCGCGGACGTCGGGCCATCGGAACGCGAGTGCATCGTCAGTGGCGGTCGCGGCACGATTACGGTCAGTCACAATGGCAAGACCTATTATGTCTGCTGCTCGGGCTGCCGAGATGAGTTCAAGGAGAGCCCCGAGAAGTATGTGAGAGAGTGGGAAGCGAAAAAGAAAAAATAGCCGAGCCTGAAGCGTAAGCGAAGGCAAGGATCGCAGCATCGCTTATGTATGAATCGCGTCGTAGAACGAAATCGAAAGCGGGCCAAAAATAAGAACCGGCAGCCAAGCAGCGAGGGCAGGAGAGACGTAGTCTGCTGTGCCCATGAATTTTCCGCCGAATACTGCGGCAAAGAAGAGACCGCACATCATCAGGCATAACCCGGCCGAGATGAAAACGTGCCGCGTCTGATCGCGCAAGATAATTGACAACCCCATCACCACGAGCAGCATACCGACGAGAGGCCTGGCGATTCGCATATGAAACGTGACCGCTAAAGCATTCATGCGACCTGCGTCGGTGCGTTGCATCAACCGGTAAATGGACGTCGTGGACGAAAAACCTTGCGTCTTTTGACCCTGAGTCACGCGCTCGAACGAGGCTTCTTTCACCTTCAAGAAGAAACATCCTGGGTCACGCATCTCGATAATTTCTGAGTCATAGGTGTCTTTCTGCAGTTCGGCGGGCGTCGTTCCGGTCATCAGCCAACCACCGGATTGTGGCAATTGATCGGAAGGCGCAATGTACCGGGCCGTCTCGGCCGATAGGTGCTTCATTTCAGACTTCGCACCGACAGGCAGTGTCACGTGGAAATTCTTCACGGAGCGGTCCTTGCGGAACGCTTTTGCCCCGTCGATATGAACTCGATTGGGATCGTAGGATCCCTGAACGTAGAGTTCTCGTGTGCCTTCGGGGTCATCACGATCGGTCACTAAGGACGGTGCCACATTCGGAATCAGAATTTCCTGGTTGAAAACTCCCACCCCGAGCATCAATGCCGCCCCGAAGAAGATGGGACGGAGGAAACGGTGCGTCGATACCCCGGCCGAGAGAATCGGTATGAGTTCGTTATTCCGCTGCGTCCACGCGACGGTGAACATGGCCGCGAGTAGCGAGAGCGCTTCGCACAGTCGATCGTAGTATTGAATTGTGCGGTAGCCATAATACGTCACGATGTGAAACGCGATCTCGAAACCGTTTTTGCCTTGAATGAAGAAGTCATCGATGTTCGTGAAGAGATCGACGATGATGTACAAGCTGAGCGTGCTCACCATGCAGATGGCATACGCTTTCACAAAGGCGACGAACAACATCCGGTCGAGGATCGTCAAGGAAGCCAGGGGAAAGAGGACAGTGAACAGAAATCAGAGGACAACGGACGAAATTCAGAGGACAACGGACAGAAGTCAGGGAACACAGAGCAGAGCACATCGAAGAAAACAGAAAACAACTGGCACAACTTTGCCGTGCTCGAAAAAATTTCATCAGAGCCGCGCACGCAGCGCAGCGGAGTAAGCGGATCAACCCGCGAGTCGCTAAACCGCTTACTCCGCTGCGCTGCGTGCGCGGCTCTGTAGCGATTTTGGACTTTTGTCGGGCGCGTCAACTTTAGGACATCAATCCAGCGGAAGAAATCGATCAGGGCATTTTGCCCTCTGGCTTCTGATCTCTGTCATCCGGCTTCTGAACTCTGTTTTCTGTTCTCTGTTCTCTGTTCTCTGCTTTCTGTCCTCTGTCCTCTGTCCTCTGTCCTCTGTCCTCGCGGGGTTTGTACTGGTACAGATACTCGTAAATGTAATCGTTGGCTTGGGTGGCCTTTCGGTCGCCGTAGCCGTTGGCACGCAGCTCGCGCATGGCGTCCGCCACCGTCCAGCCCTCATACTCCATCCGGTATATGGCCGTCAAGGCACCTGTGCGATGAAGGCCGGCCATGCAGTGGATCAAAATAGGGTAATTATTTGGATCATCGCATAGTTTTAAGAAATCGTCGATCACCTTGGGGCGATTTTCGGGGGTGGCGTTGTTTCGAGGCAGAAGGCCTCGGTCGCCTGCGAACGAAAGAAAGACAAACTTGGCACCTGCTTCCTGGCTGACTTGGCTCTCGGGAATATGTGGCTTATCCCAGTACCCCTTCGGAAGCAGCGGATCCTGGTTTTCGTCCTGTAGGTTGATAACGAGCTTGATTTGGTGGTGAGTCAGCTTGTCGGAGAACGCATCAGCTGACATCTGCCCGCAGCGATAGAACTTGCCCGGTGATACCTCTCGGAATCGTTTTTCAGTCTCGTAGGTCATGCGGTAGCGAACGACGGGGACGCTCACAATCGCGCCGGCCATTAACGCTCCGAGTATCCACTTCACTCGATTCGGCATGTCCCTCTCCGCGTTTCCATTCGCGATGGTGACACATTATGCGGTCGGCGACAAGGGCAGAGCGTGAGCAGACTGGCCGCCATCCAATCGCTATGGGAATCCACTTGTAGGGTGGGTGGAGGCTTTGCGCAACCCACCGTTTTTGCGAAGAGGTGGGTTGCGCAAAGCCTCCACCCACCCTACAAGAACCCTTACTCTTTCTTCTCTTCCACATCGACCTGCACCACCTGAAGTACTTCGCTATTCTCGTCGTTCTGGACGAACGCGACCAACTTCAGGTTCTTCAGGTCCATCGGTCGGATACCGAAACTGAAGTCAGGTGCCTGCCGTTTAATCACGGCGATGAACTCGTCCAGGCCCTTCTCGTTCGCCAAACGAACGTCCTCCAGTTTCAATGTAACGGTCTGATCTGCCGTCGCTTTCGTCAGCGGGAATCCTTTCGGTCCGCCCGGCATGGCCCGCACGACCGAATGGTGATAGCGAACGCCGTTTCCTCCCTGGAAACGCACGCGTTCTTCAGCTAGAGCGAGACGCAAAAACACCTTCTCACCAGGCTTTGCCAGGTCGGCAACCGTCACGCGGAACGTGAGTTCGTCTCCCTTACGGTTGACAGTTGCATTCAACTTGACCGACGCGGGCTTTTCGAGCAGTTCGTTGATCAACTCGGAATAGGCTTGATGTCGAATCTTGGCCATTCTCGGCTGCGGTGCTGGCCCGGAAACATCCTGCTTGCCATTGATAAACAACTGCGGTGCGACCTTATCGTCGTCACGTTTGTTGTAGAAATCCATTCGCAAGGTTCCGTCCTTGCTTACCAAAGGATTAGGCCCCGGGATATGTGCATGGTATTGGAGCAAAACGACTTCCGTCGGCTTGTAGGTGCGGCCCAGCGAGTCGAAAGCCAATTCCACCCCAACGGATTCTGCAGACTCCACGCCGGTAAACAACTCAACCAGCACGGCTCGTTCGCTCTTGGCTTTGCGGCCCTTGTACTCTTCAGGCTTGAACGGCGGCATGGTCTTCGTGTATTCGAGATAGTCGCGAGGTTCCAGCTTGGCGATCCGTCCTTCGACTTCCTTGGCCTCCGCATCTTTCTTGGCCTTTCGCAACACCCGTGTCAGCGTGTCGAGCGTTTGCAGTTGGGTCGAAATGTCATCGTTTCGTGTCAACAGTCGCTCGCCTTGACGAGCTTGTTCGACGGCGATGGTCACAAATGGTTCCTGGCCAGCGAGCAAATCGGCGAGGCGAAAGGCCACGGTTCGCTGCCAGCGCGGTCCGTAAGGCTCGGCCATCTTGGTCGCTTTGTCGGCATATGCACGCACCTCTTCCGGCTTCATCTTTTTCGCGGCGGCCTGGCCGATCACGGGATAAAGCGACTTGAAAAATTCGCCTGCTGAAGGGGCGGCGTCGAGCATTTCTTTCGCGACAGCGAAGCGATCTTTGGTCAGACTCTTGAGTTGCGTTGGAACAAGGTCCATCAACACGACGGTGTCACCCAGATCGAATGACCCCTTGATCGCCTTACCTCCAGGTTGCAGCCTGCCTTCGAAGGTCCAGTTGGTGGCACCGAGTTTCATGCCGAGACGAACGATATCTTCCTTCACCGCGAGTTCCACGATGGGATCGTCCTTGCTAAATCGCGGACTGGCATCGAGAAAATCGGCGACCCATTTTCCATCGGTTTCGCTGAACATGAAAAGCACATTGAGCGTGACCTCGCCACGTTCGGTATCGACCGTGAAGTTTCCCTTCCAGTTTCCCGCAGCCGAGTCAGCAGCGCGGGCCGGGGAGTAGCTGGAAAACAGAAGCAATGCCATGAATAGGGGAACGAAAATCCGGGCCATGGGAGTCAGTCCTTTCGCAACCGGTGTATGTCGGGCGGGGTGGGATTCAGGTGAGCCTAGAGGCGTTACGATACGTCTTCCGCAAGGCCTCCGCAACCTGTTCGATCTCGACTTCTCCAAGTGAAAGAACGGGGTGATGTAAGATGACAACGCTTTTCCCAGCAAGTTCTGCATGGGGCAACGGACCAGCCGCTCTGTAACGACTCAGCGCACGACCGAGATGTAAGGCACGAAACCCGATGTCAAATGCGATTCCCTCTGCCCTGAGTGCTTGCACGAATCGATCGCGTGACAGGCCAAATCGTTCGGAATCCAGAAAAAATCCAAGTTTGTAATAAGAGGATTGGCTAGAGGAACTTCCAAACTTGAACGGCTTCAGGCCAGGGATATCGCGAATCCGCTCGAATAAAAAAGAAACCGATTGCTGACGACGGGCAGTATTCTCGGAAAGTCGTTCGATCTGCGGAAAGAGTGCGAGGGCTTGAAGCTCGCTCAGGGCAGCCCATTGTTGGACCCCTCGACTTAATAGGAGACGAACACGCTGGGCGAGGTTCGCGCGATTGGTGAGAATTACTCCTCCACGTCCGGACGTCAACAATTTTGACCCGCCAAAGCTCAGAATGCCAAGATCGCCCCAGGAACCTGCGGGGCGACCTTCGAGAGATGCCCCTGGCACTTGTGCTGCATCCTCAATTACCGAAATCCCGTGGCGGCTTGCAATTTCCATGATTTGCGGCAAATCAGCTAGCCCGCCGTGCAAGTGTGTCGCCAAGATCGCTTTCGTGGTTGAAGAAACTGCCGCTTCGAGGCCAGTTGGAGCAAGGCAGGCCGTTCCTGGAGCAACATCAACTAAGACCGGAAGTGCCCCGATCGCATGAATGCTCAAGAAACTTGGCTCATAGTCGTATGCCCCGAGGATGACTTCATCGCCCGGCCCAACGCCCGCGGCGCGCAAGGCGATTTCAACCGCGAGTGTTCCACTCGCACAGCTGATCGCCTGTGAAACACTGAAGAATTTGGCGAGTCGAGATTCCAGTCGAGGAATGTGAGGGCCGTGATATTGTCCCCAGGACCCATCCGCAATCGAAGCCTGTATCGCGGCAGCAATCTCCACATTCGGCATCGGCCACGAAGGTGGCCCTTCGGCTCGAACCGGCGTGCCACCAAGCAAAGCGGGAAGATCATCGGCCATGGCATTGGTTTACTCGCCTGAACCCGAACGGACGACTGTCCGCTTCGAGGTTGCAAAACTCTCGGCGATCAAGCCGGTCGA
>Ga0335394_10007257_pt1 | contig 12516 bp, 9 predicted proteins | sample MAT03_FD_205741 | JGI IMG/M metagenome (GOLD analysis project Ga0335394, IMG submission 205741) | Freshwater microbial communities from Lake Fryxell liftoff mats and glacier meltwater in Antarctica - MAT-03 (spades assembly) (version 2) ... | reverse complement strand
ATACTCGCTATTTTCCCGATCATAAAGGAAATGTTGGCGCAAGGGCAGAGTCGATCTGCTGACGCTCGTGGGCTAAGCAAGGGGGCTGATGCGGCGGGGGGGCTAGTAACGTAATGAGGCGAGCCACTCGAAGGTGTCGCTCTGACCCTCTTCCCCCGGTGCGCTTGGGATGATGCTTGGCGCGATGATGCTTGCTTGGGGCTCGTCCACAACGGAAACGGCAACGCGGGTCCGACTCCCGCCGTCCAGGGGCCGAACAGCTTCGTCCATTCGAGCGTCATGAAGTGGCGGTTGCGTTCCGCTGTTGCAGGCTGCACCCAAGATGCTGTCCTCCGGGCGCTGTCCTACCTGCTGGCGTTTCCAAAAAAAGAAGACATGCAGCGCTTTGTCGACGAGCAGGTCGCCACCATGACCGCTTCAATTGATTCGCGCGAGAAAGCCTGACGCCCGCACGCAGGAAGCCTAGCCCGCTTAAGAAATCTGTTGTGTGAGCCGTAGCCGATCTGGGAGTTCGGGCGACTAACCGTCGAGAGCGGGCTTCGTGCGTCAATGTCGAGGAACACGGCACTCGGTTCGCGGCCGACCACGTTTGCCGTGTTGGACGGATCGAGTATCGTATCTTCAGATGTTTCGAGTCGATTCTTGCGTGCGCGCCTGGGCGTTGCTCCAATGTTTGGGGCTTCTCGCCTGCACGCAGACCACCCACGCACTCGACGATGCCAAGCTGGTTGAGCTCGCGGGTACGGGGTCCGTGCGTCAAAGTTCCACTTTGGGGACATTTGCAGCTGCGCTGGCTGTAGATAGCGATCCTGCCACGTTCAGTCACACCGCTGGCGATGAAACCGTTGCATTTTTGGAGATCGAGCTTAGTTCCTCGCGGGTTATCCGGAAAGTTAGCCTGCACAGCCGACAAGATTGCTGCAAGTTTCGAACTCGAGACCTCAATGTTGTCGTCCTGGATCGAACTGGCGGGCAGGAGGTTTTCAACTATCGAAAGGCTACAGGAACGTTGTTGAATCCTGGGAACGAACTGTGCGGCCCCGATCAACTCGAGGTCGACCTCTGGCAGCTGTCCGATACCCTCGTGCAGGGTGGCAGTGTTCGAGTGGAGCGCTATTCCGCAGATCCTGGGCAAATATCGCCGGTCTGTTCGGCGCTGGGTGCCGATATCGACGCGCCCGAAAACCCCGTGCTCAGCCTGTCGGAAGTTAGCGTGTGGGGCCTTTCACCGTGACGCATCATCTTCTTCAACGGCTCGTCGCTTGTTTATTTGGTTTAATACTGCTTTTTTCCCGGGTTACAGCGGCCGCACCTAAGACTCCAACGGTTGCCGTCGTGATCACGCCCGGCCTGCATGTCGAACGGTTTTCTAAACTTGCCGAAGCGCTGCAGCTCTATCTGAGCGATTTTAATGCGAATGCGCACTTCGCAGCGAGCGATATTCAGGCTGATATTGCTACCATTCGTGACGAACATTCAGCAGATTGGGCCCTCGTTCTGGGTCTCAATTCCGCGGGCGACGGCGTCACCATCGGCGTTTTCGCGTTGAAGGACCAGACGACACAGATCCACAGCAGCACCGCGGGGCTCCCAGCTGATCTGGACGACCCGTCGCGCTACTTGGCGCTCTTGGTTCGAGGGGAACTCGCTGCATTAGTGAACGAGCAGCCAAAAGACACGCCGAAACCTGTGGCGAATACTCCACCCCGTTCGACGGCTAAACCCGCGCAACACGATGAGGGTAGAGTTGCCGTGGCCGTGAATGGAGCTGGGTTGGTTGGTTTTGATAAACGCACGGAATTGGGCATTTCTGCCACGGGAGGTTACGCCTGGGGCCGGGGCTTTGTGGGTGGCGTTGCGGAGTGGGGATACGTGCCCGCGATCTCATCGCAGCTCGGTGATTACGAGACTCGGGTCACGCGCTTGGGATTGGACGCGAGAGTTGGCCGGCTGTCAGATGGTGGCGCATGGTCGCTCCTGTGGGGAGGCCAGGCGGGATTGAGTTGGGCGCGCACCGGTGTGGCGTTGGCTGGAATACAACGGCAGGTAACGTTGGCGGATTCCTTCGCGCCGTTCATTCGCGTCGGTCTGTGGAATTTGCATCAGGTTTCCAAAAGGTTTGCATTCAGTTGGGACGTCAGCGCGGAGGTGTTGCCGCTCGCGTCGAAGGTCCTGGTGGGCAGAGAAGTAGCCTATGATTCTAGCCATTTTCGCCTGCGGCTCGCCATGGGCGGTCTGTTCTACCTTTAGCGAGCGGAGTGGATATGCACGTCACGCCCGAGATTGATAGCGAGACCGTCGTTCAGGCGGTCGCAGGTCAGTCGAAGGCCCAAGAGCGCGTCCTTTTGCACTACTACGGCTTCATTCGCGCAACCTTAGTGCAGCTGACGTTTGGTAGAATCGACGATCTTCAGGAGCTACAGCAGCAGGCCATGATTCGCGTAGCCAGAGGTCTGCCCAAATTTGCGAGCGAATCTCAGTTGAGTACCTGGATTCGTGGGGTTTGCGCCAACGTTGTGAAGGACTACCTGCGGGCTCGAAGGCGGAGGGCCAACGCCGAGGCGCGGCACCAAACGTTGAACCGCGAGCACGATTACTTGGAGCCCGCCGGAGCGCTGGAAGCTAGGGATTTGCTGCAGATTGTGCGTGCAGCGCTCGATACTTTATCTCCTGAACAACGAAACGTGTTTGTTTTGAGGGTGCTCTATGGCTATGCGGTCGATGAAGTGGCAACGATGACGCACGCCAGCAGGGCAGCAACACGAGCCCGACTCTACTTCGCTCGGCGTCGTGTCTTGGCCGAGCTTAAACAGCAACTTGGTGAGCAATCTGAAGCGGATTTCGCCAAAGTGATCGCGGAGGTAAGCAGCGATGAAACCTAAAAAGACAGCAGAAGAAATTCGCCGAGTGCGGTTTTCGGAGCTTGGGGCGCACTCGCGGGACGGCGCGGAAGATGCCAAATTTAGCCAATTAAACGCTGTTTTGGACAGCGTGGCCCAAGCCGAGGCACCCCCGGTTTCAGAAGCGCTGAAGCTGGCACAAGTTCGTGCGGCCTTAGCTGCGGCTCGCCCTAGCGGGATCCGTGTGCGGCAGCGTGAGTGGCGGGTTTCTTGGTGGGCAGGGGTTGGCGCGTTCGGAGCAGCCGCCGCGGTGCTCGCGATTTTTCTTGCTCAACGTCCGAGCGTGGCTCCGTCAAAGGATCCCTTGAGCGTCGGCCAGGTGATCCGGGGTGAATTCAAGATCTCAGGAATGCGGAGTGTTGAAGCCATTCCCGCACACCAACTGTTGGAGGTCGTCGGGCAGAGGCCAGGTGAGCTTCGGCTGAGCGATGGCTCCCAGCTAACAGCGAGTGTTGGGACTCGACTCCGCGTGAGTTCCCGTGCCATCGACTTGAATCAAGGAGAGGTGTCGCTCGCGGTGAAGAAACTGCCCGCGCAGGTAGGGTTCATCGTGGTCACGCCGGAGGCAAAAATTCACGTCGTTGGCACGCACTTCAGCGTGCTCCGGGAGGATGAAGCTTCTGGAACAGTGGTGCGAGTTACGGAGGGCAAAGTGGAGGTCGAAGCCCTGCTCGGAGGTGAACATCGCCTGCTTGGTGCCGGTGAATCATGGTCGATTTCAGCGAGCAGTGACCAACCACAGCCCCCGAAGACCGCCGATCCCCCAGTCTCAGCGCCTCAGGTTTCAAGCTCAGCCCCTGCACCGCCAAGCCACGCCCTGGCGCCAGTATTGCCCGCACCACGCGTGGCGTCGACGAGTTCAGAGCTTCCACAGCCAAAGCGTGCAGCCGATAAGGCGAAGGCCACGGAGGCTTTACGTGCGGCAGAGGAACTGGTTGCCCAGGGGCGCTTTGCGGAGGCGATCAGCAGTTATGAACGGCTTGCCACAACGTACCCGGGAACATCTCAAGCCGAAATGGCGCGCTTCGCAGCTGCAAGCCTTGCGGTTCAGCACGGCTCCCGCGCGAGTGCGCAGAAGCTCTTGGATCGGTATCTACGCGATTATCCCAAGGGGGCGTTTGCGGCACAAGCGCGGAAGCTCCAACAAAGCTTGCCGTAGCACAGCGTGGCAGCCAAAGCGCCAATTGCCGCAGCAGTCGTACCGGGCCCAATGCGCGGCCGGGGATCAACCTTGCAAATCGAACACAGCGTATTCAATTTGCAAGGTTCAGCTGGGTCCCGACTTTTTCATGGGCCGCCGTAGCCGATTTGGAAGTGGCGACGACTAACTCTCTGAAGCCCCAGGTTTATCGGGCTTTCTGGAGTTGTCGGCATGCCTCGGACCCATCTGCTTTCCCCTCGTCGAATCCCGCCGCCCCTTAGCGTGGCGTTGTTCCTGCTCCTCCCAGCGTGCACCGGATCGATCGGCTCGCATTCCTCGGCTGGCAGTGGTTCTACGTCTGGAACCACCGCAGCGAGCTCGGGGGGAGCTGTGCTGCCCGTTCCAGGCCAAACCGGAACCGGGTCGGGAGGAGCCGGTCAGACCTCTGTTCCCATTCCGATGCCCCAGGGTTCGACTTCGTTTCCACCCACTGAGCAGGCCTTCAGGCGACTCACCGTTCGACAGTTTGGGACGTCGCTTCAGTCGTTGCTCGGCAATCTGCAACTGCTGCCGATTCAAGCCGATGGTCGGGACAACGGGCTGGCCGTCATCGGTGCCGCGACAGTGGTAACTTCCCAACGTGGAGTGGAACAATATCAAGAGGCGATTGATTCCGCTCTCGATCAGGTGTTTTCGGATTCAACGCGTCGAAACGCGTTGATGGGTTGTTCGCCGACGCTCACTCCGGACGACGCGTGTAGTCGTGGATTTCTGGAGCGTTTTGGACGACTCGCCTGGCGTCGAGCGCTGCTGCCCGCTGAGCTCGCGCGGTACCAAGCGCTTGCTTTCAGCTCCGCACAAGCGTTGAGCGATCCAGTGGCAGGTTTGCGCTGGGCGAGCTCCGCGCTGTTACAATCGCCCTATTTTCTCTATCGAACGGAGGTCGGTGATGCGGTACCCTCGCAACCAGGATGGTTTGCGTTAACGGGCAGTGAGCTCGCGTCGCGTTTGGCGTACGCGCTTTGGGATGCACCGCCTGACGATGCTTTGTTGAAAGCTGCAGAGGCTGGCGCGTTGTCCACAACGGACGGACTCAACCGTGAAGCAGCGCGCCTGCTGAGCGTCCCGGCGGGTCGGGCTTCAGTTGGGGACTTTGCGCGAGATTACTTTGGCCTTGAGCAACTCGGCGGTATCGCCAAGGACACGACCCTATTCCCAAGTTTTACGCCCACCTTAGCCGCGTCCATGGCGGAGGAAATCGCACACCTGTACGAAGCGTCAGCGTTCGAGGGCACAGGGAACATGCTCGATCTGTTCACGACACACACGCGCTACCTGAACCCTGAACTCGCAGCTCTCTACGGTGTGGGGTCTTCTGCGCTCGCTCCAGATTTCAGCAACAAGCTAGAGCTGTCAGCCAATGAAGGTCGGGCAGGCCTGCTCGCCACTTCAGGTATCCTTTCGCTCTTCGCCAATCAAACGAGATCTTCACCGAGCAGGCGCGGCAAGTTTATCCGCGAAAAACTACTCTGCCAGACGATTCCTTTGCCGCCACCAAACGTGCCGGCGCTGAAAGATCCACCTCCAGGGGTCATGATGACGCGGCGCGAGTCGCTGCTTCAACACAACACCGATCCAGTTTGCGCATCCTGCCATTCACTCATGGATCCGCTCGGCTTCGGGCTCGAGAACTTCGACGCGATTGGAGCCTACCGCAATTTCGATCAAGGCAAGCCCATTGATGCCACAGGTAACCTGAACGGCACGTCCTTTGACGGGCCTGAGGGTCTCGCCAAGGTGCTGGTTGCGACGCCAGAAGTCTCGGCGTGTTTGGCGAAAAGCTTCTACCAGTACGCAACGGCATCCAGCGCTTCAACGGAGGCAGCCGGTGCCATGCAGCAACTCGCTGACACATTTGCGCAAGGTGGGCATCAGATGTTGCCGCTCATCACATCCATTGTGAATGGCGATGGGTTCCGTTTTGTTTCAACACCAAAGGCACAACCATGAAGAAGACCTCCATCCCCCGTCGTCAGCTACTACGCGGTATCCTGTCAGCGGGCGCGGCCGTAGCGATTCCACTGCCTTTGCTCGATTGCATGTTGAATGGCCACGGAACGGCATTGGCCCAAGGCGGCGCCGTTCCCACTCGCTATATGACGTGGTTCTTCGGAAATGGCGTGATCCCGGCGCTTTGGGTGCCAGCCGTCACGGGTTCGGCTTGGCAACTATCGCCTCAGCTCGAACCCCTTGCTGCATTCAAGGATCACCTCACGGTGATCTCGGGCCTAGGTCAATACATCGATCCCGGAACCCATTGGGGCGGAGCCGCGGCGGCGACCACAGGAAGCATGATAGCGGATAGCAAAGTCGGTGCCCCCTCGGTAGATCAGCTCATCGCGGACGTGATTGGCACCACGACCCCGTTCAGATCGCTGGAACTCGGAGTCACCGATGCCACGCCCAACGAAGATGGCGCGATCACGTTGCACGCCGTATCACATCGCGGAACTGACGCACCCTTGCGACCCGAATTCAACCCACAAGTCATTTTCAATCGACTCTTTGCCACGGCCACACCCAACGGAACCGGCAGTGCGCCATCTCCACTGGTTGGGGTCAAGAAGAGCGTGCTCGACGCGGTGCTGCAGGATGGACAAGCCCTGCGCACACGGCTTGGGGCTCGGGACCAACAGCGCTTGGACAGCCACCTCGACGGCATCCGTGCGTTGGAATCCCGACTTTCAGCGGTCGCTCCGGTGTCGTGCGGTGCGCCGAGCAAACCGAGCGTCGGCCGAGATGTGAATGAGGAAGCCACGCCCGCGGTGAACACAGCAATGACCGACCTCGCCGTCACTGCGCTGGCTTGCGGGCTCACCAATGTTGCAAGTTACGTGTTCTCACTGCCAGCGGCGCACATCTACTTCCGTGGGCTCGGCAGCGACATGGACGCCGATTTTCACGACACCATTTGCCACGGTGATCCGGGTGAGAACGTGACTCAAGGCTATCAAACGCGCGTGCACAAGGCGGTACTCTTCACCATGACATGTTTTGCCGAGATGCTGCAAAAAATGCAGGCGGTTCAAGAGGGTGCGGGCACGCTTCTCGACAACTCGCTCGTCTACGTGAGCACGGATGTCGCTTGGGGTAAGGATCACGCCACCCAGGAGTACCCTGTCTTATTTGCGGGCAAGGCGGGTGGTCGCTTGGCGGGTAATCTGCATGTGCGCGAAACGCAGGGTAACCTGAGTCAGGCGTTGTTTTCAGCCGCTCACTTGATGGGCTCCACTATCGCGACCCTTGGCACCGGGGGTGGCATGGTGAACAAGGGTGTGACGGGGATTTGAGGTCACGCCCGCTGTGTCGCAATTCCAGAACAATTCCAAGGAGAGCTAAACATGCACGCTCGAACGCTTTCTAAACCAGTTCCTCAGGTCGGGGCGATTCTGCTGCTCAGTCTTGCCGCCTCCTGCAGCACGAACCTTGGGAGCGGTTCAGGTTCTCGTTCGGGTTCCCCAGCCACGGGAGTGACGGCTCCCGGGACCCCCAGCGCGAATCCGGATCTGGTGCCGGGGGCGCCGGTTGTAACGCCACCGGGGGCCATGCAGATCCCGGTGACGCCACCGACTGGCCCCGCACGAGGCGTGTTGCGACGTCTGACGAACGCCGAGTACCGGAGCACGGTTCAGGATCTCCTGGCGCTAGGAGCTCTCCCCGCTGACCCCTTGCAGCTGGAATCACGCTCCGACGGTTACAACAACTTCTCGGATGCTCTCACGGTTTCGCCGACACTCGGCGGCCAATATGCGGCTCTCGCCAAACGAGTTGCACAGGAGATCCCAGATCCGACCGCGCTTGCTCCCTGTGCACCAGGATCCGCACCCACAGACTGCGCGCTTAGTTTTGCGAGTGATTTTGGCAAACGAGCCTTTCGGCGCCCGCTCACTAACGCTGAAGCCCAGGCCGCTGTGGCCCTGTTTGATGGGGAGCTCCCGCGCGCCGACTATGCTGCAGGCATACGCTTGATCGTTCAAGCATTCCTGCAGTCGCCGTATTTGCTCTATCGTTTTGAGTTGGGCACACCGGTGGGGCCAACTCGTTTGCTCTCGCCTTTTGAAGTTGCGACAGAGCTCAGTTACATGCTCACGGGCTCAGCTCCAGATGCCGAGCTCCTGGCGGCTGCCCAGGCCGATTCACTGAGTCCCACACTTGTGGAAGTGCAGGCTCGGCGTCTGCTGGCGACACCACGCGCCAGAGAATCTCTCCTCAGTCTGATGCAACAGTGGCTGCATCTTCAGGGCATAAAATCACTCAGCAAGGACCCTGAAGTGTATCCCGAGCTAACGCCGGAACTCTGGTCTGCCATGGCCGAGGAAACCACTCGCTTCGTCAACGCGGTCGTCTGGGATGGTGATGGCTCGTTGCGCACGCTCATGATTTCCCAGGATTCGTTCATGAACGCGACGCTGGCACAGCACTACGGTCTCCCAGTTGCGAACCTAGGTGCTGATTTCACGCCCCAACAGGTCCCTTTGGCCGAACGCGCGGGCCTGCTCACTCAAGCCTCAGTGATGGCCGTGCATGCAAATCCCGATGAGTCCAACCCGATCGTGCGCGGCAAGTTCGTCCGCGAACGGTTGCTCTGCCAGCCACTTCTACCCCCGCCTCCCAACCTGATGATTCAACCCCTGAAGCCCGATCCTACGCGAACGGCGCGCGAACGGTTTTTAGCGCATTCGAACAATCCAGCCTGTGCGGGCTGCCATAGATTGATCGATCCGCTCGGATTGAGCCTGGAGAGTTACGATGGCATCGGCCGTTTTCGTAGCATGGAGAATGGGAAGCCTGTGGATGTTACTGGCAACTTTGCCAGCACCCGCGACATCGACGGCCCATTCGTGGGCGGCGTTGCCATGGCGCAAAAGCTTGCAGCGAGCACTGAGGCTGCTGATTGCTTTGCACTGCAGGCCATGCAGTGGACGTTTGGTCGATCCACCCTGGGCAGCGACACCGATCGTGCTCTCGCCGCCTCGATCACCACCAAGCTTGCTCCGGCAGGCGTCAATGTCCGCGAACTCCTGGTGGAGATTGCCAAGAGCGACGCCTTCAACCAGCGCAGCGCCCAACCCTGATCCCAGCCCACGCACTCGATCACCAGGAAACGCCATGATGTCGAAACACTTTCTCAAGCGTCGGTCCCTCATTCACCAGCTCGGCGCTGCTGCCTTCCTCGCTGCGCCGGTATTTCGCTCGGTCTTCGCGGAGGCCCAGGTCATGTCTCCGCGTCGCTTGATCATCATCACATTTCCCGGTGGCCTCGCTGACGATGCGAAAGGGCTTCCGGACCTATCCTTCACGGGCACGCTGGCGCCGCTCGCCCCTCTCCAGTCGGACATCATTCGCATTATGGAAACCTCGCGTCCGTCTGCAACCGGTGAGGGGCATAGCGGCGGCATGCGCACGCTCATTACGGGTGGACGCTCCGCACCAGACTCCATTGATCAATTGGTCGCTCAACAGATCGGCTCCGCTACCCGCTTCAGCTCTTTGCAGTTGGGGGTTTTTACGGATGCCGGTGAAGGCATGGAGGGCCTCTTTCAATCGCTCATGGCTCGGCGCATCGCTTACTCGAATGGCCTGCCGCTCACCCCGGATCAGGACCCCAAGGCGCTCTTCACCCGTCTTTTTGGCTCTGCTGCGCCCTCTCCGGCGCCCCTGCCTGCGCCGACAACCGGGGCACCTCCACCGGCGGACACACAGGCGCTTGCCGCTTACCAACGCGACAAGAGCTTGCTCGACTACTTAACAGCGCAACTGGGAGCTATCAAGTCGATTGCTGGTACAGGTGAGCAAGCCAAGCTGGATCAGCATCTCACGGCACTCCGAGAAATGGAGAAGGGGCTGATGTCTCCCAGCATGCCAGGGGCTCCGCCGACAATGACAGGAGGCTCCGGCACTCCCCCACTCCCAGTGATGCCAGGCGCTGGTTGCACTCCGCCAACTTTGAGCGGCGCTGCTGACTTACCCAAAGTCGGCGCCGACATGAACCAACTGGCCTATCAGGCGATCAATTGCGATCTCACGCGCGTGCTGACGTTCCAGTGGATGAGTTCAGGCGATCAAATCCAGCGTTTTCCCTGGCTCGGGATCAACTCAAATCACCACCATGGGCTGGAGCATGGTTCGATGGATCCGGACGATCCGAGCGTTAAGGTGGACTTCACCAAGTGTCAGACCTGGTTCATGGAGCAGATCGGCGTGTTACTCCAAGCCCTGAAGAACACGCCCGATGGAGCTTCAAACCTACTCGATAGCTCAGCCGTGCTGGTGTCGACGGACATGACCTTTGGCGACCACCAGATGGAGCCTCACGTAGCCTTCACGGTCGGCAAGGCTGGCGGTGCTTTCCGTCCTGGCCGTGACTATTCCGGCGGCGGAAAAGCCCACAACAACCTGCTGCTCACGATGGCCAAAGCGATGGGTGTTAACTTGGTAAGCATTGGCGATCCCGGCATGTCCACGGGAGCCTTTGATCTCAGCTAGTTCCGCCGGGGCACGCCAGGCGGCGAAACTCCCGCGGAGTGCGCCCCGTCATCCGCTTAAACACTGCGGACATTTGGGGAGATGAATGCAGCCCCGACTGGGCAGCCACCGCTTGAAGCGAGAGTGCTGTGTCCGCCAACAGGCGCTGAGCTTCTTCTAAGCGAAAGCGTGACCACGCCTCGGCCGGCGTGATGCCAAGCACGTCAGCAAAACGCCTTTCCAGGGTCCTACGCGAGCACTTCAGCTGTTCGCTCAGGAGCACGAGACCCGCGGTATCCGTGAGGTGAGCGCGCATGTGCTCGAGCGCCGGACCCACGAGCGGGTCGGGGACGGACACTGCATCCGTCGAGCGACGAATGACCACGCGCACGGGCGGCACCTTGATCACGGCGGCACGTGAAGCCTTCCTCTCCAGCATCTGGTCCAGCAGCTGCGCCGCCTCATACCCAATACGATCGGACGCTGTCTGAATACTGCTCAGCGCTGGTTCGGAAATCGCGCTCACTGAAGCCACGTTGTCCACGCCAAGAATCGCCACGTCTTCGGGCACCTTGAGCGCCAGCGTTCGACACCTTTCTGCGATCATCCAGGCGAATCTGTCTCCGTCGCAGAAAACCGCCACCGGTTTCGTCAGATCCGTGAGCCACTTGGTGAGCCGCTGCTCGTACGCTCGGCTCACTTTTGGGTTTGGATCGTTGGGCCCTCCGTGGAAGACTTCAGCCTCCTGGCCCGCAGTCTGAAGTCGCTGCTGGAAGCCTAAAAGGCGTTCATCTTCGCGGCTCGGCTGTTTTGCGTAGTACGCAAATCGGGTGTGGCCGCGGGTCAGGAAGTGCTCAGCCGCCATGGCACCGATCTTGGGATTATCGTTACTGACGCGTCCGACCCCGGCGAGCACCGGCAGATTATCTATGTTGACGATAGGGATCTTCGCTTGCAACAACACCTCCGGCAATACGTGATCAGAATTCCGAATCAGTATCCCAGAAGGGGTGAGTGCCAGTAGCTTTCTGGCTCCCTCAGGAGCCGGCAATACGTGCTCGATTCTCCATGCTTTGCGCGGACGAGCGTAGGCACCAATCCCACGCAGCAACCCATCTTCAAAGCCACTGAACAGGTCCATGCAGAGCCCTATGAGCATGCGTGGAGTGTATCAGGTAACCTGAGCCAGGCGTTGTTTTCAGCCGCTCACTTGATGGGCTCCACTATCGCGACCCTTGGCACCGGGGGTGGCTTGGTGAACAAGGGGGTGACGGGGATTTGATTACGCCTGTCCGATGGCGCGCAGCATTTCCTGAAACCAGGGGGTGTGCGTATCGAAGTGCTTCCCACCTCGGATGCGGGTGAATTCAATGGCGCGTAGGCGCCCGGCTTGGTCCTCGTCGTGGCCAATCACGCCGCTCTCGCGCCGCAGGCCCGCGTCCACCGCGAGGTCGGTGCAGCTCTTGATCAAGCGGAGATCTTCGGTGTTTGGAGCGGCGCTCCGGGCGAAGTAACCACTTTTCTGGACTAAGAGCTTCTCGGCGTTCAGGCGGGATTTGAGTTCTTCGCCAAACCATTTACCAACTTGCACTTGGTCGAGCTTCGCATGGCCAAAGGCGTCGCGCGGGACGCTCTGCCCCTTCGCCTCCATGTCAGCGATGATCGTGTCTGCCCCGGCTCCCTCGGCGATAAAGATGTTGACGCTATTCTTCGCGTCCAGTCGCGCGCGCAAACGGCGAGCCTCCGATTCGAGATCGATTGCCAGCTCGGGGATGTAGACGGCATCGAGGTCAAGGTGCCCCTCGGTGAAGTTGAGCTCAGGTACGAACTCGCGTCGCTTCAGCCGCGAACGGTAGTCGAGCGCAGTCCTTGCGGTAAGCCAGCCAGAATGCCGTCCCATCACCTCGTGCACGATCAGCATTCTGGGATTGGAGCTTTGCTCGTTCACTA
>Ga0335394_10007256_pt1 | contig 12516 bp, 10 predicted proteins | sample MAT03_FD_205741 | JGI IMG/M metagenome (GOLD analysis project Ga0335394, IMG submission 205741) | Freshwater microbial communities from Lake Fryxell liftoff mats and glacier meltwater in Antarctica - MAT-03 (spades assembly) (version 2) ... | reverse complement strand
GAAAGTTATGCGCGAGGACTTCGAACTCGCTGCCGTCAGGGTTGCACCGAAACGGCATTCCGCCAAAGAACGGCTTGCCATTGTCGATTACTTCACGACCATGAATATCGACGACGATCTTGCCGTCCGCATCCTTGACCTGCTTTCCGGTGTTGCCAACGTTCCAGTACAGCTTGCCATCGGGGCCAAAGAGAAACGAATGGTTTGAATGGTCGTGCTGCGGCTGTCCCGTTTCCGTGAACATTGCGATTTTTTGGTCTGGGACATCGTCACCATTGTCATCGACGAATCGCCAAATATACGGAGCGGCCGAAACAATGACTTCGTTTCCGATCACACAAAGTCCCATTGCCGAATCGATATCACGCCCTTGATAAAAGACCTTCGTCTTATCCATCACTCCGTCTTGATTGGTATCTTCCAAAATTAGTATCCGGTCTCCTTCGGGCCGCGAACCATTATTGGAGCGGTAGTTCATCACGTCACAAACCCAAACACGCCCACGATCATCAATGTCAAGGTTGGTCAGGCTGCGAAGCTCCGGCTCCGACGCGGCCAAGGTGACTTCCAGTCCCTCGGCGACCTCGAGTCCTGCGACGGCATTGCCGGGGTCATGCTGTGAGTTTCCATGCCCAACTTCGATCTTGTCAACATCCGGTGCTGCATCTGCATAGATTGCAAATCGAACGCTGGACGTTGTACCTTGATTGGTCCCACCCGAATCCAGGCCAGCGGTGACACGAAGGTGCGTGAAGCCCTCAGGAATTTGGTAGTGAATCATACTGTTCGCGTGGGTTCCAATCGCTGGCGAGCTGATCTTCTCATTTCGAATACTGACGGGTGATCCTGCGACGTTGCTATTCTTCTTAACTTCACCCCATGCGGCGGTCGCTGTCACCCAAGGCAAATCAACCAGCGACTGCTGCTTGTCTTTTCCATAAATCACCGGATCAACCCAGTCGGCCCAATCGCAGGCAAAGCCATCTCCACCATCAGTCACGACAAGGAAGATGTCTGTCGCACCTTTCAAGTCGGTATCGATGTCAATACGGTCGCGACTCGTTTCAGCATTGACCAGCGGCGTTGTGTAGATCAGCCGAGGCTTGCTTGAGGCGGCCAAAACAGAAAACTCTTCGGCAACTTTGGTGGGGTTAAAGTCGTTCGGTTGCGGATAGTCCTGGTCCTTCAGCAAGCGATTCATCGTCGGTCGCTGCAACGAGATCCCGTCTTCGGGAACCTCGGCGTGGGCGGTCCAAACAATGGCATTGCTCACCAGTCGCAACACGGACTCGTTGCCCCAATTCCAATGGAAGTGTCCGCCGGTAAACCCGAAAGATCGACCACCATCAGGCCGATCGAGTGTCCAAGCAACGGTCTGCGATTCACCAGCCGCGACCGATTTGCGAACCGCGTCATTGCCGCTGTGCGATCCATTGGGGCGTCGCATCGTTTCTTCGGGCGCGATGGCCTGCAGGATCGGCGTTACCTTGGCGAGATCGACTGGAAAACGTAAATGAAAATACCATTCGTCGTTGGTCGCAAACGGCTTCACGCCAGCGGTAACTGCATGCTTGGGCAGCGAGTCAAACTTCGCAACCCAGTGTGGATTGACGGACCAATCGGTCTCAAAATTACCACCGAGCCAATTTACCCAATCATCACCGATGCTGCCCTTGGGCACTTCGGTTGCGTAGTGCAAGCAGACAAACCCAACCCCCTTATCAATACACGCTTTCAGCTCATCGCGATGCGGTATCGCTGGGTGCCCACCACCACCGTCGCTGTAAATTACGATTGTATCGGCACTGGTAACCAACGACTCATCTTCCGGCCAGCCACGAGTAACGGTCACCTTGTGTCCTAGGCCGGATGTTTCCAGCGTATCAGCCAAAAGTCTCAAGCCAGCATAATGCTCGTGAGAACCGAAGCCGTGGCTTGGATTTCCAGCGATCATAAGGATTCGCTTCGAATCGTCGGCCGAGGCAAAATCAACGCCGCCAATGATTCCCGCGAGAAGGGCCAGCCCAAAATGAAGTCGCGCGCATCGGGAAGTTGACGCAGCGGCCAAGCCCAATCGATCCAAAACGGCACCAAATAAAGACAATCCAACCATGATTTTTACCGAGGGGCGACAGAGGTAGTGGGTGCGATTTATTGATTTTTGAACCGCCAGAGAAGCCCCAATATAACTCAGGCGGCGCACTATCCCACTGCCCGAATGCTGAAAATAAGCCGCTTCAAGAAATTAATACGAGCGGCAGCCAGAAATCAACCAGACCGCGATGCCAATGAGGGGACCAAGAGATTCCTGCCGACTTCGGCGTTGGTTTGGCAGCAGCCTCAAGTATTTGGCTGTCATCGCCCAACAGGGATTGCGCAACAGGCTTTGGTTCTTTAGCGTCTTGATCGTTTCGTTTTCGATCGGCGGATTGGGTGAACGAGCACAAGCCGTTGCGCAGTGTATACTTGCGGACCAACGGACATGCTCGGACCTTTGTTTACGCTCACCCTGAACGTACGGAGGTCACTATTCAGCGTCGAAAGTTAGTAACTTGCAAGAAGTCTTACCGCCCGCGCGGCCAAACGCCGAAGTTCCTGCGAACGAAGCGGAGCCGCTTCGAAGCGTTCATACTTCGAATTTCCCTTCCATCCTCGAGCACCTCGGGATATCGCTGTTGGTCACGACCTACCAGGCGGGCCGATTGGTGGTGCTGCGTGCCGAGGACGGTGTGCTCAATACACATTTTCGTCTGTTTTCGAAGCCGATGGGTTTGGCGGTACAGCCTAATCGGTTAGCAATTGGAACAACGTGGGAAGTGATCGAGTACCACAACATGCCTGCGGTATCAGCGAAGTTGACGCCAGCGGATAAGCACGATGCTTGTTTCTTGCCCAGACTAGCGCACTGCACCGGTGACATTCAGATTCACGAAATGGTCTGGTCAGGCAATGAGCTCTGGTTTGTCAACACGCTGTTTTCATGCTTGTGCGTCCGCGACGATACGTACAACTTCCGACCGGTCTGGCGGCCAAGTTTTATCACTCAGTACGTCCCTGGTGATTGCTGTCACCTCAACGGTCTTGGCCTGCGCGATGGTCGACCTCGCTATGCGACCGCGTTGGGCGAAACAGACCAACCCAATGGCTGGCGCGAGAACAAACGCGATGGCGGGATTCTGATTGACCTGGACTCCAGCGAGATCATCGCCCGCGGCTTGTCGATGCCTCATTCACCTCGTTGGTACCAAGGTCAGCTTTGGCTGCTTGAGTCGGGCACCGGATCGTTTGGAACGATTGATCAGGAGACCGGCAAGTTCCATTCAATCGTTTCATTGCCAGGATTCACTCGCGGATTATCGTTTTGTGGCTCGTTGGCCTTTATTGGCTTGTCGCAAGTTCGTGAATCTGCTGTCTTTGGCGGCATCCCAATTGCGGAGCGAGCTTTGGAAGAACGTTTTTGCGGCGTTTACGCGATCAATATCGAGTCCGGAGAAGTCGTCGCGTTTGTAAAATTCGAGGACGCTGTTCAAGAGATATTTGCAGTCGAGGTGCTCGTTGGAAGCCGGTACCCCGAGCTTGTCAACGATAATAATGAGATATTGTCGGGGTCGTTTGAGTTGCCCGACGATGTCTTGGCTGCCGTTCCGGCGGCGCTTCGTGCCAACCAACGAAATAACTGATTTGTCGCGTGTTTCTGTTTGTTCTAATTTATCGTATCTCTAGAAACGCAAACGCATGGACTTCATTTCTTGTGACCAGCGACATGTTGCAGAGATTCGTGAAATTTTCAACGAAGCGATTCTCAATTCAACAGCAGTCTACGATTACGAACCAAGATCGCTGGCGACGGTTGAAGCCTGGGTTGAAGCAAAATACACCGGCGGCTATCCGATCCTAGGGGTTACCAGCGACAGCGGCGAACTGATGGGCTTCGCAAGCTACGGTGCGTTCCGTCCTTGGCCAGCCTACCAGCACTCGATCGAACATTCAGTTTACGTCGACGCACGATTTCGTGGCCAAGGCGTGGGCGGCAAATTGTTGACGCAGCTTATCTCAACCGCAAGCGACCAAGGTTATCATATGATGATTGGAGGTATCGACAGCGAGAACCTCGCCAGCATCGCATTGCACGTGCAACACGGCTTTACTCATTGCGCAAGCATCCGTGAGGCTGGCTTCAAATTCGGACGCTGGCTCGACCTGCATTTCTATCAGCTCATTTTGCCTCGCTAAAGCTCCGCAGCGTTTCACTTCGCACCGCTTCGGCTTTCAACTCCGCCAGTTCGCGCTGCAGTCTCACCAATTGACCTAAGTCCAAGTGTGCGGACGGCTTGCGAAACGAGTGAGTTCCCGTTCGCTAAAAACGCCGGGGTGCTGAGCGTGAGCGTCGAGCGTGGGAATCAGCGCTCGATATCCAAGTTGTCATAGGGATATTCGCTCAGTTCAATGCCAGCGAACAGACCCACCTCAAAGGACGTCATTATCTTCGCCATCGACTGGTAGATCTTATCATCAGCAAAGGATTGAAACTCCCCGAGTTTGGCTGCAAACAGCGGCTCCCGCCCAGACAGCCAGCCACGCGGATCTGAGGCACCGACCAGTGCCGCGAAAAGCGTCGCTTGATTGCTCGTTCGCCATTAATCGCCTAACCAATAAAAAAGCTACAAATTAGCTCCACGGCCCGTAATTTCTAGTCAATCAAACTTCTCCACCAATGGCACAAGGCCATTAGGGTCGGTTTGGGACAGTCGAACTAGAAGACAAGACGATACACAGAAAGCGCAGGCCTGTCCATTTTTGCTGAATCGGCTACTGATTAGCCCTTCTTGCGCAAGATAAAGATCGTATCGACGGAATCTTCGTTGACTTCCACTGGCTCATCGATTTCATAGTTGAAGTCGTGAATCGAGACGATCTCGAACTCGTCCACGCTGGCCAAAGTTTTCAGCGCTTGAGGTGCCGTGTAGAGCCGCAGCGGAAACTCCGTCCTCAGGCGAATCGTGTTGTTCGGTCGCTTGGCCGTCACGGTAACACGGATTTGTTCCAATCGCTTGCGACGCATGAACTCGATCACGCGCAGCGTAACGTGGACAGTGGTGCTGGAGTGCTTTGCCGTCCAACGCTCGATGCACGATTCCACAACATCCAGTGGAATGATATGGAAGCCAAGGATGTAAAGTCCACCAGGACGCAAGTGCTGGGCTACCGATCGAAGGTGACTAACCGCAGAGGCTTCGTCCGTCAGATGCCGGAACGTATTGAATGTGCAAAAGGCGGCGTCGAACTGCTCCGGGATGTCGATGTTAGTGAAGTCACTTTCATAAAGTGTCGCCTTCAAGCCGCGCCGCGCCAGCCGATTGCGTAAATAACGAAGGCTGCGTTTGCTCAAATCGATACCGGAAACACGGTAGCCCCTGGCGGCCATTTCTGCCACCAAGCGGCCGCTGCCGCAGCCGGGCTCGAGCACGCGTTTGACCTTCCCAGTCGCAAACCGCTTGAACGCTTCTTCGAAAAAAGCCACTTCCATAGCCGTCTCATCACGAAAGACCATGTCAAAGTACTGTGGATAGTCGTACCAGTCGGCCAGTTGCACCCCTTTGCCAGGTTTCTTCTTTTTTGTTTGCGTCATGGAGCCGTGCTTTGCGAGATGGTGTCGGTTGATCCGGCACATGATACGAATCCGATGCGAGCGTGTGATGGTGCCAACCAACGTGAATTTTTTAAGTCTTGACACACGGGTTTTTAAGATGCTATTCCACGAGCGTGTCAGTTTCTCACTCTTTCGGTTCCGCATGATGCTATCCCGCAAAAATCAAGAATCTCGATCCGCTCCGATCTTCCGAACGTTGGCGTTAATCACGGTCGCAACCCTGGCCAGCGGCTGCGGCTCGTCCACGTCGACGACAACCGCTGATGCGAAGTCCAACCCGACCGCAACCGGTGCTGCGGCTAAAGCCACACTCAACGTCGCCGATGCAACGAACGTGGTTGCTCAGTTTCTCGACGCGATTCGTCGTGGCGGAGAAACCGGTGGTGCCAATCTGTTGTTGACGGAACATGCTCAAGCGGTGCTAAAAAAAATCGGGCGAACAGTTCAGCCGATCGGTTCCCCAGACGCTGTCTTTAAGGTCACCCGTGCGGAAGCCGTGCCCAGCACGCCCGGTGCGGCGCTCGTTCACAGCTTGTGGACCGAGCCTGTCGCCGAAGGCAAGACCGAATCTTACCAAGTCGTTTGGGCACTTGAGCAAGAGACTTCTGGCTGGCGAATTTCAGGACTGGCGATGGACTTGGAACCAGGCCAAGAACCAATGGTCGTCGACTTCGAGAACGCAAATCAGATGGCGAGCTTGCTGAACAACGACGAAGAATCGACGGACTCACCTCCAAACGGGGGAGACGCAGTGTCGCAGAACCCAGCAAGCTTACCAGCGATCCAGCGGTAGTTCGCCGGCGGCTTCGTCAACGCTGAGTCTTGCTTTGCGACCGCGATCCTCGCGCCCATTGCTCCTGATCTATGTTGGCAAAAAACTCAAGCTTAACGGCATTTCTGGCGATTTCCTCGATCGCCTGTCGCCCTCGCTGCCACGCATACGCGTTTCTGGGCACCGCATTCAAAGCCCTGCCATTCCGGAATTTACCCGGAACTCTTAGGTTCCAGATGCACCGGCAGTAACAATTCTGACTGGGCGAAATGCGGTAAATCGGCAAAAGCCGTAAGGTTTATGGTCAGGCCTGATTGACAGCAATGCATCGTTGGTTAACTTACGTTTAAGTTTACGCCTTCGGCAAAGTTTGCGCAATTTGCTCAAACTGGTGCTGGGGCGAGATTCTCGCGATTCAAGCCGTCCTTGATCGCGAACAATGTTTCGGCTCGGTGGACCGGGTCGCCGTTGATTTGCGAAGGGATTTGGCGAGTAATTTACCTGTACGAACTGGAGAGATGTAGTATGAGTCGAAATGTAACGAGTGTGATGGTTGTATTCGCAATGCTTATTGGCACCGCGATGTTCACCACCCAAACCACGGCTAGCGCCGGACACTGTGGCGGCGGTTTGTTCGCCAAGATCAAGGCCAAGCATGAGTGCGGTGGCGGACTGTTCGCTGGGCACAGGGCCAAACGTGAGTGTGGCGGCGGACTGATCGCCAAGATCAAGGCACACATGGCTGCAAAGCAATGCTGTGCACCAGAGCCAACTTGCTGCGAAGCTGCACCAACCTGCTGCGAGCCAGCACCAGCACCAACGTGCTGCGAAGCTGAACCAACCTGTTGCGAGCCAGCTCCAGCACCTAGCTGCTGCGAAGCTGCTCCAACCTGCTGTGGCGAAGCTGCTCCAGTAATGGAAGCTGCTCCTTGCTGTGGTGGTGAGGCCGTCATGGGCGCGCATATGAGTGAGCCAATGATGGCAGCACCGATGGCCACTGAAGCTGCTGTTGAAAGCGCAAGCGATACAGCACCAGTTCCAGCGCCAGAAGCACCTGCAGCGCCAGAAGCACCTGCAGCGCCAGCCGTTGACGCTCCACCAGCTCCAGCTCCAGACGCTGCAACTGATGCGTGAGTTGGCTGAGCTTGCATCAATGAGGAATCGTTGATGCGATCTTCTAAAGCAAAAACCCCATTTCGAACCTAGGTTTGAATTGGGGTTTTTTCGTTTTAATGTGATCCTGAAACGCTCGCGTGGCAGATATCAATCCACTGATTATCCAAACAAGTTATTCATCGCTAAGCGATCAATGTCGTAAAATCGCGCTTCATTGTTTGATTGCCGGATGTCTTCACCATAAGTCGGAATCAGCTCCTTGATCGCCGCTTTACCTGTCTCGCTTTCCAGCAAATGCGGTAAGCATTTTTCGATCACGTTTAGCATTACCGCAACCGAAACGGACGCGCCCGGCGACGCGCCCAAGAGCGCTGAGATGGTGCGGTCAGCGTCCGTGACAACCTCGGTACCGTAATGCACAATTCCAGCTTGACCGTCCTCTTTCTTGATCGCTTGGACGCGAATTCCTGCATCGATCAGCTTCCAATCCTCAGCCTTAGCCGCTGGATAAAAGTCATGCAAAACCTTGATTCTTGCAGCCATGCTTTGAGTGCCTTGCTGGATCAAGTACCGAACCAGCGGCAGGTTATAAAGTCCCACCTTTAACAGCGAGCCAATGTTGTCCAGCTTAACCGAACCCGGAAGATCGAAAAAACTTCCGTGCCGGTGCAGGAATTTTGTGGTCCACGCAGCAAATGGTCCGAACAAGAGCGACGCCTTGCCATCGATCATCCGCGTATCCAAGTGCGGTACCGCCATCGTCGGTGCTGCGTCCAATGCTTGGCCGTAGACTTTGGCTTTGTGCTTCGCAACGATCTCAGGTTGATTGCAAACCAGCCATTGACCGCCGATCGGAAATCCGCCGAATCCACGGCTTTCGGCGATCTTGGATTTCTGTAGCAACGCCAAACTCCCGCCGCCTGCGCCAATGAAAACAAAGCCCGCTTGGCTTTTGATCTGACTCTGATTCGCTAAGTTCTTGACAGCCACGCTCCATCCCATTTTTGTGCGAGCTAGGTCCATCACGCGATGATTTGTTGCGACCCCGCAGCCCGGTTGCAGTGAGAGCCAATGAATCAACTTGCGTGATATCGCGCCGAAATCGACATCGGTTCCCGAGTCCATTTTCGTTGCAGCGATGGGCGTGGAATCCCGCCCTTCGACAAGCAGTGGAGCCCAAGACCGAATCGTTTCGCGGTCGGTGGTGAACTCCATTTCACGAAAAAAATGGTGTGCCGACATCGCTCGATGGCGCTCTCTTAGGAAATCCACCTGCTTTTGGCCATGCACAAAGCTGATGTGGGGCACGGGATTGATGAAGTCTCGGGGTTGGCTGAGCATGCCTTCCCGGACCGCGAATCCCCAAAACGATTTCGATTGCTCGAACTGCTCAAAGATCTCAATCGCTTTGCTTACGTCAACCGTTCCATCCGCATTTTGGTTGGGGGTGTAGCTAAGTTCGCAAATGCCCGCGTGCCCCGTGCCAGCATTGTTCCATGCATTGGAGCTCTCCTGGGCAAGCTGGTCGGCGACTTCGTACAACTGAATCCTGAGATCGGGCTTGAGCCGTTTAAGCATCGCTCCAAGGTTTGCGGACATGATCCCGCTTCCGATCAGGATGACGTCTGGGTTCTCAACGTGGGTGTCGTATTTCATGGGGCAGGTAGAGGGACAAAGATTCTCGGAAAACGCGCGGGCGCACCGGCAGCATAATGTTTGCGGATGATCGCGCGTAAGGGACTGACCGAGAGTTCGAGCGATTCAAAACGGCTATTTAAAATCATCGAACGCGGAAAAGTCGTCGGGATCTGCGGTTTTCGCCCCAAACTCTCCCATTCCATCATCGGCGACAACTTCTTTGACAGGCTCGTCATCAAACGCAACATCAGCCGCTTCGGGTGACGGTTCGGGCGTCATCTCCCTAGCTTTCTGAAGCCGTGACTTCTCCACGTAGGCGACAATCGGAAGCGCCGATACGATGGAGACGAGGAACAACACCCACATGTAGAAATAGATCATCGGTCTGGTCGCGATAAGGCGTCGGGCGAGGGTGAAAATTCGAGCATATCAAGTCGCCGGAACGAAGATCTGTAACTTGCAAACGTTTCGGCTACCCTGACTTTAACCAAGAGATAGCTGAATGGCAATTTTTCGGGTGTGAAAAAACGACGCGCCTCCAAAAGACGCCTCCGCTTTTAAACAAAGCGTAGCTTTGTTTTGGCACAAAACAGCGCCTTGTCGGGGTGTTTGCGTTAAACTACACCGCGTCAAACTCACCCGGCAACGTCTAATTTTGAGCTTAAGTCATGCGATCCTACTCCCGAATGTTTCTCGCGATTGTCGCCACCCTTGCGGCTATTCAATGGCTGACACTGGATTCTCCCCCAGCTTGGGGTGATGAACCGAAGACGTCTGTCAAGCCGATTCGTGCGTTGCTTGTGTTAGGAGGCTGCTGCCACGACTATGAAACGCAAAAGGAACTTCTTGCCAACGGAATCTCCGCGCGAGCTCACGTTGAAATTGTGATCGCTCACGACCCTGACAAGTCGACCACTCATCTCAATCCGATTTATGATTCCCCCGATTTTGCCGACGGTTTTGACGTCATCATTCACGACGAGTGCTCGGCTGATGTCAAAGATCTGGCGATCATCGACCGTATTCTTGCGCCTCATCGACAAGGCATTCCCGCCGTCATTCTGCACTGCGGCATGCACAGCTATCGCAGCGAAGGGTTCCCGCAAGCCGTTACGCCGTGGTTTGAATTCACAGGGTTGCAGACGACCGGCCATGGTCCCCAGACTCCAATCGAAATTAAGTTCACTGCGCCGCCCCATGAGATTACACAGGGCCTAACGAATTGGACGACGATCAACGAGGAGCTGTATAACAACAGCGCCGGCAAGCTACTTGCTTCAGCGTCGCCTTTGGCCAGCGGAAAACAAAGGGAGACGAATAAACAAGGCGAGACCAAAACCGAGGAATTCGTGATCGTTTGGACGAACAACTATCGCGATACCGCTAAAGTTTTCGCCACGACTCTGGGGCACAACAACGACACCGTTGCCGACGCTCGCTACTTGGACATGGTTACTCGGGGATTACTTTGGTCATGCGGAAAACTGAATGGCGACTATTTGAAGTAAGAATATGGTAAGATCCGTCGCAGGCCTCGTGTGCGTGCACTTTGCGGTAGAACCATTCTTTAGCGATTACTTTCATGTCCGTTGCGTTGTCCGGCGACTCTGAAAAATCAACGGCAGATACCTCCAGTATTGTCCATCGAGCCCCGGCGAGGTTTTGGCCGATTTTAATCGCGTCAGCGGTCGCGATCGTGTCGATCATTGCGGGGGTCATTGCCTTTCTGGCGATGTATTGGCGCGACGGTGGCAATGGATCGAACGAGCCGCCGCTGGTGATACCAAAGCCATACGATGCAGCAAGGGCGGAAGCCTATTTGCGTAAGATCTGCGATTTTGGACCTCGACCCAGTGGCTCGGCAGCGATGACGGCCCAGCAGGAATACTTAACCGCTGCGTTCACAACCGCAGGAGCCACCGTTAAGTTTCAGCCTTTCGAAGCGCGGCATCCTGAAACCGGTCGCGCGGTCACGATGAACAACCTGATCGCCCGCTGGAATGGCGATCGACCAAAGCGATTTTTGCTCTGCGCTCATTACGACACACGTCCCTTTCCCGATCGTGACGCGGACGATCCCAAGGGACGCTTTGTCGGCGCAAACGACGGCGGCAGCGGTGTCGCAGCGATGTTGGAAATCTCTCATCAATTCGCTTTTTTGCCACCCGATATCGGAGTTGATATTGTCTTGTTTGATGGCGAAGAACTTGTCTTTCGCGAACGGCAAGACCCTTACTTTCTCGGTTCAACACACTTCGCGAACACCTACAAAGCAACTCCGCCAGAGATTCCGTATCGAGCTGGCATCCTGCTGGATATGATCGGCGACAAAGAATTAAGGATCTACTATGAACGAAACAGTTGGAACCATGCACGCGATGTTTGCAAATCGGTGTTTGCGACGGCGGAGCTTCTGAAGGTCACCGCGTTTGTTCCACGGATTCGACATGAAGTGCGCGACGACCATTTGCCACTGAACGAAATTGCTCGCATCCCGACAATCAATTTAATCGACTTCGATTACCCGCGGCCAGGGATTGGCGTTCCGCAATATTGGCATACGACCAAAGACGTTCCGGAAAATTGCAGCGGCCAATCCATCGCAACGGTAGTCTATGTTGTTCACCAATGGTTGATGCGTCAGTAGGCATGATCTCGCAGGGCTGAGAGGGCTTTCGACTAACTCGTTCCTTCGCTGACGCATTCGGGTTATCATTGGCATTGTCCAGCTTGTCTCATTTGATTACGGAAGTCATCCATGCTTGCCGGCAGCCTCCTCATCGGGTTTACAGTCATCGCGATTGCGATTTGGCTTGAGTACAACGACTCACTTGGTTGGCCAAACGAAGTTGAGATTGAGCGAAACCGATCAGCGGACGTTGATCACCGCTATCGAATGATTCGACGAAGATGGCGCCGCGTGGTCCATGTGCTGATCGCGGTTTGCGGTGCGTTGATGGGAGCGGCAGGGCTTGCCGGTCTGGGACGTTTTTGGATTGCCGCCTGGACTGCGGTTGCAATCCTGATGATGGCAATCATTTTAATCGCCCTTGGTGATGCGATTCGAACTCGCCGCCATTATGCGTCTAAGAAAAACGGCCGCGACAACTTGCGAACGACGGACCTAACGCGAAGCTGAGGCATCCGAAGATGAAGCAACTCCGATCTCGTTCGCTGCTTGGCCGATTCGGTCGCTGAAGCGTTGCACCCGAGCACGAGTCGAGACCAGGGTCACAAATGTTCCCTGTTGAACGATTCGATTGCTTTGATTTACAAGCTGCCGAAGCCATGTCACTCGGCCCGCGCGGCGACCGTGCAAAACGGCTTCCATAACCGTCGT
>Ga0335394_10007254_pt1 | contig 12517 bp, 11 predicted proteins | sample MAT03_FD_205741 | JGI IMG/M metagenome (GOLD analysis project Ga0335394, IMG submission 205741) | Freshwater microbial communities from Lake Fryxell liftoff mats and glacier meltwater in Antarctica - MAT-03 (spades assembly) (version 2) ... | reverse complement strand
TGAAAAAACATTTTAGACCTCCCGAGATTTAACTGATCTAGGACGCTCATTATAAATCAGCCTTAGATTTTACATCAGGGTTGAGCCCATGTGAATAACCATTACAAAAAATAATCAGCCAAAAAATCATTGAAATTCTATGCAGATGGTATGTAAGTTGAAAAAAGCCACTCTTAAAAAAAATAATCTTTAATAATAACCAAACCATCAGCTAACAGGAAAAAACAGCTAATGAAATCAATGCAAAATCATATATTTCTAGACTCTAAATCTCACAATTTATAAAATCCATTGAAAACAGAAACAAGGTGCTCAGAGTCTTACCGCTAAGAAAACGTAATTAAATGATGTAGTTCATTAAGAAACAAAAAGAGCCTGGAAGGTAATTAAGCATAGACTAGTTAAAAAAATTAGATACTCAACTCCAAGTTCAAGTAAACACTGAAGGAAAAAGGTATGTCCAATTCTTAGGTAAAAATTAAGAACTAGACATACCCTAAAGTTTGGAGGTTACTAAACTAACGAAATAATTTTTTTATTTCTTATCAATATTTGTTTTATAACCCCACACTTCAACCTCTGCTTTTACATCCTTGCGATTAGAAATTGTTTTGTAAACAAAAACAATTTTCTTTAAGTCACGTTCTCCGCCGTTTAAATCAATCACACGGCTTTCGCCTAGTTCTTTAATTGGCATGTTCACGTTAATGTCTTGCTTGTCGCCACTTTCGTAATAAACTTCCAAATCCATTAATTGAATGGGGGCACCTTTAACTTTGAATTTAATGGAGGCAAATCTGTCTGCACCAATCACCAAAATTTGATCGCGATCTTTTTCAAAATTAACAGTAGTTTCACCTATTTTGTGCCATCCATCTCTGTCATCTACCACTATTGCCGGTTTCTGTGCCATGGCGGAGCCATAATTTACTGCTATGGCGAGCAGGATCATCATTAGTACCTTTTTCATCTGATTAGTTTATTTTGTAATTGAATTATTACCCAACAAAGATGAGTTGTCCGGATTCAGAAAGTGTTACACAATGTTGAAATTATGTTACAAAAATCACACTTCTAAAAGGCTGAAAAGATAGAAAGAGACAAAAAAGGATTACATTCGATCCATATACCAGTTCAATTCCTTTTCCATTTTTTTGTATCGGAATATGGCAGGAATGATTTTTTGCAGGCGAACAAAAGCAGTTTCACTTTTCACTACATAGTCAAAAGCATGGTGATGCATGCAGTTTACGGCTACATCTATTTTATCCTGTGAAGATAGCATCACTACGGGAATATCTGGATTGAAAGCTTTTATACTGTCCAAGGTTTGTACTCCGTTCATCGCATTTTTATCAATGCCGTCAAGGTGATAATCCAGTATAATTACATCGGGATAATGTGATAAATTCTCTATACAAAGTTCGCCTGTTGAATAAGTTTCAATATCAAAATCTGCAAACTGAAGAAATTCAATTTCTAAAGATTTTAAAAACAATGCATCATCATCTACTAAGAAAAGTTTTATTTTATTTCCGTTGTTCATGTGTTATTTTTTTAATCAAATTAAATTCTTCCTGTAGTTCAATGCAAGCTTGTGTGCAAATATTTTCGAGTTGTAAAACAAGGGTGGGTATTTTATCTGTTTGTTCTTGGTTTTTTGCATATTGCTGTACTTTTTTTGCCATGCTTTCATAATCGGAATTGATACCCATTATCAAAAATGAGGGCACCATTTTATGAACCGCAGCATACAATGAATTCCAATCTTTGTTATGCAAACTTTGTTTCATAAGTTTGACCAAAGGAGGCGTTTGTTCTAAGTAAAGTGAAATCATTTCCATCATCAATGCGGGATTGGATTTTGTTCGATGCTTCAAATAATCGAGGTCAACACATCTTGACTTTTTAATTTCAGTTTTTTCTGTTGCTTTAGTTCCACTAACTTTAATGGCCTGCGTCTTCTTTACCAAGCCGACTATTTTACTGTACAATAAATTCTCATTCACTGGCTTTGCGATGTAATCATTCATGCCTACGCCATTGCACTTTGCCAAATCAACTGTAGTTACATCGGCAGTGAGTGCGATGATCGGGATTTTAGAATTCATGGTTTTGCGGATGTAGTCCGTAGCTTCAAAGCCATTCATCTCAGGCATCTGTAGGTCCATCAAAATAATATCATAGGAATTAGACTTCAGCATTTCTATAGCAATTTTTCCGTTTGCCGCAATGTCATGCTCAAATCCAAAATCATCGAGCAAGGTTTTCATCAGTAATTGATTTAAAGCGATGTCTTCAACAACCAATACTTTTATATTTTTAATCTCCGTCTTCAGTTCCAAAAGTTCAGTTTCCAACACTGCAGAAGAATTTGTTTTCTGGAAACTTAAAATGAAACTGAATGTAGAGCCCTCGTCAACTTTACTTTTCACGCTGATAGTTCCACCTTGTTTTTCCACCAATTGTTTAACAATAGCAAGTCCTAATCCAGTACCGCCATACAACCGTGAAGTTCCGCTAGAAGCTTGTTGAAAGTTTTCAAAAATATTTTCTATTCTGTCTTTCGGAATTCCAATTCCGGAATCGGAAACAGAAAATTCAATGTTTACTTTCTCTTCGTCTTCACTAAGCAAGCGAACGACTACTGTGATTTTTCCGTTGTGTGTAAATTTCACAGCGTTGTTCACAAGATTTAAAATAATTTGGTGCAGCCGCACAGGGTCACCAAGAAGCACCTCAGGTATTTTGATGTCGAATTCTTTAAATAGCTTTATATTCTTTTCCTGAATTTTTATTTCAAACAAATGAAGCATGGCGGATATGGTTTCGCCCAGTTTGAAAGGTGTCTGCTCAAATATTATTTTACCCGCGTCCACTTTTGCCATATCAAGAATGTCGTTGATTAGAACAATTAACGCATCACCACTAGTTTTAATAGCTGACAGATATTCATTTTGTTTTGCCGACAAGTCAGTTCTCATAAGCACTTTTGTGAATCCGATAATCGCATTCATCGGTGTGCGAATTTCATGACTCATGTTCGACAGAAATTGCTGCTTCGCTTTCACAGCATCGTTTGCAATTTGCGTTGCATTCTCTGCAATTTGTGTTGCATTCTCTGCAATTTCAGTTGCTCTTTCTGCTTTTATTTTTGCTTCTTCAGCATTTCCGGTTGCCAGCTCTGCAAACACTTTTGCTTCTCCTAATTCAGTCGCGATTCTTTTTTGCTCAGTAATATCTCTTGCCACTAACACTGCACCAAGCACTTTTCCTCGATCATCTTTATACACTGAACCGTTGAATAATACAGCGGTAAGTTTCCCATCCAATAGGGTCAACGGATAATCATTCACAAACCCCTTTTCAAATACTTCAATATACCCTTCGCAGGCCTTTTGAGGTTCAGTAAAATAATTAAAAAAGTCGGTGCCGGTAAGTTTTTCGCGGGACATATCTGTAATTATCGACCAAGCCTCGTTCATATCAGTAATCTTTCCTTCCGGGCTGATGGCAATCAAGGGGTCGCGGCTCGCTTCAATTAAACTGAGAGAATAATTAGAAAGTAATTTTTGAGCTGTAACATCTCTAGCTGCAGCAAATACTCCCAAAACATTTCCGTTCTCATCTTTATAAACGGATGCGTTATATAATACATCTGTTAACTTTCCATTTTTATGTCGGATGGTAAGAGGGTAGTCGGCTACAAATGATTTTTCAAAAACCATTTTATATCCTACACGGGCTTCTTCCGGTTCGGTAAAATAATCGCAGAAATCAGTTCCGATTAATTTTTCTCTTGTCACTCCTGTTACTTTTACAGATGCCTCATTCACATCAGTAATTTTTCCTTTGGGAGATATGGTAATAAGAGGGTCTGTAGATGCTTCAATTAAACTTCGCGCATATAGTGATGCCCGCTTGATAGAAAGATTGAATGCCTCGAGTTCTCTAGCTGCAAGTACCTGCTTTTCTTTTTGTTCTTTTTGAAAGACAAGTTCTAAATCAGCAATCACTAACTCTGCAGCCCGTTTTTCTTTTTCTTCGTTTTGAAAAACAAGTTCATTGTTGGCAATAATTAATTCCGATGCACGCTTTTCTTTCTCTTCATTTTGAAAGACAAGTTCTAGGTTGGCAATGACCAACTCATCTGCTCGTTTTCCCTTTTCTTCATTTTGAAAGTCAAGTTCTTTATTGGCAATGATTAACTCATCTGCCCGTATTTCTTTCTCTTTGTTTTGAAGAACAAGTTCCTTGTTGGCAATGATTAATTCCGATGCACGTTTTTCTTTCTCTTCGTTTTGAAAGACAAGTTCTAAGTTGGCAATGACTAACTCTGCAGCCCGTTTTTCTTTCTCTTCGTTTTGAAAGACAAGTTCTAAGTTGGCAATAACTAACTCTGCAGCCCGTTTTTCTTTTTCTTCGTTTTGAAAATCAAGTTCTTTATTGGCACTGATTAACTCATCTGCCCGCATTCCTTTCTCTTTGTTTTGAATAACAAGTTCCTTGTTGGCAATGATTAATTCCGATGCACGTTTTTCTTTCTCTTCGTTTTGAAAGACAAGTTCTCTATTCGCTATGATTAATTCACCCGCACGTTTTTCTTTCTCCTTGTCTTGAAAGGCTAGTTCTATATTAGCAATGATTAATTCATCTGCACGCCTTCCATTCTCTTCGTTCTGAATATTAAGTTCCTTATTGGCAATGATTAACGCAGTTATATCTCTGTGCAAAGTAACAACACCAATTATCTTTCCTTTGTTATCACTAATAGGCAAATGGGAAAGCTGGACATCAATGACAACTCCATCCTTTCTTATTCTTTTGGTATCGCAAATTGGAATGTTATGGCCTTCACTTATTTGTTTCGTTAATTCATCAAGCTCATTGATTTGATCTGGTGGAATAAGAATACTAACTTGTTTTCCAAATATCTCTGTGTTTTTGTATCCGTAAATTTTTTCAGCTCCGTGATTCCAAGATGTAATAATTCCTTCCAATGTTTGGGATTGTATTGCCAAATCTGATGACTTGATGATGAGAGAAGAAAGAGTTCCCTTCTTTTCATATTCAACAAGCTGGTCAAAATCTGCTTTTTGTTCCGCTTTATGTAAAATTATTTTTTTTGACATGAGTTTTAATTTACTACAGTTGTATTCCCTATTTCTTCAAGAGGAGTTATTCTCTTTTTTTTCAGTTGTTTAAAGTGAGATGGTGTAAGGCCTGTAATTTTTTTAAACTGATTTGACAAATGGGCAACACTGCTATAACGCATATTAAAAGCGATTTCGGTAAGATTAAGTTCGTCATAAATAATGAGCTCTTTTACCTTTTCAATTTTATGCAGAATAATAAACTGCTGTATCGTGATGCCTTTTACATCTGAAAATATATTAGCCAAATAAGTATAGTCGTGTTTCAATTTTTCGCTGATATAATCTGAATAATTTACTTTAGGTAACTCCGCTACATAATGAATCATTTCGATAATCACATTTATTATTTTCTCAATCAATATGGCTTTTTTGTCATCCATCAATTCAAGTCCTGAATCATGGAGTCCGATACTTAGCTGCTTGCGCTGCTCATCAGAAATGTCTTCCATGATATCTATTTCACCCAAATCCAAAATAATAAAATGTAACCCCAGCTTTTTCAGCTCTTCTTTCACCATCATTTTGCAACGCGTGCTTACCATGTATTTGATAAAGAGCTTCATTATCTTATTCGTATTTAGGCAAATATAGTCATAATAAGAGGGTACTTTACAGGAATATAGGTTTAGTGGAAATATGTAAATAAAAAGTGAAATAACAAAAGGTTGGATTTTGTGCAATTTGCTTGCTTCTCTCTTATATTTTACAGAAAAGATAACGAAACCGCTTATCCGGCTTGATGCCTTAGGGTGAATCCCGACAACTATAGCAATGGCGTTAAGTTAAGAAATACAGTTCTATTAAAACGATTTGCTCCCATAAATATTGAAAAGTATATCTTCAAACACTAAGGCGATAGGCGAAAGACCATCCAGCCTGCAGGAGAATCTTCGTAGAGAAAGCGATCATGAAGACGATTTAAACGACCTTGCCAGAATTCAATTCTTTGGGGAATGACCAGGTAACCACCCCAATGAGCAGGGCGTGGAATATCTTTTCCTTCGTATTCTTTTTCCAATCTTAGCACTGTTTCATCCAATATGTCACGATTTTTAATCACATGACTTTGTGAAGAGGCCCAAGCACCGATTTGACTCTCTCGAGGTCGTGATTTGAAGTAAGCATCACTTTCTTTCGGACTAACTTTCTCCACCTTTCCTTCAATCCGCACTTGACGAGCTTGAGCTAGCCAGAAGAAATTGAGACAAACGTTAGGATTTTCGTGCATGTCTAATCCTTTCCGGCTGTCATAATTGGTATAAAAAACAAAGCCTTTTTCATCGACACCCTTCAGCAATACGATTCGGGAAGATGGTTTGCCATCAGATACCGTACTCAAGTCCATTGCATTAGGCTCTGGAACCTCGGCCGCAATCGCTTCTCGCATCCAAAAATCAAACTGTTTTAAAGGATCCTCATGTAATTGATTCTCAATCAATACTCCTTTATCATATTGATTTCTAGTATGTTGCAGATACTGATTAATATGTTCCATGTTGCACAAAGTTAAGGGAAAAGGCATCAGAATAAATTTAAAGTTCATTATCAATGCTATTGAAAAAATGTCTCGTTTTGTTGATTTTTTTACAAACTGTTGGCGAAGCATTTCCGTATTAAGATCAAAATGGCATGTTTTTTATCAATCGGAAATCAAGAGATTTGCCGTGATCAGATCAAGACGAAGGCCGAGATAAAATGGAACGGTGTATCAATAACAGTGTTAAAAACAGAGGTATGAAAAAGCTAAATAAACCGGTCCAAGGAAGTTTACTAATCTCAGAACCTTTTCTTCTTGATTCTTATTTTAAAAGATCGGTAGTGTTATTAAGTGAGCATGATGAAAAAGGTACCCTTGGCTTCATCTTAAACAAGCCCACAGATGTTTCTTTAAATGATGCAGTTGATGATTTTCCTGAATTCCGTGTTCCGCTTTATTTCGGCGGTCCGGTTGAAACCGATACTCTTTTTTACATACATACCGTTGGACACCTTCTAGAAGGCTCAAAAGAGATTTTAAGCGGTATTTTCTGGGGTGGTGATTATGACCAGTTAAAATTCTTAATCGATACCAAACAAATTCAACCCGATCAAATTCGTTTTTACGCCGGTTATTCGGGGTGGGAGCCAAAACAACTCGATCATGAAATGAAAGAAAAATCATGGTTGGTATTTAAAGCAAGTAAACAATTCACTTTTGCAAATAACCCCCGCTCCTTATGGAGTGAAGTTCTAAGATCCATGGGAAACGAGTATGCCATTCTCGCGAACTTTCCGGAAGATCCGAATTTAAATTAAAATTAAAATTTCCCCAGGAATGGGGTTAACGATAGGGGAGGACTGGGGAGTTCTCCCTTCTTTTTTTGATGAAATCAATCGTCAAATTTTTCTGATGATCTCTTCGCATTCTGTAGCTTTGCCGCATGTCGATCCAAGTACTTCCTGTTGATGATTTTTTAGTACAGCAAAAAATCAGAAAAGCTGTACTTTTTGATACACGAAGTGAAAAGGAATTTGAAAAAGCGCATATTCCGGGCGCTGTATCATTGCCATTGCTCAGCAATGAACATCGTCATATCATCGGCACCATTTACAAAGAACATGGAAGAGAAGCAGCCGTTTTAAAAGGTTTTGAATTAGTAGGACCACTCTTTCATGAAAAACTTCAAATCGCAAAAAAATTGGCAGGTGATCAAGAAGTGTTTTTGTATTGCTGGAGAGGAGGAATGCGCAGCAATATTATGGCTTGGCTTTTTCAGATGATTGGTTTGAAAGTAACTTTACTGGAGCATGGTTATAAATCATACAGAAATCATGTTTTGCAAATTTTCGAGGAAGAGTATCGCTTTCTGATTTTAGGAGGAATGACAGGGAGTGGAAAAACCGAAGTCCTTCAAGATTTGGAAAAGCTGAATGAACAAATGATCGACTTAGAACATTTGGCTTCACACAAAGGATCTGCATTCGGATTATTGGGCATGCCTGAGCAACCATCGCAAGAACATTTTGAAAATTTACTGGCAGATGCGCTTTTTGAAAAAAACAAAAACGAATTGCTTTGGTTAGAAAATGAAAGCAGAAACATAGGCAAGGTAAATCTACCGCAAGTTTTTTATAACCGTATGAAAGTTGCGCCCATTATAGAAATGGAAGTGAGTGTTGAAGAACGATTAAAACGAATTTTAGTAGAGTATGGAATATTCGCAAAAGAACTTCTCGCGGAAAACACAAGAAGAATTGAAAAGCGCTTGGGTGGACAACACATGAAACAAGCACTCATCCATCTCGAAGAAAATGACTTAGAAGCATGGTTAAAAATCATTTTGAATTATTACGACAAAACATATACTTTCAGCAATGAAAGACGAGAGAGTAAGCAGATGCTAAAAGTTCCTTTTAAATGGACGGACAAAGAAGTGTGTTTGCGAAAAATATTGAATGCTAAAAAAGAGATTGAAAAAAAATAATTTTAATAATGAGTGAATCAATTAAACTAACACAATACAGTCACGGCTATGGCTGCGGATGTAAAATAGCGCCGGCTGTGTTGGATCAAATTTTAAAAGGCAATGAATCGGGGAATAATTTTCCGAATTTAATTGTAGGCAATAATTCACGCGACGACGCTGCGGTGATGGACATCGGACATGGAATGGCGCTCATCAGCACTGCCGATTTTTTTATGCCCATCGTTGATAATCCCTATGACTTTGGTCGCATCGCCGCAACCAATGCGATTTCTGATGTGTATGCGATGGGAGGAAAACCAAATCTCGCCATTGCTATTTTAGGCTGGCCTATTGACAAACTCTCGCCTGAAATTGCATCTCAAGTGATTGCAGGAGGAAAAAGTATTTGCGAAGAAGCATTGATTCCACTCGCCGGCGGACACAGTATCGACAGTCCAGAACCTATTTTCGGATTATCGGTGAATGGAATTGTTGCAAAACAAAATATACTACGTAATGATACGGCACAAGAAGGCGATTTACTTTTCTTAACAAAACCGCTCGGTGTTGGTATTATTACCACTGCTGAGAAAATGGGCAAAGCGAAAGAGGAAGATGTTTTCAAAGCCATTCATTCGATGTGTACTTTAAATAAAATTGGCGCTTCGCTCAGCGGATTTGAAGGCGTACATGCACTTACTGATGTGACAGGATTCGGATTATTCGGTCATCTTTTGGAGATGGTACAAGGAAGCGGAATGAGTGCCACACTCGATTTAAAATTAATTCCGGAATTTGATGGATTGGATGTGTACATGGATCAATTCACCATTCCCGCCATTACCTACAGAAACTGGAACAGCTACGGACATCATATTCAAGAGCCGGGAGCACGCGAATTACATCTAGGATGTGATCCACAAACCAGCGGCGGATTACTCATCGCGATAGCAGAGAAAAATGCACCCGCACTCATCGAGTTAATGAAAGAATTCAACATCGATGAAAAATGCCATCAACCTATTGGGCGCATATTGAAAAAAGGCAGTGACATAGATCAAAAAACTATACGCTTTAAATAATAAATCATAATTAATCATCACCATCATAGTGATCTGTGTTCCATTTGGAATAAACAACTTGAATGATACTATCAAATGATACCATCATTGATGTCACAAACAAATTTGAGTTTTCTACCTCTACAAAGCCTTCAACTCTGCCACCAATTTCGTCAAAACACTCTTCGCATCTCCAAACAACATGTTGGTTTTAGGATTGAAGAATAATTCGTTTTCAATACCGGCATAACCGGCATTCATCGAACGTTTGTTAACAATGATATGCGCTGCATTTTCTACATCTAAAATTGGCATGCCGTAAATAGGAGAGGAGGGATCGTTATGCGCAGCGGGATTTACTACGTCGTTTGCACCTACTACTAAAACCACATCGGTGGATGCAAATTCAGGATTGATATCTTCCATCTCCACCAATTTATCGTACGATACATTCGACTCCGCCAAAAGTACATTCATATGTCCGGGCATACGTCCGGCAACAGGATGAATAGCATATTTTACCGACACACCACGCTCTTCCAAAATGGTTTCTAATTCATGAATAACATGCTGTGCTTGTGCCACCGCCAGTCCGTAACCTGGAACAATTACCACCCGCTTTGAATAATTCATGAGTACGGCAGTATCGCTAACGTTGATGTCTTTGATGTTTCCGTTGATTTCACGATCACTGCTTTCACCTGAACCACCAAAAGCACCAAAAATCACATTACTAAGAGGGCGATTCATGGCTTTGCACATGACCAGTGTCAATAAAGTACCTGCAGATCCAACGAGAATTCCGCCGGTTAACATGATTTTGTTGTCGTATAAAAATCCGCCGAAAGCAGCAGCCAATCCGGTGAATGAATTCAACAAGGATATAACGACCGGCATATCCGCACCACCAATTGGAATCGTAAATAAAATTCCGTAAACAATAGCAGCGGCGAACAAGAAATATAATATTGCCATGGAATCTGGCTTGACGATCACCATCCATGTTCCGAATACGATAATAGAAATCATGAAAATTGTATTGATGATGTTGTACTGTGGCAAACGAATGGGTTTATTCATCGTGCCATTCAATTTTAAATAAGCGATGACAGATCCACTGAAGGAAACAGTACCAATCACCATTCCTGCAATGATAGCAGCCAATGCACCGGTGCTATCTAGATTGTGTTGATATTCCATCAAGCCAATCAATGCAGCGCAAGCACCACCCATTCCATTGAACATCGAAACAAGCTCTGGCATTTTGGTCATTTGAACGCGTTTGGCTGTCAACCAACCAATCACAGTTCCCAATGCAATGGCTCCGAAAATGAGCATGTAAACAATCGATGGAACTACGAATGACGTATCTACGACACCGTTATGGTCTTTTCTTTCAAATAAGAATACAGTACCAAAAATGGCAATCACCATTCCGAGTGCAGCAATTAAATTTCCTTTTCTGGCCGACTTCGGATTTCCCATCATTTTCAATCCGAGGATGAAAGTGACAGAGCCAAAGAGGTAACAAATTTCGAGCAGGGAGCTCTTCATATATTTTAATGATTAATGATTAGAATGAAATTATTTTTTCTTGAACATCTCCAACATACGATCCGTTACTACGAATCCGCCTACCACGTTCAGGGTGCCAAGTAAAACCGCCAAAAATCCCAGCACTAGTGCAAAGATATTTGATGGATCAATGTTCAACATTACATAAATGGCTCCTACAATCACCACTCCGTGAATGGCATTTGCACCGCTCATTAAGGGAGTATGTAATACGGTAGGCACGCCACCGATGACTTCTATTCCTACAAAGATGGAGAGGATGACGAAGTAGAGCATTTCTCTGTGTGTGTAGACTAGGGATAATATTTCTTCCATTTTATTTAATTTATAATTGGTGAATTGGTGAATTGGCGCATCACTTTTCGAGTTATTTTTTTAGCTAATTCAATCTTTTGGGTATAATTTATTTTTTAGGGTTTGTTTAGATTTGGCTAGGATGCAAAATAAGTAATTCATATCTTTCATCAATGGATTTACTTTTTCAACATCTGTTAATTCTAACTCTTTTGTGAACTCCAACCATAATAATGATTCATCCAATTCTTCCACAGCGATACATAATTTAGCGTAGATTTCTTTTTGACTTCTACCTCGACTGGCTGCACGATAATTTGCAGCAACTGATGTCGATGATCTAATTAATTGTTTCTTGATGGTCCAGGCTTCATCGTTCCCGGCAAATGATCTAGTTAGAATTATTGTTTTAATTGCTATTTCTTTTGTTTTCGTTCTTAATTGTTCAGAGAAGATTGACATGTTTCATTTTATTAAAGTGAGTTATAAAAAAATATATTTATTAATGATCCTAATTAATTCTATTTTGATAAATTTTCATTCTCCAATCAACTCCTCACAAATCCGCCAATTTACCAATCCAACAATTTCCTAATTTAATTTAACTCCATTATGCACGATGAGAGATCCTTTCGTAATTTCCTCATCCATCTCCCATTTAAATCCATCTTTTGTGGCTAAGTGTAGCAAGAATGTTTGAATATTTTTAGCGTAAAGATCGCTGGCATTGAGGGGCAGGAGGGAAGGGATGTTGGATTCGCCGATGATGGTAACACCATTTTTCACGACGGTTGCATTCAATTCACTCAACACACAATTTCCGCCTTGCTCTACGGCCATGTCAACAATGACAGAACCGTAACGCATGCTTTTTACCATGTCTTCTGTAACCAATACCGGAGCTTTTCTTCCGGGGATGAGCGCGGTGGTAATAACAAGATCCGCAGCGGCGACATGCTTTCCTACTAACTCTTGTTGTTTCTTT
>Ga0335394_10007245_pt1 | contig 12522 bp, 10 predicted proteins | sample MAT03_FD_205741 | JGI IMG/M metagenome (GOLD analysis project Ga0335394, IMG submission 205741) | Freshwater microbial communities from Lake Fryxell liftoff mats and glacier meltwater in Antarctica - MAT-03 (spades assembly) (version 2) ... | reverse complement strand
CCTACCGGCCGGTCATCCCGCTGAACATCGACATCGGCCGGCTGAAGCTGAGCATCATCCCCGACAACATCCCGGTCAACGTCACCGCGGTGATGGGCAGCGAGGGCTGATCCTGCCGCCGCTTGCGGCGTTGCAAGCGCTTGCAACGCCGCAAGCGGCGAAGCCCCGAGCCTATACCACAAGTGGTTCCCGCCCCACCCGCGCCCGCATGCGGTTGACCGCGGCCAGCACCGGCCGGCGCGTCACCAGCCAGCGGGCGACGCGGTGCTTCCCCGGCAGGTCGATCAGCATCACCCCCATCAGGATCGTCAGCACCCCCTGCCCCGGCACCCCCGGCAGCGACAGCACCACCCCCAGCGCCACCAGGACGTAGCCGAGCAGGTTGCGGCCGACGACGACCAGCACCTTCAGGACCGGGTGCCGGTCGATCGGCAGGCGGGCGGCTGGGTTGACGAAGTAGTCGGCCGGGATGCGGGCCAGCACGGCCCCGACGGCGAAGAAGCTGACCACCGCCGACGCCACGCTTACGGCGGTGGCCGCGAACGCCAACTCCCACGCCGTCCACCCCGCCGGCAAGAGATCGTGCAGCCATCCGGGCATGTGCGGCCCTCCCTTCCGGGGGGCATTCTACGCCCGCTAGGCGTAGGAATTGGCGAGCATTACCCCGTCCTGTGCGTGGCGCCGAGCGGGGTAGGTCATGTGAAACTCACTGCTGTGGGCTTGCCGTGATCGACTGCGTTCTCCTGTCCTGTAACTTCTCAAGGAGCGAGTCTTGCCAGCCTTTCTGCGCCCACCAGTCATCACCCAGCATCGCCAGCAATTCAGCTGGTTGGAGGGTCAGGATAAATCGCTGATCATCCGCAGGAGTGTTCACCGTTACGCGAACTTCGGACGCCACGGCCTTGAGCCAACGGGGTCCGCTCAAGAAGGTGACGTGCGGATCGCCCCACTTCAGCTTGTAAGCGACAATGATCTTTCCTCCCGGCCATGTGATAGAGCGAACCATTCTGCGCAACTCGAATGCACTGCGTCGCCGTGGAACTGGCCGTTCACGCGATTTCGTTGATGCATTCCCATCCGGCCCGGCCGGCTTATGAAACTGCCAATCCACAGCCGTGTTGGTGGGCGTCAGGTCCAAGACCACCAGCCCACCAACGGCAGCGCAGGGGTTCGCAAGATACGCTGTGTCGCTAATTATCTCGGTCCCGTCCGAGCAACTGACGCCAAATCGGGCGGTGACTCCTGGCTCAATGACTTGGGCGTCTTGAATAATGCCGAATACTCTGCGAGTGTCTTGCCTGGGAGACTGCTCCAGGTTCTCCTGGAGCCAAGCCATGTCGGGAGCACGATCCATACACGGGTGCTTGGGCCACGGCTGACCGAGCGAGTCGAACCAAACGCTCCCGCCGTTGTGGCGAACAAAGTGCACCGCAGCTCTGCAGATGGGGCAGCTGGTCCGTGCGGAGAATTCGGAGCGGCCCCAAGAGGCAGTCGTACCAGCCGGTGGAATGGACGTGTCGGAGGGGTAGTGGACGCCACCCCAACCACAGTCGCAGTCGGCCCGGTGGCCGTGGCCGTTGCACTTGCCCGCTCGCATTTCTCGACCCATGTTCAGGCAGGTTACGAGCATGGCCGGGTGTCAAGGAACACCTCAGTGGCTGGCTGACCACCAGCGATCATCAACCGGTTGGCCCGTCAGGAGTCGTCGGCAGCGGGCTGGTCTTGGGCGGTATGGCGGACGTACGGTGCCGCAACGCCATCATCCTCGGCGTCCTCCGCGAGCCAGTACCGGACGCGCGTGCCGTCTGGGGGCGGCGATACGGTGCCGTCCAGTACGATCACGCCGTTCACCACGGTCCCTTGCCACGTCATCGGCTGTCCTCCCGGTGGGTTGATCCTACGCGAGCACCTCGGCGATCGGCTTGCCGCGGGCGATCGGCAGCGGCCGGCCGAGCTTGTCGCGCACCTCCGCCTCGGGGTCGAGACCCAGCGCCGCGAACATCGTCGCCGCCAAGTCCTCCGGCCGGGCCTGCCCGAGCGTCGGGTACGCGCCGAGACGGTCGCTGGCGCCGTACACGAACCCCCGCTTCGCCCCGCCGCCGGCGATCAGCGCGCTGTAGCACTGCGGCCAGTGGTCGCGGCCGCCGTTGGCGCTGATCCGCGGCGTCCGCCCGAACTCGCCCACCCACACCACCATCACGTCGTCCAGCATCCCGCGCTCCTCCAGGTCGGTCAGCAGCGCCGGCAGCGTCTGGTCGGCGATCGGCAGCAGCTCGTTCAGCCGGCCGACGGTGTCCTCGCCGCGGAAGCCGTGGTAGTCCCACCCCTGGCCGAACCCGCCGATCGACCGGGCGTAGTACACGTTCACGAACTTCGCCCCCGCCTCGACCGCCCGCCGGGCCAGCAGGCAGCTCTGGCCGTACGTGGTGCGGCCGTACCGCTCGCGCACCGCCAGCGGCTCCTTCGACAGGTCGAACGCCTGCTTGAACCGCGGCGACGTGAGCATCGCCACCGCCTTCTGGTACGTGTCGTCCAGGCCGCGGGCGACGAGCGACGTTTCCAGCAGGTCCGACTGTTCATCAATGAGCCGGAGGATGTCGCGGCGGTTCTCCAGCCGCTCGACCGGGAGCGTGTCCGGCAGCGTGAGTTCCGGCAGGCGGAAGTCGGGGCGGTTCGGGTCCTGGTTCACGAACAGCGGGTTGTGCGCCTTGCCGAGGAAGCTGGCGTGCTGGCCGGGGGTGACCGAGCCGTCGGCGATGACGTGCGGGAACGACACGAACGTGGCGACGCCGCGCGGGGCCGGGGCGAGCTTATCGACGACGCTGCCGTAGGCGGGGAACAGTTCGAGGGTGTCGCGGAGGCGCTGGTCGTCGGTCGGCGGGGCGACGCCGGTGAGGGAGTAGTAGCCGGCCGAGTTGTGGTTCTTCATGCCGTGCTGGAGGCAGCGGACGACGGTGAACTTGTCGGCCATCGCGGCGATCCGCGGGATGCGCTCGCCGAAGATGACGCCGGGGACGCGGGTCTGCGTGGCGCCGAACCAGCCGCGGACGTTGTCGGGGGCGCCGGGCTTGGGGTCGAAGGTTTCGTGCTGCCCGGGTCCGCCCCACTGGTGGAGGAAGATGACGGCCTTCGCGGTGGCCCGGCGGGCGGCACCGGGCGACGCGGCGGCCTCGTGCAGCTGCGGGTAGCCGAGGCCGAGGAGGCCGGCGCCGCCGACGCGGAACACGGCCCGGCGGGACAGGCGGTCGGGCATGACAACTCCTCCACACACGGCTTGCGACCCGACGCGTCGTCCATCGTATCCGACTGGAGGGGCAACGTCCGCGACCTGCTCCCGAGTCTCCACGGGCGCCCGCCGGTCGGCCGCCTCACCCGACGACGCGGTTCCGGCCGCCCCGCTTGGCCGCGTACAGGTTCGCGTCGGCCCACGCGAGCAGCGCCGCCGGGTCGGGGTCGCCGCCCCCGGCCGCCGCCCCGACCCCGACACTCACCGTCACGGCGTACAGCGCCCCGCCGAACGCGAACGGGTAGGCCTCGACCGCGGCCCGGAGCCGCTCCCCGCAGCCCCCGGCCTCGGCGGCGTCCGCCCCGGGGAGGACCACGGCGAATTCCTCGCCCCCGTACCGGGCCAACAACTCGTCGCGCCGGACCAGCCGGCCGAGCACCGCCGCCAGCGTGCGGAGGGCGTCGTCGCCGGCCAGGTGCCCGAGCCGGTCGTTGATCCCCTTGAAGTGGTCGATGTCCAGCAGCAGCACCGCCAGCGGGTGCCCCCGCCGCCGCGCCCGGTCGGTCTCCCGGTCCAGGAACTCCCCCAGCGCCCGCCGGTTCGGCAGGCCGGTGAGCGGGTCGGTGACGACCAGCCGGTGGATCTCCTCGTGGTACGCGGCCTCCAGGTTGCCGGCGGCCAGGAACCGGTAGATGCTGTTGCCGACCCGCAGGTAGTCGCCGTCCCGCAACCCGGCCTCGGCGACCGGGGCGTGGTTCACGAACGTCCCGTTCGCGCTGCCGAGGTCCACCACGCGGAACGTGCCGTCCGCCACGGGCTCGACTCGGGCGTGGGCACGGGAAACGGTCGGGTCGGGGTCCACCACCTCGCACACGCCGGCGCGCCCGATCGTGACCGCGGCCGGCCCCACCGCCCACCGGCAGCCGAGGGCCGCGCCCGGCGGGTGGATGTGAACCAGGACCGCCTGCCGGGTGGGCGGGTCGGGCGCGACGGGCTTCGCCACGGCCGTGGGGCTGTCGAGTCCGAGGTCCTTGAACCGGTGCGTGTCGGCCGCGTTCGGCATGCGTTGTCCCCGGGCGGATCGACGGGGCGTCAGGAGGCCGGCCAGCGGACCGCGGGGAGCGACTCCACGGCCGGGCGCGCGAGGAAGAAGCCCTGCACGTAGCGGACCCCGAGGTCGCGCAGGGCGGCCAGCTCGCCGGCCGTCTCGACGCCCTCGGCGATGACGCCGATCCCCATGTCCTGGCACGCGGCCATCACCCCGTGCACGATCGCCCGCCGCGGCCGGCTCGCGTCGATCCCGCGGCAGAGGCCCATGTCCAGTTTGATGAGGTCGGGGTGGAGGTTGGCGAGGAGGTTCAGCCCCGAGTGCCCGGCGCCGAAGTCGTCGATGGCGATCCGCAGCCCCTGCCGCTGGCACTCGCGGACCGTCTCGGCCACCACCGGGAGGTCGGACACTTCCTCCCCCTCGGTCAGCTCGAAGATGATCCGCTCGGGCGGGACGGCGAAGTGCCGGGCCGCCTGGAGCGTCGCCCGCAGGCACGTCTCGGTCTCGTACAAGGCGTTCGGGAGGAAGTTGATGCTCAGCCCGACGGGCGGCCCGAGGCGGGTGGCGAGGGCGAGCGCCTTGGTCCGGCAGCGCTGGTCGAAGTGGTAGCGGGCGGCGTCGGTGACCCGGTCGAAGACCGACATGGCCCCCTCGCCGCCGGGGCCGCGGACGAGTGCCTCGTAGGCGTACACGGTGCGGGTTTCCAGGTCGGCGATCGGCTGGAAGGCCATCGTGAAGTCGATGCCATGGCCCGGCCGCGCCGCGGCGGGGGGGAGGGCGTTTCGGAGCGCGGTCATGGCGGGTGCCCGCGTGCGTTGTTGGGGGCGAACCGCAGGGCGACGTGTCACCCGACTATAGCCACCCGGCCCGGCGGCCGCGACGGGGGTGGGGCCGGAATTCCCCGTATTCGTCCCGGCCGTGAGGGTTTTTCAGGTCGGGAAGGAATCGGTCCCACGCAACCTCGCGCCGTCGGCGTCCGGTGGCGCGGGTTGTGCCGACGGCTCACGCACCACATTCGGCACGGCCCCGACGGACCGCTTGTAGCCCCCGCCGCCCGCCCTCACGATGGCGTGGGGGGGGTGGCGCATGTGCGGCCGGTACACGCTCACGACCGAATGGGGCGAGGTCGCCAACGAGTTCGGCCTGCCCGAGCCTCTCGGTGCCGCCGCGGACCTGCCGCCGCGGTACAACGTCGCGCCGTCGCAGCCGGTCCCGGTCGTCGCCCTGAAGGCCGACCGGGTGACGCGCGGGCTGGCGATGCTCCGGTGGGGGCTGGTGCCGTACTGGTCGAACGACCCGACGGTCGGGCCGCGGCCGATCAACCTGAAGGCCGAGACGGTGGCGTGGAAGTTCGGCGAGCACCTGCGGCAGAAGCGGTGCCTGGTCCCGGCCGACGGGTTCTACGAGTGGAAGGCCGAGGGGCGGCGGAAGCGGCCGTTCCGGTTCACCGTGGACGGCGGCCGGGTGTTCGCCTTCGCCGGGCTCTGGGACGTGTGGGGCGATACGCCCCCGAAGCTGGCGACGTGCTGCACGCTGACGACCACGCCGAACGACCTGGTGGCGACGGTCCACGACCGCATGCCGGTGATCCTGACCGCGGAGCACTTCGCCGACTGGCTCGACCCTGCGACCACGGACCGGCGGCTGCGTGAACTGATGACCGCGTTCCCGGCCGGGCGGATGGCGGTCGCCGAGGCGAACCCGGCGGTGAACAAGGCCACCGTCGAGGGGCCGGAGTGCCTCGCGGTGGGCTCGGGTGTGAAGTGACCCGGCCGGCCGGGCATCGTTACCCGCGCCTCCCTTGTCACCCATCGCCGCACCAGTTACGATTCTTCTCTTTCTCGCACACGCGGCCGGTGTCGCGCCGCCGGCCGCCCACCGAGCGGCAGGTGTACCGTGGCCGGAACGTCGGACGACCCGCCCGCGCGCGGCGCCCCGTCGGGGCTCCCGCCCGTCCGCCCGTCCGGGCGGATGACCTACGCCGCGCCCATCAGCCGCACCAACCCCGCCTGCCTGCTGTTCCTCATCGACCAGTCGAGCTCGATGGCCGAACCGTTCGTCGGCGGCGACGGCGAGTCGAAGGCCCAGGTGGTTGCCGACGCCCTCAACCGGCTGATCCAGAACCTCGTCCTCCGGTCGGCCAAGGCCGACGGCGTCCGCGACTACTTCCGCGTCGGCGACATCGGCTACGGGCAGTCCGTGACGGCCGCGCTCGGCGGGTCGCTCCCGCACCGCGCCCTCGTCCCGGTGAGCCAGCTCGGCACCGGCCCGCTGGTGCGCGTCGAGACGCGGATCAAGGAGGTCGTCGGCGCGGACGGCCGGGTCGTCCAGCAGAAGGCCAAGTTCCCCGTCTGGTTCGACCCGACGGCCGGCGGCCCGACGCCGATGTGCGAGGCCGTCGCCGCCGCGGGGCTGGTCGTGAAGGGGTTCATGGACGAGTTCCCCGACGCCTACCCGCCGCTCGTCCTCAACCTCACCGACGGCCTCCCCAACGACGGCAACCCGCAGCGGAACGCCCGGCTGCTCACGAACGTCGGCACCAGCGACGGCTCGGCGCTGTTCTTCAACCTGCTGATCTCCAGCAAGCCGGTCCCGGCCGACTACTTCCCGTCGGACGAGGACAACCTGCCGGACACGGCCGGGAAGCTGGTGTTCCGCATGTCGAGCGTGCTGCCGCCGGCGCTGTTCGCGGCGGCGAAGGCGGAGGGCCTCGCCCTCAAGCCGAAGGCTCGCGGGGTGGTGGTGAACGCCGACCCCACGGCCGTCGTCCGGTTCCTCGACATCGGCACCCGCGTCACCCCGTCCGGGAGGTGACAATCGGACGGGGTGCGTTGTGTCTGGCGGAGTGACCCCCCCGGTCACCAGACGAACATGAGTTGGCCAGACGAAAGTGCGTGAGAATGACCCGCGGGCCGGAAGCCCAAACCCGGCCTGGGATACCGACTCGTAAGTTGAACGGAGTGGGTGCGTGGGGTTGGTCCCCATCGGACGTGGTTCGCCCCCCTCACCCCGCGTGCTTCGCCGCGACCCTCTCCCCCGAGGGGAGAGGGTGGGAGCACCCGGCCCCCATCACGGGCGGGCATCGACCCGCGAACGCAGGGGCGTGTTCCGGGCGTCGGCGCGTGGTTGCCCGCCCGTGACGAGCGCGGGCCGCTCCCACCCTCTCCCCCCGGGGGAGAGGGTCGCGGCGAAGCACGCGGGGCGAGGGGGCGAACCACGTCGGACGAGGGCCGGCGAAACGCCCGCATCCCGCACAACCGACTGGTAGAACGCATGGCCGCCGTGCCGCCGGAGTGGGTCGCCGCGTCGGTCGCCAAGCGCGGCCACCGGGCGGACGAGAACGAGGACGCGACCGCGGCCGCCGGCCTCCGGTTCGCCGTCGCCGACGGGGCGACCGAGGGGTGGGAGTCGGGGCGGTGGGCGGCGCGGCTCGCGGCCGCCTACGTCGGCGGCCCGCCGACGCCGGCCGACTTCCCGGCGTGGCTCGCCGCCGCCCGCGACTGGTCGCCGCCCGCCGCCGACCCCGTGCCGTGGTACGTCGCCGAGAAGCAGGAGCAGGGGTCGTTCGCCACGCTCGTCGGGGTGGAACTCCGCCGCTCGCGGACGACCGACGGCTGGGCGTGGCGCGCGGTCGCGGTCGGGGACAGTTGCCTGTTCCACGCCCGCGGCGACGAGCTGGTGCTGGCGGTGCCGCTGACCACGCCGGCGGCGTTCGGGAACCGGCCGCCGCTCGTGCCGAGCTCGGCGGAGCGGGCGTGCTCGGAACCGGAGTGGTTCGCCGGCCGGGCCGAGCCCGGCGACGTGTTCCTCCTCGCCACCGACGCCGCCGCGGCCCGGCTGCTGCGCCCCGGCGGGCTGGCCGCCGGCCTCGCCGCCGCGCGGGCGGCGCGGGCGGCGCGGGCCGCGGGCGCCGCCGACCCGCTCGCCGACTGGTGCCGGGCGGTACAAGATGACGCGAACGACGACGTGACGGTGCTGGCCGTGCGCCTGACGGTGGGGTCTTCGTAGGTCGGGCCGAGTCTTCGAGGCCCGACGCGGGGCGCCGAACACGTCGTGCGAAAACCCGGTCGCACCCCCGTGGCCGGGTTTTCTCGGTTCGCCGTTCGCACCCCGCGTCGGGCCTCGAAGACTCGACCCGACCTACGGAAGACCGAGCCGGAGCCCCGAGCCGAAGCCGCCCCCGGAGCCGACATGAGCTGGCCGCTGTCGCACGAGTTCAACGAGGCCATCCAGTCGCCGGCCGCGGTGTACGCCGACCCCGACCTGAAGGGCGGCGACGCCGTCGTCGGCGCGACCGGCCTGCCGCTGCCGCGGTCCGGCAACTTCGCCGACGTGTACCAGGTGGTCGGGGCCGACGGCCGCAACTGGGCCGTGAAGTGCTTCACCCGCCCGGTCGCCGGGCTGGCCGAGCGCTACGCCCGGGTCGGCGCCGCGCTGGCCCAGGCGGGGCTGCCGTTCGCCGTCGGGTTCGACTCCTTCCCGAAGGCATCCGCGTCGGCGGGGCGTGGCGGCCGGTGGTGAAGATGGAGTGGGTGGAGGGGCTGCTCGTCAATCAGGTGGTGCGCGACAACACCGGCAAGCCGGCGGTGCTGGCCGCCCTCGGGCAGATGTGGGTGCGGCTGTGCAAGCGGCTCCGCGACGCCGGCGTCGCCCACGCCGACGTGCAGCACGGCAACGTGCTCCTCGTGCCGGGGGCGCGGGCCGGGGCGTTCGGGCTCAAGCTCATCGACTACGACGGCATGTGGGTGCCGGCGCTGGCCAACACCCCGTCGGGCGAGTCCGGCCACCCGTCGTACCAGCACCCGCAGCGGGCCGCCGGCCGCGCCTACTCGCCGGACCTCGACCGCTTCCCGCACCTCGTCGTCGCCACCGCCCTGCGCGGGCTGGCGGTCGGCGGCGCGGCCCTGTGGGACAAGTACGACAACGGCGACAACCTGTTGTTCGAGGAGGCCGACTTCAAGAACCCGGCCGGGTCGGCGGTGATGGCCGACCTGTGGCGGACCGACGACCCGGCGACGCAGGCGCTGGTCGGCCGGCTGGCGGTAGCGTGCGGCAGGCCGATCCCCCAGACGCCGTGGCTCGACCAAATCGTGACCGAGGCGGGCGACCCCCGCCCGCTCGACGACGCCGCCCGCCGCGACGCCGCCGCGGCGCTGGGCGTCTCGCTCCCGGTGGTCGTCACCGCCGCGCCGCCGCCGGCCGCCCCCGCGGTCAACCCGTTCGCGCTCGACGAGGCCGAGGTGCTTCCGCCGCGGCCGGCGAAGCCGCAGCCCGCGGCGGCGCCGAACCGTACCACGCTGTACGTCGCCGCGGCCGCGCTGCTGCTCGTCGGCGCCGGCGCGGTCGGGCTGGCGGTGGTGCTCGGCGGGAAGCCGGCGGAGGTGGCGCAGAAGGAGGAGCCGCCCCCGCCGCGCGAGGGGCCGAAGACGAAGGAGAAGGAGAAGGCGAAGGAGAAGCTGTCGTCGCAGCCGAAGCCGCCCGAGCCGACCCCGCCCGTGTCGGCGCCGCCGCCCGCGCCGCCGGACGTGCCGCCGATGCCCGCGATCCCCGCCGCGCCCGCGGCCCGGTTCGCCACGCACGAGGTGTGGACCGTCGAGCAGCCGCCGTCGGCCAGCGGGTCCATGCCGACCCTGACCCGCGACGGGACGGCGGTGGCGTCGAACAACGGCGGCAAGATGTCACTCTTCGATGCGGCCACCGGCAAGCGCCTCGCCGACGCCCCCGACCAGCTGTTCGACAACCGCATCGTCGGCATGGCCGACGGCAAGTTCGGCCGCGCCCGCCTCGGCGACCCGGTGCCGGTCTGGGACGCCCGCGCCGGCAAGATCGACCGCCACCTGTCGGTCGGCCGGCTGCCGTTCCCGGGGTCCGTGTTCCTCTCGCCGACCGGCCGGTACATCGCGGCGGCCCCGGGCTCCCGCAACGCCGAGCAGCGGCTGGTCCTGGAGGCACACAACCCGGTCAAGACGGTGCTCGACGTCGAGTGGAAGCGCGGCGAGGTGTTCTACCCGGACGACGAATCCCGGGCGCTGGTGTCGGAGGCGACCGGCAAGTGTCGGTGGTTCGAGCTGCCGTCCGGGAAGGCGGCCGGAGAGTGGAACGTGCCGGCCGGCGGCGGCGAGGTGCAGGCACTGTCCGGGAACGGGGCGGTGGCGGCGCTGTGGGTGCCCGACGGCGAGCGGCCGCCCGGCGTGGTCGCGCTCGACACCCGCACCGGAAAGGTCCTGCACCACGTCTTCCAGCCGCGCAAGGTGGAGCCGAGCCTCAGCCGCGACGGCCGCTACCTCCTCGTCCCGACGACCGGCGGCGGCCGCGGCGAGGGGGCGACGGTGTTCGACCTGACGGCGAAGGCGGCGGTCGCCGACGTGGCCCCGCCGGCCGGGTACACCTGGCTCCTGCCGGTGATCCTGCCGGACGGCTCGGGGTGCGTGGCCATCGCCCGAGCCCCCGACCGCCGGGCCGTCGTCCGCTACGACTTCCGCCCCGACGGCGTGGTGGCGGTGAAGCCGCCCGACCCGGCCCCGCCGGTGCCGGCGCCTGCGGGCGCGCCGGCCAAACTGGTGCAGCGCTTCCAGGCCGACACCGGGCGGGCGATTGTCGGCAACCCGCTCATCGACCCGTCCGGCAAGGCGATCGTGGTCGCCGTGCAGGGGCCGCCGAGCATGACCGCGTTCGACGCCCGCACCGGGAAGGAGCTGGCCCGCCTCGACACCCTGACGGGGAACCCCTGGCAGTTCTTCGCCCTCGACGGCGCGCGGTTCGGCTACCAGAACCAGACCGACCCGCACGTCGTGGTGTGGGACCCGCTCGCCAAGCTCACGGCCAACCGTCCGTACCCGCGGTTCCCGGCCGGCGCGCCGGACCTGGCCGTGTCGCCGGACGGCCGGTACTTCGCGACCTGCCCGCGTCCCCAGAACGCCGAGGTGGGCGCGCCCGCCCCGCTGACCGTCACCGACACCCAGACCCCGCGCCCGGTGGTGAACACGGTCGTGCCGGCGGGGCGGGCGTACTTCACCGCCGACTCGGCGCGCGCCCTCGTCGCGGACGACACCGGCCGGTTCCGCTGGTACGCCCTCCCCGGCGGCCGGGCCGACGGCGACGGCTGGGGCTTCGACCTCGCCCCGAACGGGTTCAACTCCCGGGGCGTGGCCGTGTCGCCGGGCGGGCGGTGGGTGCTGTTCGAGGCCGACCTCCCCGGCCGCGGGCGGACGCACCACCTCCTCGACGGCAAGACCGGCGCCGTCGTCCATTCGTTCCCCGCGAAGCGGTACAACGGCCGGGGCGCGGTGGCCGACGACGGGCGCGTCGCCTTCGTCCGCAACGACGGGCTCGGCACGGGCAACTCCGTCGAGGTGCTCGACGCGAAGGGAGTGGTGCTGGCGACCGCCCCGATCCCGCGCGGGAAGGGGGCGGTGGTGGCGCTGTCGTGGCCGGCGCGGGCCGTCGTGATGTACGAGCGCGACACCGGCCGGCTGACCGTCTACGACCTCCCCGACGCCGCCGTCGCGCCGCCGGTTCCGCCGCCGGCGCCGCCCGCGGCGGGACTGCGGTGGCGCGCGCCGACCGACAAGCTGTTCGTCCGCCTCCACGTCTCGGAGGGCGCGGGGGTCGTGTACGCCACCGCCGCCGGCCCCGGCGGGCTCGGTGCGTTCGACCTGAAGACGGGCGCGCCGCGGGCGGACCTCGCCGACTTCGCCAGGCCCGCCACCCACTACCTCGCCCCGTTCGGCCCGGGGCGGGTCGGGGCGTGGCGGTTCGCGTCGCGCACCGTCCGCGTGTGGGACGAGAAGGCGGGCAGCGAGCTCGGGGCGGTGGAGATTCCAGACGTGCCGCCGCCGGCCGCCGGCAAGGGGCATTACCCGTACACCGCCCTGTCGCCGGACGGCAAGGTCGCGGCGTCCGGGTTCGACCGCGGCGGCCCGGAGCTGGATCAGAACCTGCCGCTGGTGCTGTACGACCTGACGGCCAACCGGGCGGTGCGCGAGCTCACCTGGTCCGGCGGGCACGTCCACTTCACGGCCGACGGCGGGCGGGCGCTGGTGGCCGAGACGGCGGGCCGGGGTCGGTGGTACAAGCTGCCGGGCGGCGAGCCCGACGGCGAGTTCGACCTGGGCCGCCCGGCGTCGTGGAAGCACGAGGTGCTGGGGATGTCGGCCGACGGGGCGGTGCTGGCGTACTACGGCCCGCGCGGCGGCGGCGGGATGCGGCCGCTCACCGTGGACGGCAAGACCGGGGCGGTGATCCGGGT
>Ga0335394_10007242_pt1 | contig 12523 bp, 6 predicted proteins | sample MAT03_FD_205741 | JGI IMG/M metagenome (GOLD analysis project Ga0335394, IMG submission 205741) | Freshwater microbial communities from Lake Fryxell liftoff mats and glacier meltwater in Antarctica - MAT-03 (spades assembly) (version 2) ... | reverse complement strand
TCTGCGCCGAGTGGATTTCTACACCTCGCATGAGGCCTTGTTGCTGCATTACGAAGAAGCGTTGACCCGCCAAGTGCCGCGGCAATGGGGATGGTTCAACCTTTCGACGCACTATCCTTGGATTGGCATGCGCACCGCTGCGCTGGATGGCGCTCACGTCGAATACTTCCGTGGCATCCGCAATCCAATCGGAGTGAAGATAGGTCCTTCGGTTACTGCTGATCAGCTGTTGCGGCTGATTGACAAGTTGAACCCCGAGAACGAATCGGGGCGGCTCACGCTCATTCACCGACTAGGGGCGAGCAAGGTCGCCGAACATCTACCGCGCTTGATTGACGCGGTGCGCAACAATGGCAAACGCGTACTCTGGTGTTGTGACCCGATGCATGGCAATACGGAGAGCACGGTGTCAGGTTTGAAGACGCGCCGATTCGAAAACATTCGGTCCGAATTGGAACAGTCTTTTGACATTCATGCGGCACACGGGTCGCGACTGGGTGGTGCGCATTTGGAGCTCACCGGAGAGCCGGTGACCGAATGTATGGGTGGCGCGCGCGATCTCACCGAGCTGGATTTGCAGCGTGCCTATCGCTCCACCGTCGATCCGCGCCTCAACTATGAGCAAGCGATCGAAATGGCGATGCTGATCGTGCGCAAACAAGGCGCACGCATTAGCGAAGCTGCGCTTAGCTAGCTTCAATCCATGAAGTAGCCGCCGTTAACGGGGACGTTCGCGCCGGTGATAAAGCCGGCGTCTTCTGCGCATAGGAAATCGACCACGCGCGCTATGTCTGAAGGTTCTCCAAGGCGGCCAACCGGAATCTTGGCAATGATTTCATTGCGGACGGATTCTGCGATCTGCATGACCATCGCGGTATTGCAGTAGCCGGGTGATACCGAGTTGACTGTCACGCCCTTGCGGGCGACTTCGCGGGCAAGCGCCATGGTAAAGCCGTGCATGCCGGCTTTAGCCGCTGAATAGTTTGTTTGCCCGAATTGTCCGGTCTGGCCGTTCACCGAGCTGATATTGACGATGCGACCGAAATTGCGGTCACACATGCCGTCAATGAACTGCCGCGACAGGTTGAAAACGCCATCCAGATTGACGCGCATGACGTCGTTCCACTGCTTGGCATCCATTTTTCGCAGCGTGCTATCGCGAGTAATTCCGGCCGCGTTAACTAGAATCTCGACTGGGCCGTGTTGCTTCTGAACGCGCTGCGCAAAATCGCTACAGGAATCGAAATCCGCAACGTTTACTGCCGCAAAAATGATTTGGTCGTTAAATTCGGACATCAATTGTCGAAATTCTTCGATGCGTACCGGCAGGTGATCCAGGTCTGCCGCGATGACGCGACGGCCCGAGCGCGCCAAGTACTTACAAATCTCACTTCCTAGCCCACCGATACCGCCGGTTACCACGGCCAACCGGCCCTTCGTTGCAAGCATCTGGATCATCCTTATTGTTGCGGCGCACCACGATCGCCCAATCCTAGCAGCCTGTCGGACTTTCCTCGCGAGTGCGCCGGAAGCGCTTTTGGCTTTTGGCGATCATTTCTACTCTTTCTCGAATTGATTTTGAAGGCTTGGGCTCTACTTTCGAGGTCCGCGCTATGCCAAAAGGCCGTCCGGGGCCCTGCGGGTTGAGCGTCGCAACGGCGTCTGCGCTGCGACCCCAACGGAAGAGCCATTGGCTGCGCGCCGCGCCTTGCATCCGCTTAAGCCACGCATCTCACGAGCAAAGTCCGACAGGCTGCGAGAATTCGGTAGTGACAGCGTCAATCAGGCCAGACCAAAAACTGGCAACGGCGAACCTTGGTTTCCCCGATGGCAGCTCACCACAACTGAACGTATTTTAGCCGTCTATACGTCCAGACTGTGCAGAGTTTGGCGCGCACGGGTATGATCCGCGGCCTTCGTTGTATTGCCTCTGACTAGGACCTGCTGATGAGCGCTTATTTGTTCACCTCCGAATCCGTTTCCGAAGGTCATCCTGACAAGTTGGCCGACCAGATTTCGGATGCCGTTCTTGACGCGATCCTGGCGCAAGATGGCAACGCACGCGTGGCTTGCGAAACGATGGTCAAGACCGGCGTAGCGATCGTCGCTGGCGAGATCACTACCACCGCGTGGGTGGATCTCGAAGCATTAGTGCGCAAGGTCATTGTCGATGTCGGCTATAACAGTTCAGACGTCGGCTTTGATGGTGCGACTTGCGGCGTGCTCAATCTCATCGGCAAACAATCGCCCGATATCGCCCAAGGGGTGGATCGCAAGAGTCCTGAGGAACAAGGCGCAGGCGATCAGGGTCTGATGTTTGGTTTTGCCTGCGATGAGACCGCGGATTTGATGCCGGCGCCCATTCACTACAGCCACCGTTTGGTCGAACAGCAGGCCAAGGTGCGCAAGAAGGGTAATTCGCCACTGCCGTGGTTGCGTCCGGATGCAAAAAGTCAGGTCACCATGCGCTATGAAAACGGCGCGGTGTCGAGCATTGATGCGGTGGTGCTGTCGACCCAACACGATCCAGGTGTCAAGCAGAAGGATCTGATCGAAGGCGTGATGGAATACATCATCAAGCCAGTGCTGCCCACCAAATTGATTGGCAAGCACACCAAGTTTCATATTAATCCGACCGGTAAATTTGAAATCGGCGGCCCGGTCGGCGATTGCGGTTTGACCGGTCGCAAGATCATTGTCGACACCTATGGTGGAATGGCTCGGCATGGCGGTGGCGCGTTTTCCGGCAAGGATCCGTCCAAGGTCGATCGCTCGGCGGCGTATGCCTGCCGCTATGTCGCCAAGAATATCGTGGCCGCGGGTTTAGCCAGCAAGTGCGAGATTCAGGTGTCTTACGCCATTGGCGTCGCCGAGCCGACCAGCATTTCAGTCACCACCTTCGGCACGGGCAAAATTGACGACGAAGCGATCGAACAGTTGATTCGCTCCAATTTTGATTTGCGCCCGTACGGCATCGTGCAAATGCTTGATTTGATCCATCCGATGTATCAAAGCACGGCAGCGCATGGCCATTTCGGCCGCAAGCCGGTTGCCGGCGCCCACTATGAGTACGAGTCGCGCGTCGGTGGCAAGAAGGTCAAGGAGAAAGTAGGGCCGTTTACCACCTTCTCGTGGGAACGAACCGATCGCGCTGAGGCGCTGCGTGAAGCAGCCGGTTTGCCGAAGAAGAAGCGCTAATTCGAGCACACCGCCACGCGTCCCTGCGTGGCGGCGGATTGACGGCAGCGAGGCAAATCGGGTTGTAAGGAATTTCGCAGATTCCTTACGAATAGTGCACGAATCCCCGCACGTTACTTCTGTATGTATAAGTCTCCATCCGGACCGCTGGCGCAGCCACCGTGTTGTCGCAACTGCAAAGGTTGTATCCGTATTTGAGGAGCGCGACAATCGGGTGCGCATGTTGCGTACTGGTACCCCTGGATTTGCCATGAGCGGGCCTACAAAGTCGGACTCTTTGCTTGGCACACTGGCGCCGACGGTCCCTGCAATTCCGACGAATCCGGCGCGTCGGCGCACGTGGCCGATTGTTGTTACCTACGCCATCGTGGCAACTCTGTGGATTTATTTTTCCGACCAACAGCTTGTCGCGTTGTCGCCTACGCCGGCCTTGTTGCTCAAATGGAGTGTCTACAAAGGCCTTGGTTTTGTTGCGGTGACGTCCGTGGTTTTGCTCATCATGCTGCGTTGGTCATTCGGCAAGATCGAGTTGGCTTACGCAGCACTGCTGGCAAAGGAGCTGCGGCTAAGCGCGAGTGAAGCGCAGTTGTCGGGCGTAGTGAGCGCCGCGATGGATGCCATCATCACCGTCGATGCCGACAAGCGCATTCGATTGTTTAATCCTGCGGCGCAGCGGATCTTTGCGTGCGATAGCTCGCAAGCACTTGAGCAGCCCATCTCGCGCTTTTTGCCAAAACTTGCAGAACAGCGAGAAACGAGTCCGCGCCTGCTACGCGGCGTGCGCTGGGATGGGGCCGAGTTCCCAATTGAGGCATCGATATCCTGGACGCAAGCTTCACATGGGGTTGCGATGACGGCCGTGCTGCGAGATATCAGTCAGCGCGTCCTGCATGAAGCGCAGAACGAGCGTTTGCAACGATTGTACACAGCGTTAGCCCAAGTCAGTCAAGCGATCGTCTCGTCGAAATCGGATGAAATGCTGTTCGAGAGCGTGTGTCGCGTATTGGTAGAGCATGGTGGTTTTGGCTTGGCGTGGGTCGGCACACCCGATCTGCAGACTGAGCATGTCGTTCCACTTACGTACAGCGCAAACAGCGATGGCTTCAAGGACATCAATCTCGATGGACTACCGCCATCCAAACGATTCCTTTGTGCGGTATTTCGCGACGGCGTGACGCGTGTTTGCAACGATTTAGTAGCCGATCAGGCGTCAGCTTGGCGGTCTGAGTATTTGCCAGCGCAATTGCGGGCGGCGGCAGTATTTGTTGTACGGCGATTTGGAGTGCCACACTCCGTCCTCACTCTGTATGCGGAAGTGGTCGATTTTTTTCAGGATCGAGAAACTGCTTTGCTCTCTGAAATGACGCTGGATGTGTCACTCGCGTTGGATAGCATCGCGCAGGAGCAAGCACGGCGTGATGCTGAAGTCGCACTGGAACGAGAAAAGCAGTTTTCCGACACAATGATCGAAAGCATGCCCGGTATCGTCTACTTTTATGATGCCCATGGGCGCTTTCTTCGCTGGAACAAGAATTTCGAGCGGGTTTCCGGATTTATCGGCGCGGAAGTTGCGGTAATGCATTCCCGTGACTTTTTCTTAGCCGAAGATCATGGCGCGCTTGATGCAATGTTCACGGAAGTGATGTCCCGCGGGGAATCATCGCTAGAGGCGCAGTTTGTTGCCAAAGATGGCAGCGCTACGCCGTATTTTTTTACCCATTCGCGAGTCAACTTCGGCGAAATGCAATGTCTGATTGGCGCGGGTATCGATGTATCGCAGCAAAAGCGGGCACAGAGAGAGTTGCGTAATAGCGAAGAACGCTACCGCACATTGAATGCGGAATTAGACAATCGTAATCGGGAGTTGCAGGATTTTGCTTTCGTAGCTTCACACGATTTGCAAGAGCCCTTGCGCAAGATTCGAATGTTTTCAGACGTTTTGGTAAACCGCCATCGCGAGGAATTAAGCGCGCAAGCACAGAATTATCTAGATCGAGTAAGTCAGGCGTCAGCGCGAATGCAGGTATTAATTGACGACTTGTTGAGCTACTCACGTGTGGCCACCGTGGGTAAACCCTTTGTTCTGGTCGACCTTGATAAGATTTGCGGTGAGGTTCTAGTCGACCTCGATTCGCGGATTGAATCCTGTCAAGCGCGCATTAAAGTGCAGAAGTTGCCGACTATTCAGGCAGATGCGACCCAAATGCGGCAGTTGTTTCAGAATCTATTGGCGAATGCGCTTAAATTTCATTTCCCGGATCGAATTCCCGAGATAACCATAACTTGCGAACAAGTTCGCTTAAATGAAGCGCCCGCCTGGCGCATTGACTTTGTTGACAACGGTATTGGCTTCGACGCCAAATTCGCCGATCGTCTGTTCAACGCTTTCATGCGCCTGCACGCGCGTACCGAATACGAGGGCACAGGTATGGGCTTGGCCATCGTGCGTCGAATCGTCGAACGCCATCGTGGCACCATTGAGGCGACCGGAGAAATTGCCAAGGGCGCGCACTTTACTGTGGTCCTGCCCATCGCGCGCCACAAAGAATAACAGATCGTCCTATGCACCTAGGAAATGTGCGGTGAAACTGCGCGGTTGACCCAAGTAGGATCACTTGAAGAACAGCGCCCAAGACCAGAAAAGGCGCCACTCTCGCGGCGCCTTTGTTTTAATCGAAGCGACAGCGGAGTGTTCCGCTGTCGTCTGGAAGAGTCCACGGATGGACTTATTCGGACCTTCGTTAGTAGCGGTAATGATCCGGCTTGTACGGGCCTTCTTGTTTGATGCCCATGTAACTGGCTTGGTTCTCGGTGAGTTCAGTCAATTTGACGCCGATTTTCTCCAGATGTAAACGCGCGACTTCCTCGTCTAGCTTCTTGGGCAACTGGTAGACAGCTGGTTCGTACTTGTCCTTGTTTGCCCACAAATCCAACTGCGCCAAAACCTGGTTTGAGAAGGAATTGCTCATCACGAAGCTGGGGTGACCCGTGGCGCAGCCCAAGTTGACCAAGCGGCCTTCGGCGAGCATGTAGATCTCGTTGCCATTGGCAAACTGGTATTTGTCGACCTGTGGTTTGATGTTGGTCTTCTTCACGCCCGGCGCGGTGTTCAGTCGGTCGATCTGGATTTCGTTGTCGAAGTGGCCGATGTTGCAGACGATGGCCTGATCTTTCATCTGCGCCATGTGTTCTACCGTGATGATGTCCTTATTGCCGGTCGCGGTCACATAGATGTCGGCGCGGCCAAGGGTGCTCTCGACGGTATCGACTTCGAAACCTTCCATTGCCGCCTGCAATGCGCAGATCGGATCAATCTCGGTGACCACCACGCGCGCGCCGAAGCCGCGCAAAGAACGCGCCGAGCCCTTGCCCACATCGCCGAAGCCACAGATAACGGCGAGTTTGCCAGCGATCATGCGATCGGTGGCGCGCTTGATGCCGTCGGCCAGCGATTCCCGGCAGCCGTACAGATTGTCGAACTTGCTCTTGGTGACCGAGTCGTTGACGTTGATCGCCGGCACCAGCAGCTTGCCTAGCGCTTTCATCTGGTACAAACGGTTGACGCCGGTGGTGGTCTCTTCGGAGACACCGCGCCAATGTTTGACCACTTCGTGCCAGTAGCCCGGGCGCTCTTTCGCGGTACGCTTGAGCAGGCGCTTAATGACGGCTTCTTCTTCGCTCTCGCTGGGGCTGTCGACCCAACGGTCGCCCTGCTCCATCAAATAACCCTTGTGGATCAACAAGGTGACATCGCCGCCGTCATCAACGACCAGTTCTGGGCCCTTGCCGGCTGGGAAGGTGACTGCATCCAGCGTGCAATCCCAATACTCTTCCAGCGTCTCGCCTTTCCACGCAAACACCGGTGTGCCGGTCACGGCAATGGCCGCCGCAGCGTAGTCCTGGGTGGAGAAAATGTTGCAGGAAGCCCAGCGCACATTGGCACCCAAATCAACCAGCGTTTCGATCAGCACGGCGGTTTCCACCGTCATATGCAGTGAGCCGGTGATGCGCACACCCGCCAGCGGCCTGCTGGTTGCGTACTTTTTGCGGATGGACATCAGGCCGGGCATCTCGTGCTCGGCCATTTGAATCTCTTTGCGGCCCCATTCGGCCAGCGACAAATCACGCACTTTGAAGTCGTGAATTGGGAGTTCCTTTACTACTGCGTTCATTTAGCGTCCTCGTTGATAAAAAACGGTCGGGCGCCCTTCATAACGAAGGTCAAACCTCACCGAGCGTGACCCCTTCAATGGGATTGCAGCGCCCCTCGGTGAGCGGACCGGGCCAGTTTTGAGGTGTTCCACAATGGAACGCCGCAGCGCTGGCGCGAGAGTTGGCATTCTATCGTTTCTTCGCGATGAAGAGATGAATGCAAAGCGGCTTTGCAGTTGCCTTCAACGTGGTACAAGCTTGGTAGTCTGACGCGCACTCGCAGGGAGGGTGAATGTCCGAGGAAGATGTCAGCGACAATGACGAATCGACGCTCTTCATCAGGGACTTGCGTCTCGTCACCTTAGATATGTTGGACGATGGCATTTGGATCAGCGATCTAGACGGTGCGGTGCTCTATCGGAACGCTGCCGCTGTCGCGATGGAGCAGATGTTCTGGTCGTGCGCTGGCCATGTGGGCACTTTTGACGACGTGGTCTTCAATGACGAAGTGCTTCAGCGTGTGCGTGTGCGTGGTCGCTGGTCTGCTGAGTTCCACTTGAGCAGCGAGCGGCCGGACAGCGCCAACGTCCGCAGCGTCGCGATGGAAATGCAGTTGCTGCGCGATGGCCATGGTGAGGCCACCGCAATTGCTTTTCACGCACGCGACGTCAGTCGCGAATGGTGGCGCGAGCAGACTTTGCAAGATCGGCACGTGGAATTGGAGCAGGCGTACGCGCGTCTGAAAGATACGCAGACACAGTTGCTGCAGTCGGAGAAAATGGCCTCCATCGGTCAATTAGCAGCCGGTGTCGCGCACGAGATTAATAATCCCATCGGCTATGTGCATTCTAACCTGGGCACCTTGCAAACGTACGTGCGTGGATTGATGAGCCTGCTGGACACTTACGATCGGCTGATCGCTGAATTGCCAGAGAAATCGTTTGTCGCGCTATCGCCGATTCAAGAAATTAAACGTCAGATTGACTACGGTTTCTTGCGCGAAGACTTGCCGCAACTGTTGGTGGAATCGCGCGAAGGCATCGAGCGAGTCAAAAAGATCGTGCTGGACTTGCGCGATTTCTCGCATAGCGGGCAGACCGAAGCAGAAGAATGGACGCTTTCCGATATTCGTCGTGGCTTGGAGAGCACGTTGAACATCGTTTGGAACGAGCTCAAGTATAAGGCTGAGGTGAACAAGCATTTTGCCGTTCTGCCGTTGGTGGAGTGCATGCCCTCGCAGTTGAATCAGGTGTTCCTCAACTTGCTAGTCAACGCCGGTCAGGCAATCAAAGAACGCGGTACCATCACCATTACTACCAGTCGCAGCGAACGTGAAATTTGCATCGCGATCGCCGATGATGGCGTTGGCATCTCACCGGAAAACCTCAAGCGCATCTATGATCCATTTTTCACGACTAAACCGGTCGGAAAGGGCACCGGTCTGGGATTGGCCTTGTCCTACGGAATTGTTAAAAAGCACCATGGGCGTATTGAGGTGGAAAGCGAACTTGGCAAGGGCACCTGTTTTCGTGTTTTCCTGCCCATTATTCAGGACGCGCTTAAACCAACCACGCTTAACTAGTGTGCATAAGGAATCAAAATGCCGCGTTTGATGCTGGTCGATGATGAAGTCAACATTCTGAGTAGTTTGCGCCGCGCGCTCAATGCGATGCCGCAAGGGACATTCGGCGGCACACTGCAAGTGGAAGTTTTCCATAGCCCGGCGCAAGCTTTGGCCCGCGCAGCCGAGCAGGCCTTTGATTTGGTGATCTCCGACTACCGTATGCCGGAGATGGATGGCGTTGAATTTCTTGAAAAACTGCGCGAAATTCAACCCAATGTGGCGCGACTTATCCTTTCTGGTTACGCGGATTTAAAGGCACTCGTTGCGGCGATAAATCGCGCCGAGATCTTCCGTTTCATCGCCAAACCGTGGGACGATCACGACCTCGCTTCATCCATTCGTCAGGCACTGGAGCATCGCCAACTGATCACTGAAAACGCTCGTTTGGCGGATTTGGTTCGTGTTCAGCAGGGCAAATTGTCGCGCAACGAAATGGCAATGAAGCAGATGGAGGAAAAGTACCCTGGGATCACCCAAATCAAACGTCAAGCCGATGGCTCGATTGACCTTGATCTAGACCTTGATAGTGACGAACTAAACTGAGGCGTTGCGCCTCACTTGTAGGCTTCAGCGTTTTGCTCATGGCGCCGAAAGGCTTCTTGCACCTGCGCGCTCAGCGCCTGGTCATCCCAGGGTTTGGTCAGGAATTTGTAAATTGCGCCGCGGTTGATGGCGTCGGTCACGCTGGCCAGATCGGTGTAACCACTCAACACCATGCGGATGGTGTCTGGGTACATCGCTTTGACTTGGCTCAGAAATTCTGTACCGCTGATGCCCGGCATGCGTTGATCGGACAACACCACTTGTACCGAGTTGGTAGCCAGAAGATCGAAGGCTTCCGTTGCGCTGGCCGCACTGAGAATTCGGTATCCATCGCGACGGAATAAGCGCAGCAATGAGCGACGAGTGTTCTCGTCATCATCCAAGATCAACAAGGTGCGTTCGACATCGGCAACCATTTCCTCGGGTTGCGTGAGATAGCGACGGCGCAGTAACTCCGGCACGGCGTCGGCAGGCAGCGGCAGTGAAAAGTAGAAGCCCTGTAATTCATCGCAATGATTGCGCCGTAGATACGCCGATTGCGCGGCGGTTTCCACACCTTCTGCAACCACCCGCATGCCCAAATGGTGACCCATGGAAATTATTGCTCGAACCAACGACGCATCTTTGCCGTCGTGGGTGATATTGCTAATGAAGGCTTGATCGATTTTCAGCTTGTCGATCGGGAAACGCCGCAGATAACTTAAACTGGAATAACCCACGCCGAAGTCGTCTAAGGCAATACGAACTCCGAGTTTCTTCAACTGTTGCATCTGCAGGACGGCACGCTCGGCGTTGTCCATCAGCACGCTTTCGGTGAGCTCCAGTTCCAGCATGGCGGGATTAATGCCGGTTTCTTGGATGATGCGGCTGACATCATCAACAAAGCTGGGGCGCTGCATTTGCGCGGCCGACACATTGACGCTGACTAGAAAGCTCGACAATCCAGCGTCCATCCAGTTGCGCAATTGACGACATGCGGTGCGCAATACAAAGGCGCCGAGGTGCAAAATCATGCCGCTATCTTCGGCCACCGGAATGAAGCGGCGCGGCGGTAACAAGCCAAATTCCGGGCTGTCCCAACGCACCAGCGCCTCTAGGCCGGCCACTGATCCGTCTTGCGCATCCACTTGGGGCTGGTAGTGCAGCAGAAATTCGCCACGGGTCAGCGCATCACGCATGCGGCTGCCCAGCGCCAAGCGATCGCCGAGCGCTTCACTGAGTTCGTTGTTGAAAATGTACGCACCGTTGCGACCATTGCGTTTGGCGCGGTTAGTGGCGATGTCAGCTTGGCGGGTGAGTTCCAACAGCGTCTGCCCACTATCAGGGAAAACCGACGCGCCAACCGATGCGGTCAGATACAAGGTGACTACCGAGGAAATGCGCATCGGCTCGGCGATGCGCTCGCAAAAAGCGGTAGCCAGTTGCGATAGATTGGCGTGTGGATCTACATCGCCTAACGCAATCAGGAACTCATCGCCGGCATACCGCATGACCTGGGCGGACGGACCAGCGACATCACGCAATCGTTGCGCAACTTGGCGCAGCGCGGCGTCGCCCATTGCGAAACCCATGGTGTCGTTAATCGAATTGAATGCATCTAGATCGACAAACAGCAACACCAGACGGCGGTGGTGATCGCGCGCATGCTGCATCAGCACTTCAATGCGCGCCTCTGATCCGGCAAAGCGTGGCAGGGTGGTGAGCGCATCGTGCGTGGCCAGGAAATTGCGCTCCGCCTCGATCATCTTCTGCGCGCTGATATCGGTCTGGATGCCGATGTAATGGGTGACTTTCTCTTGTGTGTCACGCACCGGCGACAGCGTCAGACGATTCCAAAACAGGCTGCCGTCTTTGCGATAGTTGCGCAGCACCACTTCACAATCGTGCGACTGTGCAAGTGCTTTGCGCACGAGGTCCAGCTCTGGCTGGTGGTGATCCTCGCCCTGCAAAAGCCGGCAATTGCGCCCGATGACCTCGTGCGACCGATAGCCTGTCATGCGCTCAAATGCGGCGTTGACAAAAATCATGCACTGATCGCGATTGTCCATGTCGACGATCACAATACCGTCCTTGGCCGATTCAACGGCGCGGCGCAACAGCGACAATTGGTGCTCGCTGGCGCGCTGCTCAGTCACGTCGCGCAGCGTCAATACGCGCGCCGGTTCGCCTTTCCATGAGGTTTCGGCATTGCACAGATCCACTGCATGCACGCTGCCAAAGTTGTCGACTAAGTCAATGTGCGGATCGCTGGTTTCCACCAGTGCCTGCGGTGCCGGTTGACCGAGTAGTTCGTCCTCCGGCTGTCCGAGCAGCAGGCAAAGGGCCGGATTGGCGACCCGGATCCGATTCTCCGCGTCGATGACCATCAGTCCTTCGCCCACATCACGCAGCACCTGACGCAGCGCAGCTTCACTCTGGCGCAACACAGACTCGGCACGCAGGCGCACGGATATATCGCTGGCGGTCACTAGGCGGTGTTCCTGGCCGCCAATTTGGATGACACAGCTTACAATCTCCACATCCATCACTGAACCGTCTTTGCGCCGATGTCGCCATATGCCGGCGCGCAAGGCGCCCGGCTGATGGCGTTGAGATTGGTTAAACTGCATAAACGTGGCGACGTCATCGCTGGCGCGTAGGTGCGTCACATTTAGCGCCAAAAATTCCTGACGCGAGTAGCCGTACTGATTGAGTGCCGCTTCGTTGACTTCGATAAATCCTAAAGTGTCCTGATCAAAGACCCACATGGGTACCGGACTGGCATCAAAAATGGCGCGGTAGTTGCGTTCCCGTTCGGCTAGGTTGCGGGTCAACATATGCTGAGACATCGTGTAGCGCAAGCTACGACCCAGGCGCTCGGCGTCGAGTGAAGACTTCACCAAGTAGTCAGCCGCGCCCGCGGCCAGTGCGCGATTATCGATTTCAGTGCTGCCGTGGCCGGTCAGCATCACCAATGGTGGCCGATCTTCGTCAGTGGCGGTGGCGTTGAGCAGATCGAGGCCCGTG
>Ga0335394_10007240_pt1 | contig 12526 bp, 4 predicted proteins | sample MAT03_FD_205741 | JGI IMG/M metagenome (GOLD analysis project Ga0335394, IMG submission 205741) | Freshwater microbial communities from Lake Fryxell liftoff mats and glacier meltwater in Antarctica - MAT-03 (spades assembly) (version 2) ... | reverse complement strand
TAGAGGCGATCGCCTCCCTGAAATTTTGCCCCAACTGCTGGGTACCGGGAACTCCTCCCGATCCGATGTGGACAAGTGCCCGTTCTAAGTTTTGCTTTGCCTGTGGGAATCAGTTGCGCGATCGCTGCTCCAGTTGCCACAAGCCAATCGAGTCGCTCAAATTTCGGTTTTGCCCGTACTGCGGTCAGAGCTACAAACCATAGGTAGGGTTTTGCAAGGGCTGAATTCACCATCCACACCTTGCTCACAGCCGCCTATTATTGTCGCTTCTTCCGTAAAGCATAAGATTCTTGCCTGAGTGAGAATGACAGACCTTGCCCTGACCAATTTGACTACCTCTATAGCTCCGAACATGGAGCTGATTCCAGTGTTTTTCTGTAGTCTTTGTTTGCGGTGAAGGCAGCAGCCTACTTTTAGAGCCTGACTAAGCTGCTTCAAAGGTAATCGAAAACGCGGCAATCTCGGAGGTATAGATGGTGCGAGAGGACGGGTTATTGGATGGTTCACCCCGTACCCCGTCCATATCACTGAGCAAATCTTCGATCGCGGCAACCGAGGGCATCACAAAACTGCGTTGACCTTGGGGCTGTTCTGCAGCCAGGGATTGTAGCGATGCGCGGGCACGGCTGAGGGGAGCCCGACTAGCGATGATCAAAATCTCGCCAATCCCGCGTTCATTGATGAAGAAGGCGAACTTGTCTGCGATCGCCGGATCGGGAAGCTGGAGGGTTGAGTTTCCAGCAATTTTGGGGTCTTGATCAAAGCCGCTCCAAGGATTAGGAAACAGGACGGCGGTTTCGCCAGAGGATGCGATGCCAAGGACAGTGAGGAAAAGATCGTCGGGTTCGTGATTGGTGATTTCGAGATAGTAGAGAGTGCAGAGGGGAATCTGATGCGGCAGAGGGGGAGAGATGCGATCGCGGGGTGCGCCACGCGTGGTAAAGGCACGGGCGACGATGTCGCCTGCCTGGGCAATGGGTTGGCCAATCGTCGCTTCGCAAACAGTACCCCTGAAAGCCCGGATCAAGTCTGTTTCGCTGAAGTTCTCTTCTAGCTTGATAGCGGCCTCTAAATGAAGCTGAGACGAATTGGCATTGAGAGTGAATTTGATCAACCGAGCTGCTACCAGCGAAGTCAGCTTGGAGCGCAGGCGAATGATGGCATCATCGACCGATTCGTCGGGGACGTGAAACGAGTCAGGGATAATCTCGCTGAGGTCTTGAGAAAACAACCCGATACTATTAACCGCTGGAATCGGCTCAACCTGGCTCTGTTGCCAGAACTGCCAATAGCACCGGGTCATGCGGCTGAGGATGTATTGAATGCTGCTGGGGTAGGGGGTGTTAACCGATGCTCCCCGGCTCAGATCTCCGCAGGTGGCGGCATTGAGGGAATGGGGCACCGGCTCGATGCGGCGGAGCGATCGCAAGCGGGTTGTGATGAGATCGCTCTCTTCGCGCAACGATGGGTCAATACCAATGCAAAGCTTAAAGTCTGAGGGGATAACTCGGCTAATTTCGGTGAGCGCACCACGCGTAAGATTGGGATCGGTGAGCAAAACTTGCCCCAAGAGTCCTTGGCGACGGATCAGAATCGCCTCTCGTTGTCTGCCATCGGTGGATTGCGCAAAGCGTGACCCAGTTTGTATCGCATCCAGGGTATCAGGATTGATGCCCCCCAGCCAGATCAGCGCTTGATTGTTTTCAACCTGAAGAATCGTGGCATCTGAAGGGGGCGCTTGAATTTCATCGATGAAATAGAAGGATTCAGCTTCAAAGCCACTATTAGCTTTAACTTCATACAGTGGGGTTTGAGAAATGCCGGAGGAACGGAGATTGCGATCGATCGTGGCAATCACTCCCCGCACCGAATCGGTCTGATTCCAAAGATACTGCGTCAAAAAATAGGTAAATGCGCCCGCATCAAAATCGCTAAAGGCAGCATCTTTGGCTTCTCCTGCAAAAGTGACATCGGCAGATTCCTGGAACGGTTGAGCGGCGGCTAACACTACGCCTTTAGCGACACCCTGACAGCGCAGGCGTTCCAGTTCCTCTAGGCCATAGGGTAAACGGGAAAGCTGTTCCTCTTGAAAGGCTCGTTCCTGTTCGCTCGGCTGTAAGCCCATGCCCTCAACAGCCCGAATCCGCACATTGCCGCGAGTACCACCCCCAGAAAAACAGCTATCTAGAACAACCGTGATATTCTCTGCTCTAACTTGAGACATGAGCAAAAACAAGCTCCTGCCCATGATGTCGTGAACGCCAGTCTCAGCCGTGGGTGCATCTACCGGGACAAAGGAAGCATTGCGGCGACGCGTACCGCACAGTGGGTAATCATCCAACAGTTCAGAACCATGCCCAGAGAAGTGAAACACCACTACGGCATCGTCCTGGGCTTGATCGATCAAATGTACTTGAAACGCTTGGAGGATATTGGCTCGCGTTGGCGGCAAGTCGCTATCATCGCTGAGGACACAAATATCAGCGTCTTGAAACCCAAAACGATGAATCAGCAGTTGTCGTTGCAGTTCGACATCATTCAAACAGCCGCGCAAATCATTAAATCGCTGGCTTTGCGGGTATCGGTTGATGCCAACCAATAGAGCCAGTTTGCGAGGGGTGCTCTGTGAGAGCGCTTTGGCATAGCGCAGCCTTTTGCGCTCCAAGTCGAGTTGGTTTAGACCCAGAGTGGTCAGGGTAGCGGCGGTTGCTTGCAGGAAATGGCGACGCTTCATAGTTCTAAAGACCATTCCCCACCAATGTGAACGGTGCCCAATAGTAGGGATGAGCATAACCAATAGGTTGACTTGGATTTAGGGGTACTTCGTCTAGTAAAGGAGACACCACAAAAAAACGCGCGCGGCAATCGTCTGTCACACTGGGATCACTCCTCATAAGCTCTAATTGAGCTTCTTGTAAAGCCCTTGCTTTACTGATGTCGTTCCGAGCCAAAGTCCTATAAAAATTTTGCATAAATACGCTAGTACTGCAATCATTAACGTTCCAAAGCGTTCCTAACACAGCTCTAGCACCTCCTCTCAAGAAATAGGAGTTGATCCCTGCAATTTCAATCCCATCATCATCTGCTCCACCGACGCCTGTTTCACAGGCAGAAAGAACGACCAGATGAACCCGATCAACGTAATTGCTTAGATTTTGAATACCAGGGGTTGTCAGCCGTTCTCCATTGCCCATAAGTAAATAGGATTCACCACGACGATTTGGTATAAACGCCCCATGCGTCGCTAGATGGAGAAATCCAAAACCATTCCCGCGCTCCAAAGCGTTTCGAAGTGATTCATACGTTACTTGATCATTTAGTAATTCAATACCCGGATAAATACCTCCATCTGAATTCTCAAAATCATTCTGCGCAACAATTTGAGTGATTTCATCTTCAACGCTTGGCAACGCTTGAAAGTCTTGATTTGGTGTAGACACAACACCTGCAGCCAAGATTGGTGAATCTTGAGGGCTAACGGGCAGTCTTGTACTGTAATCAGTTAACTCAGCAGAAAGCACTGTCGCTACTGTATAGTTTTCGATTAAGTAAGTTCCACGAACTCGATCGAATAAGGCTGCCATTGGAATGTAGCGAGTCACCTGGTCAAGTGAAAACACTAAATGTTTGATTTCTACACCTTCTTCTTCCAACTCTGCTTCAATAGGTTCAATCAACAAGTCATAGAGAGCAGCACCCTTCTCCTGCACTTGCTCAATTGGAGCACGCTCCCTGATTAAATTCCGAAATTCAAAGACGAGTCTCGATAATTCTGCCCGGCTGATTGGTAATTCTTTTCTACCTATAACACGTCCTTCTCCTGCCCATAAAAGCCAGAGTCTATCTTCTAACACAAATGGATAAACAAGTAGGGTACCAGGCTGAGCATTAATAATTTCTCTAGCCGTTTCACTGAAATGATTAGGATCAAAAATAATGTTGCCATCTTGACATAAATCCTCTGCGTTAGATTGCACAGATTCGACATTGGGCAAAGTAGTAGGATTCAGAAAATTACCAGCATTGCAGCGCCGTCTTCTAACCTCGTCATTAAGCATCTGGACTGTTGAATTAAATTCAGCCTGTAAGCTATCAAGCAACTCTAGCAATCGATTTAGTTCTTCATCCGAACAATTTCTACTCTTACAGTTGTTAACCTCTCGCCTAAATTGAGCCAGCGATCCATAGTCCGTAATTAAGGCACCTTCTGTATCTAACGGCGAAATCTCGATGTCTCGACTCTGCGATCGCTGACTCAATTCATATCCCCGCAACTCTTCAATTTTCAGAAGCTCTAAAACCTGCTGAGCCTCGATAATGCGTCCTTCAGCAAGTAATAGATCTGCTAATTTTCGATAGGTATCAGCAACGGTTCCTAGATAGGAACGTTGAAGCTCTTCGGGCAATGTTTGGTTATTTCTACGAATATCTTCCGTGAGACGAACAGACTCTTTGTAAAAGGCGATCGCTGCCAAATTCTGGCCTTGTGAGGCTTGTATATCTCCAGCTGTGCTAAATGCTAGAGCCAAGCCCCCGTTATCTTGTACACCTTCTTGTTGAAAAATAACAAGGGCTTGCTGATTGTAGTCAATTGCTTGCTGAGAGTATTCTTCCCGAATAACTGAATCAGATTCATTTTCCGCTAGCTTGAGATAAACTTGGCTCAGCGTGATTAGCGCATAGGCTTCGCCCGCTCGATCGCCAATATCTTGATAGATTGCCAATGCATCCACTGTATTTTCTTGCGCTCTATCTAGATGCCTATCAAAAACTAAGTAAGTGTTACTAATCCCCAATAGAGAATCCGCTCCCCCAGCACGATCATCTTGCCCACGCGCAATTTTTAATGTCCCTTGGTAGGACCTGAGGGCTTCATCATAATCTCCTTGGCTAAAGAACGAGTTCGATACACCAAGGTTAGCACTTACCCCTTCAGAAATATTAAGAATACTTCTAATCAAAACCAATGTATTCCCACCAATAATGCTGTCAATAGATGCAGCAACGGGTTCAAATACATCTATCAACACCTCTCCAACTAATGGAATCGAACCTAAAATATTAGTAGCAATTTGCCCTATTCGAATCCATTCTAAAAGTCGCCCTTCTCGTGGTTCTGTTTCTCGTATAGTATTTTGAACAGCTGATGATAATTGATGATAGGCAATCGCCTGTCGATATTGGCGCTGAGCGTGCAAAATGTTTCCTAAGACATTCAATGCACTCGCTTCTCCCGAACGATTTCCAGTATTTCGAAACAGCAACAGTGCCTGCCGAGTAAAATCTAATGCGTCTCCATATTGACCCAAATATAGATGGGCATTGCCTAATAGCAGCCAGCTATTAGCTTGTCCAACTGGATGATTGACGCTCTGAAACAATTCTAGTGCTTCTCCCGCTTTATCCAGGGCTTCCTGATAATTACGAAGATTCAACTCGGCACTACTTAGCACTAGCAATGTATCAGCTTGCTGTTGTTGTACGTTGGCAAGCTGTTCAAGCAGAGACAGAGCAAGTTCAGTTTCTCTTTTTGCGTCTTGATATTCACCTCGATTCAAATGAACCTTACTAAGGATGATGACAGCATCCGCTTCCATCTCTGGATTTTCTAGATTTTGATTGCGGAGGATATCAAGGGCACCAGTGATTGACCGTTCCGCCTCCTCATATGTTGCTCTTAAATATTGACTTTTAGCCAGCCCTACCAAAGCATCTGCTTCTCTCAGATATCGCTGCTCAGAATCAAACACAGTCTCATCTATATTCCCTTCTTCCCGGAGAAGGTTCAGGACTTGTCCAAAAAACTCTCCTGCCTTTGCATATTCTTCCAGAGTCAGATAGGCTTTACCTAAATTGATCCGAGTATCAATTTCTTGTACCCGATCGTCTCTAGTCTTAGCAATTTCAAGAACACGCTCTAGTTCTTCGATGGCTTCATTAAACTGGTCCCTCACAACCCGACTACTCACATCGCTAAGTAGGGAGGCTGCCCCTCCATAAAATGTGCGATGGAAGCTGATCGCATCATCTAGTCCATTAAAAATGGAGGCAATTGTGCTGATAATAGGAGTGCTACCAGGCAGAAGAAAATTCAACAACGTTGCAGCTCCCCCGACTAAGCGAATGGTCTGGGGCCAGCGCCCTAAACGCCCCTCAGCAGCGACAATGCTTGCTGCTTCAGATGTTAGCCTCAAACTTTCAAAGGCTTCATCAAACTGTTCTAACCCAAGATAAGCATTGCCAATATTACTTCGTGCAAATTGCTCTAATTCCAACAACTCTGCATCTTCGGGTCTCTCCTCATCGGGGAGTCTTCTTAAAGACTTAATGTCTTCTAATATCTGCCTTGAAAGCTCAAGAGCTTCCATATGTTCTTGTGTTCTGAGAAGAACATTACCCAGCTTGAGTCGAGCTGTAATCGAGTCTACCAATACACCTTGAGATATAAATAATTGGGACGCCGATCGAAACGCATTGATTGCGCATGGATTACGGTTTAAGCTGAAGCATATGTCACCCAAGTCTAGTAAAGTAGAAGCTTGCGCCAACGGATCTTGCTGGCTCTGATAAAGGCGAGGAATAGTTTCATAAGCACTTACAGCATCATCATACCTTTCCAATAAAAAGAATTGACTTGCCAATTTGTTCAGCACATCGACTTGCCTAGCAATATCTCCTATTAATTCATAGGTATCCTCTAATTTCGATAGAGCTTTAAGCTCATTTTCTGGATGATTACCCTCCGCCTGAAAGTTTTCTAATGCTGACAAATAGAATTGAACTGCATCTGGATACTGTTCTAATGTTACATACCCATCTCCTAATCGCATCCAGAGGTTGGCGCGATCTATATGCCTATTGGAATGATTTAAGGCAGTTAGAATTTCAGGTACTAGTTTGAGACGTGCCCTTGCTTCATCACTTTTTCCTAGCCCTAAGTACGCCTCAGCTATACTGAGAAGAGCGTTAGCTTGTTGATAGCGATCGCTTGAACTCTCTGCCGCTGTCCAAGCTTGCGCTGCTGATTCCAAGGCCGCTTGGTAACAAGATCGTTGTGCATCACCATTAAGAGTTTCACAGTTCGTCCCTGGTGTCCCTACTGAAGTCAAATTCTGCTTTAGTGGGCCTAAAAGATCGTCGATATTTTTGGGAGTGACAGATTTTTTCTCACCAATATGTTGCTGCGATTCTTGGCTGAGAACAGAGCCTTGAGACTGGAAGTCTTCAGTTTTATCAATAAATTGGGTTGTTCCCCTAAGCCGTTCTACTTGTACCAAAATAGTTGACTCGCTTATACTCTCTCGGTATATGCTCTCAAAAGCTTGAACGGACTGGCTAACAGCTAATCCAGATGACTGAGTTTGTTCAGACGAAGCTTCAGAAGCGGCTGGATTTTCGGAAACAGAAGTATTCTCTTCAGCGTCACTGGTCTGAAATTTATAAGCGCTATCTAAAAGGCTCTGATAAGCAAAGTAGGCACTCTGATAGTCCTCTAATGAGAGATAGGTTTGCGTTAGATGGTGAAGTGCTGCAAGTTGGGCAGACTGATCCTCAATTGCTTGAGCTGCAGCAATGGAGATTGGTTCACCACTATCTGCTTCCTGAGGCTGGATAGCATCTTCCGAGTTTGGTACAACCCTTGTTTGGTTGGTTCTAAGATGTTGAAGAACACTCATACCCTGCTCATAAAAGGCGATCCCCGCCTCATAATGATCTGCACTCCAGGAAATCTGTCCCAAGGCAAGATATGCCTGGATCGCTCCAACGTGATCACCAACTTCTTCATAGCTCTCAAGAGTTTGCTGCCATTGGCTGAGGTGCTCTTGAGGCGAGAATGTGATGAGGTACTCGTTATTGAGAGAGAATGAGCTGTCTGAAGTTTGAGAGGAATCTTCTAAAGCTGATAGTTTTGGCTGAGGTTCTAAAGAAGAGGCGATCGCCATTCCATCCAGACTGGGCAAACTATTCAGAGATGTAAACAGACAGATTGTATAGAACCCAATTCTAATAACGTTACGATGCCTAGACATAGAGCAATGTTAAAATCTGAAAGTAAAAAATGCTTCATAGTATTATAAAGCATTTTTTCTTTTTCAAAGTATCAAATTCAAACATTTTCAATATCATAATCAGTTGAAGATCTGAACTTTATAGTCCATTGCCGATGAGAATGAAGGGTGCCCAGTAGTAGGGATGGGCATAGCCGACCGATGCTGTGGGTGGTTCAGGATTAGCTGCATCTCCAATGGGAGCAGTGACAAACATCCGGTTTTCGCAGTCCTCTACCCTCGTATCACTTTCCAACAATGCTCGCTGAGCGGTTCTCAAGGCTTCGGCTTTGGTCATGCCCTGGGCAAGGTTTTCGTAAAACTGCTGCATCAGCAAACTGGTACTGCAATCATTCACCAGCCAGAGTGATGCCATAACTGCACTAGCTCGGTTTGCTGCCAGGAAATAGGAACTGATGCCCGCCACCTCAATGCCATCGGCATCAGGCCCCCCGACGGCGGTTTCACAGGCGGAAAGGACGACTAGATGCACATCGCGTAGGTCAGAACCGATGCTGTTGATGTCGGGGATACTGAAGCGATCGCCATCTCCTAAGACTAAAAATGACTCTTCCGGCAATCCCGCAACAAAACTGCCGTGGGTGGCGATATGGACAATGCGATGCCCAAAAAGATTTGCCACCAGTGCATCGCGGTCAAAGTCGCCATTAAGCAACTCTATACCGGGATAGATACCCTGTGAATCCGCTTCATTCACTCGCACGATTGCATCCAATTCGTTCTCGACGTAGGGCAATGGGTCAAGGTCGAGCACCGAGGCGGAGAGTCCGAGCGCCAGGATGCTGGTATCGGCAGGCAAGGCAGGCAGGCGATCGCTCATATCCGTCAACTCTGCCGAAAGGACAGTAGACAGAGTATAGTTCTGCATCAAGTAGCGTTCGCCATCCCACAGCGCCGCCATTGGGATGTAGCGCGTCACTCGATCTTGAGAGAAAACCAGGGTAGTGATCTGGTTTGCCTGAAGTTCCGGTTCCAGGGGAGCGATCAACCAGTCATAAAGCTGTTTCCCCGTTGCCTGCAATTCCTCCAAGTTACTATACGGCGATTCCAGCAACTCCCGGAAATGAACCACGGTTTCGCCCAGCTCTAGTTGCGTTACATCGACGGGAATGGCTCCTACCACATCTCCGGCAGCGGTGTAAAGCAGCCAGACTTGGTCTTCGGTGACGAAGGGATAGATCAGCAGGGTGCCCGGTTGGGCGACAATCTCTCTAGCCGTTTCGTTGAGATAGCGGGGGTCATAGAAAAAGTCATCAGTCTGGCGATTGTCACGGATGGTTTGAACAAACGCAGTCACTTGGGTATCAAAGCGGGTGGATTGTGCCTGTCGTTGTTGGCGATATGCACTCAGTTGGGCACAACGGGTTTGCTCGCAATCATAGACCTGTTTGCCAAACGCAACCAACGTGCCAAATTCGTCTAAAATCCTTTGCTCCACCGAATTCAGGGCAATTCCCTGTTCCGATTCTAAGCCCCGTGCATTGCGAGTAAACTCCCGCAACTCTTCTAGCTTCAACAATTCCAACACTTGCTGGGCTTCAATCACCCGTCCTTGAGACAGCAACAAATCTGCCAAAAAGCGATAATCATCGGCAACGGTGTTGGTGTAAGACTGTTGAAGTTCGGTAGGCAGTTCGCGGATTTCTTCGCGAATAGATTCGCGCACATTGACCGACTGTTTTAGAAAAACGATCGCCACTTCGGGCTGGTCTTGCCGTGCCAGCAGATCGCCAATATTACTGAGCAATTGGCCTTCTGCAGATCGACCGCCAGTTTCCTGGGCAATGGTGAGCGCCTGCTGATACTGTTCCAGTGCTCGCTCCGGCTGCCCCAAACTGTTGTAAGCTACGCCCAGATTTCCCAGGGCGATGCCTTCTCCCTTGCGATCGCCAATCTCGCGGGTAATGGCAAGACTCTGCTCATAATAATCAATCGCCTCCTGATGTTGCCCTAAACTGCCGTAAGCATTTCCCAAATTTACCAGGGCGATTCCTTCGCCCCGGCGATTGCCAATCTCGCGGGCGATAACGAGACTTTGCTCATAGAGGTCAATGGCTTGTTCATATTGACCCAGAGCAAAGTAAACATTGCCCAACGAATTAAGAGTAATTCCTTCGCCTTCTCGATTTCTGCTCTCACGGGTAATGACAAGACTTTGCTCATGGAAGTCAATGGCTTGTTCATATTGACCTAAATCTCTGTAAACAGAGGCCAGATTGCTCAGTAAGATTCCTTCTCCCTGTCGATCTCTGCTCTCACGGGTAATGGCTAGACTTTGCTCATAGAAGTCAATGGCTTGTTCATATTGATCCAAACTCCAGTAAGCAATGCCTAGATGAGCTAGCACATCTCCCTCTCCATAGCCGATTTCACGGGTAATGGCTAGACGCTGCTCATAAAATTCAAACGCTTGTTGATATTCACCCAAACCCCAGTAAGCATTGCCGAAGTTGATTAGCGCGCGACCCTCCGCGATATAGTCACCTTCTTCGCGGGCGATCGCAAGTTGCCGCTCGTAAAGCGTAATGGCTTGCCCATACTGCCCCATCTCTTCATAAAGTAGACCTAAACTCGCCAAGGCATGACTTTCTTCCGAAGAAGAGCTAGATTCGCGAAATATAGCAATACCTCGCTCAAAGCTTTCAATAGCTTGTGAATATTCCCCTAAGTCCCAGTACACATAGCCCAAGTTCCCTAAAACACGGCCTACTCCCAAAAAACTTTCTTGAGGTAGTACGCTTCGTACTTCTGAGGATTGATATAACTCCAGTGCTTGCCGCCAGGATCTCAAAGCAGATTGAAACTGGTTTGTCCTATATTCATCGACTCCTTGATTCAGAAGGCGATCGGCATCATTTAGAGGATCGGGGATTGGAGTGGGGGGTATACATATAGAACAATCAGGATCAATGAGAAGTTCTGGAGGTATGGGGATGTTAGGGACAAAAAGACCATTGTCCTCACTAGGAAAGGGCGCATTTTGGGCAAGTAAGGTTCTACTGGTGAGTAATAGTAAGAGCGAAGATACTGCGACAGGCAGCACAAACAGAGACACGAGGGCATTCAAAACAGCATGACGCTTCATGGGGCAACCTTAACCAAGGATGAGAGGCTTTCTAGGTATGCTCATAATCCCGGATTTCTCACAAGGGAATAAAAAGCGGGGTCAAAAAACTGCGAGAATGCAATTTCCACAAAGCTTCTAGCGGTTTAGACAAACGACCCCGACAAAAACAGAGTGTAGCGCAAAATCCTACCCATTTGGCCAGCTAGAACGCCGCCCAGTGGTGGCAGATTTTAGTGGAGGAGAACTGACAACGGACGCGGGGGTGATTTTAATCGCCCAACTAGACCAGCACTATCGCATCAGTGAGCAGCTGTCGGGATGTTTTAGCGACGGGCGATTGGCGAGTAGGGTGCAACATCAGTTGAAAGACCTATTGGCACAACGGCTCTACGGCCTAGTGCAAGGGTACGAAGACCTCAACGACCACGACAGGTTACGAGAAGATCCGATGTTTGGCATCGCGGTGGGGACGTTGGAAAGTCGCCACGAGCGCTGTGCCGCCTTAGCAGGCAAGAGTACGCTGCATCGGTTAGAACAAGCGGCGCATGTCAGCCGAGATGTATCGGAAGAGCGCTACGTAAAATTCACGGTGAATCCGCAGCAGGTGGCGGAGTTATTAGTGAAGTTGTCCTTAGACCAGGTTGACGTGGCTCCCAAGCAGATCATCTTGGATATGGATGTGACCAACGATGAGATTTACGGCAATCAAGAGCAAGGATTTTTTAACGCCTATTATGGCCAGAGCTGCTATGCGCCATTACTGATTTTCTGGGGGCACCGCCTATTAGCTGCCCGCCTACGCCCCTCCAATGTAGACCCCGCAGCGGGAGCACTGGAAGAGTTGCAACGCCTGATTCCTCAGATCCGTCAGCGCTGGTCACAAGTCGCCATTACGGTGCGCGGGGATAGTGCTTACAGTCGCGAAGACATCATGGCTTGGTGCGAGGCGCAGCCCCAGGTAGACTATGTGCTGGCTCACGCTAGCAACGAACGCTTACGCAGCTTCACCTGGCAGTTGGAACAGCGGGCAAAAGCGGCTTATCAGCGTCAGCGTCAGCAGGTCAGCGCCACGTTGTTGCAGGTATTGGGAAAGACCGCAGCCATTACAGCCGAACTTGATGCCATCGTTCCGGCTCAAGTCTGGTATCAGTCCCTCTGCTACCGGACCCTAGACTCTTGGAGCACTGAGCGCCGCATGGTGTGTAAAGTGACCTACGATGCCAAAGGGGGGCATCGTCATTTTGTGGTGTCCTCGTTGCCGTGGCCTCCCGCTCAACTCCACAGCCAGCACTACTGTCCACGCGCTGAGATGGAAAATCGCATCAAAGAACATCAACTCGATTTGTTCAGTGACCGCACCTCTACCCATGATTTTGAAAGTAATCAATTA
>Ga0335394_10007238_pt1 | contig 12527 bp, 11 predicted proteins | sample MAT03_FD_205741 | JGI IMG/M metagenome (GOLD analysis project Ga0335394, IMG submission 205741) | Freshwater microbial communities from Lake Fryxell liftoff mats and glacier meltwater in Antarctica - MAT-03 (spades assembly) (version 2) ... | reverse complement strand
TATCGAAAGGGCTGGAGTTTGACGTAACAACGAGGCGAGCGGCAGGGCGTCAGCCCTCCGTGTCGTTCTGCCTGAGAATCCCAAAAAACACAAACAATTGAATTTCCCACTGAGGGCAACGCCGCTAAGGATTTTGAATCGTTTAACCCGTGGCCGACAGGCCAGGTTGTGTGCAACTCGCAACGGCCTGGCCTTTCGGCCACGGGTTAAACGAGTTGTGATTTCCCGCCTAGGAATTCTTAACGGCGTTGCACGGAGGGCTGACGCCCAGCCGCTCGCCACATTGTAAATTCGAATCGAAAGTTTATTCATGCAGTCCCGGAATTCGAAGATCGGACTCGTGCTGTTCACGATCTATTTGATCGTGTACGGCGGGTTCGTGTTTCTCAATGCGTTTGCTCCTGAAAGGATGGAAGCGACTCCAATCGCTGGCCTGAACCTCGCCATTCTTTATGGATTCGGGTTGATTATCGGAGCCATCGTACTGTCAGGACTTTACGGTTTCCTGTGCCGCGAAAAATCGGGCTCCAACAACAAGGAGCCGCGAGCATGATTCATGAACTTTCATGGAAAGCGGTCATCTTCTTTTCGATCTTCGTCGGCTTTACGCTGGGGCTCAGTTTTTGGCTGGGGCGCAAGGCAAAGTCCTCTGAAGGTTTCTTCGCAGCTCACGGACAGATCCCGTGGTTCGTCAACGGAATAGCATTCGCCGGCGACTATTTGTCAGCGGCGTCGTTCCTTGGCATCTGCGGTATGATTGCGTTTTACGGCTACGACGGATTTCTGTATTCAATCGGCTATCTCGCGGGTTGGATCGTCGCGTTGTTTGTCATCGCCGAACCCATGAAGCGGTTGGGGCGATTTACGTTCGCCGACGCACTTGATTCAAAGTTCAATTCACCCGGTATCAAATTGGCGGCGGGTATCAGCACGCTGGCGGTGAGTATTTTTTATCTGATTCCACAAATGGTTGGTGCCGGAGTTCTGGTGCAACCACTGTTGGCATTGGACCATTGGGTGGGCGTTGTTTTGGTAGGGACCGTTGTCATTTTGATCGTCGTAACGGCTGGGATGGTATCGACGACATGGGTCCAGTTTCTTAAAGGGACGCTGCTGGTTTTCTTTAGTGCCATTCTGACATGGATGATTCTGCAAAAAGGCTTCAAGGTCGAAAAAGGCGGCAACGATGGCTACCAGTTTCGGTCGATGGCAAATGTCGATTTCGCTGACATCAAGAACTCCGACGGGATTGTCGGCAGTCTGCCCAATGTGGACGTTGTATCATCTGGAAACAAGACCGACGGATTCATAACCAGTGATGTCACCGGAACGGCCGACGGGTGGGAGAAATCGAAAGAAGCATTCCTGCGACTGCAGGATCGTACGACGAGGGCGATAACCGTTTGGCACCTCAAGCGTCGTAATGCCAAAGCGGACACCTCGTGCGATCTTACTGAGGCACAGACGGTGACTAAGCTTGCTAACGGAGATATTTTGGTCAACGGACTGCCAAGAGGGACGAGGCCAGGCCAGGCTGTGCTGCATCCGATTGGTTTTCTGAAGTCATTGCCGGACGGAAAGACGGAAACCGGCCCCGTGTCGCCGATCGAGTTCTTCAGCATTCTGCAACAGAGCGAAATCGTGCTGTGGAGGAATGAAAAAATTCTGCACGCGGACAAGGCAGAGACCACGGTCTACTACCAGAAGATTACTCCGGGCTCGCAAGTGCTGCGTCCCGGCGAAAACCCGATTTTCAAGGGAATTCGCGGCGAAAAGTTTTCGGACAAAATCAACTTCCTGTCATTGATGCTGGCTTTGTTCTGTGGGACTGCGTCATTGCCGCATATTCTGATTCGCTACTACACAGTGAAGGATGAAAGCAGTGCCCGCCGCAGTACAATTGTCGGCATCGTAAGTATTGGACTTTTCTACGTGCTGACGCTATACATGGGACTTGGTGCGATGACCAGCGGTGCACTCGACCTGTCTAACGACAACATGGCGGCTCCGCTACTCGCCAAGAGTATGAACACCTGGTTGTTTGCCGCCATTTCGGCCATTGCATTTACCACCGTGCTGGGAACTGTGAGCGGACTCATCCTGGCCTCAGCCGGTGCAGTGGCTCACGATCTGCTGGGCAGTGCATTCGGCATCCAGATGAACGACGATGAAAAAGTGCGAGTCGCCAAACTGTCGTCTGTGGTTGTGGGCGCGATCGCGATCGCGCTGGGAATTCTGTTCAAGGATATGAACGTGAGTTTCCTTGTCGGCTGGGCGTTTAGTGTGGCGGCATCCGCAAATCTGCCGTCACTCGTAATGATTCTGTTTTGGCCGCGCGTCACTCGGCAAGGCATCATCACAGCCATCGTCGTCGGCATGGTTTCATCGCTCGGATGGATTCTGCTGAGTGCTGAAGCGTTCGAAAAGATCTACGGTCTGGACGTGCTGAAGACACCGGCGATCGTGCCGTTCAGCCAGCCCGGTATCGTGACGATTCCGCTTGGATTTCTAACGTTGGTTGTTGTGTCACTGATGACGAAACGACGTAAAGAATCGTGAATTAATACACATGATGAATGGATGTGCTTGTTCCGAGGCTCGAGCCTCGGAACACACTGCTTCGAAGGCTGCTGCCTCCAGCGCTAAATGCGGTTCGTCTTCCCGAATTCAATCGGAACGGATACGATGTATCAGACTTCTGCCTGCGATTCCCACACTTCCGGAGCTTCAAATTATGAACAATCCTTGCCTACACTTTCGAACATTCCTGGTAATAACTGCATGCACCGCGATGGCGGGATCTTGCGGCGTGTCATTTGCCCAGGCTGACGAGATCAAAGAAAGTAACACTCAGCAACTGCGTCAGCCAATGGAAGGCCCTCCAGGCTTTAGGCCTCCGATGCTAATGATGCAACACCGGTCGCAGGAACACCAAGGCCCCGGCCCACAAATTCATCGACCAGAAATGCATCAGCCGGCGGGACCATTCGCTGAAGATCAGAAACGAATCGCGGCATTGACGGAATCTGCCGAACGCCTTTCGCACGCAGGATTGCCGGATGCCGCTCATGGTCTGATGGAACGTGCCGGACAGATTAAGCGAGAGCTTGCAGAGAAGCAGGAACGAATTCAGCGTGAAGAACACGAACGAGCAAAGGCAAAAATGCGTGAACAAAAAGAACAAGCTCACCATCAGCAACGACTGATGGAAGAACGAAAGATGGACCAGCACCGTGATCGAGCCGAGCACGCTGATCGCCCTGCCCTGCCAATCCATGAATTGCACGAGCAGCTGGTACAGCTGCGACGCGAAATGCACAGTATCAATCAGAAAGTTTCGCACCTGACTGAAATGATTGAACATCATCACCGAGCGCAGGAGCGTCGCGGTCACCATGAAGATATGGACGAAGACGATGACGACGAAAAGCATAATCGCGAAGACAGCGATGATGATGACGACGAAATGCCTGATCGCGATGAAAATGGTGACGACGAAGGCGAAATGCATGATCACGATGAAGACAGCGACGATGAAAAGCATGATCGCGAAGACGACTCTCAATCAGACAAATAGTGTCCGTAAAGAATTGCAGGTTTCTTGCTCTTGTTCCAAGGCTTCAGCCTTGGAACAAGCTTCACTCACATCATTTTGCACCGAGTGAAGAACACGATTCGACTCACCGTCCGCAGCCTCCTCTTCTTTTAAGCGGCGATGTTTGCTTCGCAACATCATCAAGGAACAAGGAATCGCCGTCAATACAGTCGCCGTTATCAGCAAAACACCCTGACAAAAGCAAGTGGCCAGAAACACAATCGTTCCCGTAAAACGCGAAGACCATGCAGTCCGTCGATATTCAAATGAACGATCGTCAAGCCGGTAAAAACGCAGTCCAAATGCTACGCAAGATGAATCGATAAACCCCGAATTCCACAGCCGATAGCAACATCGCGCTCGCCCTTCTGGATTGCAGCCTCAAGCGCCAACGGCTCTGTCAAATGGCGAGCTGTAAGCTTCTGTGATTCGTTCTCGGACTAAAGTCCGCGATAAATACGTATTACTGCCATGAGTTCCGTATAACGAGTTATTAGAACTCTTTCAGTGCCCGCCACTTGACCGCTCACATCCAAACAACGACAGTTCTCCGCCACCATACCACAACGAGTTATTGATGAGAAAAAAACTGGCCTCGCGTCATCGTCAATCTGAATTGATGGATGATCCTGCGCTGGACCATGATGCACATCGACACGCACTCGAAAGTCTGGGACGTATTAACTGGTTGAGCCAATCCGATAAATCCGTCTGGGCGGTGATTCTTCGACAAGCCAAAGCACATACGCAGGGCCGACCGCTGACGATACTCGATATCGCCGCCGGCGGTGGTGATCTCGCAATCCGATTGGCCGGTCTTGCAAAACGCGATGGTGTTTCAGTGACGATTGACGGATGCGACATTAGCCCGACTGCTTTGAAGTTTGCCTCAGATCAGGCGACAGCCGCGAAGCTGAACAATGTCAGATTCTCGCAATGTGACGCGCTTCATCAGCCATTTCCGCAGCCAAAATATGACATCGTCATGTGCAGTCTGTTTTTGCATCATCTCCCTGAAAAAGATGCCGTTCTGCTTTTGCAGCGCATGAAAGCGGCCGCAACACAACTGGTTCTGGTTGACGACTTGCGCCGCACTCGTTTCGGATATTGGCTGGCTTGGCTTGGATGCAGGATTCTGACTCGTTGTCGTGTCGTTCACGTTGACGGACCAATGTCCGTTGAGGGAGCTTTCACAACCAAAGAAGCAAAGTCGATGGCAACGGAGGCAGGACTTACAAATGCAGCAATCACTCATCGCTGGCCGCAACGATTTCTGCTGACATGGTCTCCAGCCGATGGAGACACAGATGTCTCGTCGTGAATCTATTGACTCCCAGCACTTCGACGTCGCAGTGATCGGTGCAGGAATTGCCGGATCGATGGCCGCGTTGCTGTGTTCCCGAGCCGGACTGCGGACCGTTCTTCTGGAACGACATCGTTTCCCTCGCGACAAAGTCTGTGGTTGCTGTGTGAACGGACGAGCGTTGCAGATTCTGCAGCGAGCTGGTTTGGAATCCGGACTTCGCAAACTGCTACCGACAACAACATCCTCTCTGACTATTCAATATCGTGGTCGGAAACTCAACATGGCGATGCCGCAAAGCTATGCTGTTTCGCGGCGAGCGATGGATCAGTGGCTTGTGGAGGAAGCTGTAAGCTCCGGCTGTCAGTTTATCGACAACGTGACAGCTACGGTTCAACCGCTGCCGTCCGCATCGGACGACTGGCGAAGCGAAGTTGTGGATGTGCCCGCAGGAGACCGCCCGAACGAACGCGAGATTCAGCTTCGATTCGTCAATCGCCAAACCGCAAACGAAAAGCCCCCCGCTGGCAACGAGATGACTTCAGCCGACTCGCGGATGTTCTCCAAAGTCATACTTGTCTGCGACGGCCTCGGCCATCCAAGCCTGCATCTCATCCCCTCTTTCAGCGCGGAAGCGGAAGCGGGCTCTCGAATTGGATTGGGAGCCGTGTTTCCTCGCGCCGCCGCAGACGACTGGATCAGGCAGGGCGAAGTTTTAATGGCCGTCACGTCAAACGGCTATGCGGGTGTCGTGGAGATTGAGAACAATCAATTGAATCTCGCCGCTGCGGTCGATGCCGCGTATCTCAAAAAGTCAAATTCGCCGCTGGATGCTCTGGCGAATATTTTTCAATCGGCAGGCACTGCCATACCGCAAGCACTTGCGAACGCGACCATCAAAGGCACTGTTCCATTGACGCGAACCGCTCGCCGCATTGCTGGTCATCGCTTGCTGCTGCTGGGTGACTCAACAGGCTACGTCGAACCATTCACTGGCGAAGGAATGGCCTGGGCTCTGACGGCAGCAACCGCCATTGCTCCGCTTGTGGTGTCGGCGATTCGCGATGACTGGTCGGACGCAATCATCGATCGCTGGCAATCAACTTTCCCGGGCATCGTCGTTTCGCAGCAGAAAATCTGTCGACTCCTGTCGTCGGCTCTGCGTCATCCTTGGTTGTTGCCTCCCATCCTGACAACATGTCAGTTTTTCCCGTCGTTGACACAGCAAATGGTCAGCCGGATCAATCGTGTTCCTGAAGCGTTGGAATTTATTTGATGAATGGATTTAAGATTCTTGGCCTGGGCACTGCGTTGCCAGACCATACAATTTCGCAAGCCGCTATGGCCACGTTTGCTGCGACCTGTGTTGCGCCGGAATTGACAGGCTCTAAAAACCCATCCGGTCTGATTCAGGCTTTGTATCGTCGTGCGGGAGTCCAATCGCGTCACAGCGTCCTGCTGGAATCCTCTGATGATGATGAAGCGACGGCAGAACGTTTTTTTGAATTCGTGAAAGGTCCTGACGATCGCGGACCCGGCACAGCCCAGCGCATGAACCGCTTCGAAATTGAAGCACCAAAGATCGCATTAAAAGCAACTGCCAATGCCATATCAGAAGCTGGAATCGCTCCTGACGAGATCACTCATCTGATCACCGTTTCATGCAGCGGTTTCAGTGCGCCGGGAGTGGATTTATATTTGATCGAAAACCTTGGCCTGTCGCGCAACGTTTCTCGAACGCACGTGGGATTCATGGGATGCCACGGGGCACTGAATGGTCTGAGAGTCGCTCATAGCTTTTCTGCCGCTGATCCTAATGCCGTCGTCGCCATGTGCGCTGTGGAACTTTGCACACTGCATCATCAATACGGCTGGGATCCGCAACAGATTGTTGCCAATTCTCTCTTCGCCGACGGTGCCGCAACTGTGATCGGTCGAGCAAATATCAGCCACAACATTCCGTCACAGAATCTTCCCGGCCAACTTGTCGATAGTTATTCTTTCGTGATTCCAGCGACGAGCGAGCTGATGACATGGCGAGTCGGAGACAACGGTTTTGAAATGACATTGTCGCCTGAAGTTCCCGGCGTAATCACACGCACGCTGCCCGGAGCCCTCAACGAATTCCTTGGCCGCAATGGTTTGACGATTGGGGATATCCAAGGCTGGGCCATACATCCTGGCGGCCCCAGAATCCTCGCCGCCACGGCTGAGGCCGCTGGTTTGTCGGATGAACAGATTGATGCGTCCATCAGCGTCTTCCAACGTTGTGGCAACATGTCCTCGCCAACCGTGTTGTTCATTCTTGACGAGCTACGTTCTCGCAACGCCGCCCTACCCTGCCTCATGCTGGGCTTCGGTCCGGGCTTGAATGTGGAAATGGCATTGCTGCGATAAAGCCCCCATGGTGTGTTGTGCTGTGTTTCACACACTCAACAAGTTGCACACGAATCAGCGAGGATGACCGTTCAGTATCCGCGATTGTTTTTTCCATTCGCGTCTATTCGCGTGATTCGCGGGCAAAATTTGACACGCAGCAGCAGGCAGCATTGCCTGTGTGATAAACTCTGCTTCAGACCGTTTGAAAAACAATAGCCATGATTGAATCAGCCGCTCGTGACCACCACAAATCCATCGCATGTAAATCGAATCATCGTGATGACGCGTTTTCCTGAACCAGGTAAGACGAAGACTCGCTTGATACCCGCGCTGGGACCAGATCGCGCAGCAAGTTTGCATCGTTGTTTGATCGAGCACACACTGAATGTCGTCTCTCACTGGGCGAGGGTTCATGATTGCGATGTCGAAGTCCGATACTTTGGTGGCGATGAAAAGTTGTTTCGAAATCAATTTGGTGCGCAGTTCGTTTATTTGCCGCAGGCTGAAGGATCGCTCGGAGACCGTATGAATGCAGCTGTGGCGGAGGCATTCGCAGACGGTGCCGAACGTGTCGTTGTGATCGGCACAGATTGTCCGATGCTCGACGAAACTCATCTGACCAACGCCTTCCAACAGCTACAAGATCACGACGTTGTGATCGGCCCGGCCACTGACGGCGGTTATTATCTCATCGGAATACAGCGGCACTTTCCATCTTTGTTTGAGAACATCGCATGGGGCACGGAGACGGTGCTTCAGCAGACGTTGCAAATCGTTGCTAAATTGAATGTTCGGACCAGTCAACTTGCACCACTCTCCGATGTCGATTACGTCGAAGATTTGATTCAATGCCGGAAAGTCGAGGCGAGTTTCCTCGATGTGCTTCCGCAAACAATAGCGGGCCTGATTTCAATCATTATCCCCGCGTTGAATGAAGCTACACACATCACCGAAACGTTGCTGAGATTATTAAACATTCCGGATGTGGAAATCATCGTCGCTGACGGCGGCAGCACTGATCGGACAGCTGAACTCGCCCAAGCCGCAGGAGCCAGCGTCGTGGTGCAATGCAATCCGGGTCGTGGAAAGCAAATGAATGCAGGAGCCGCGCTTGCCAGCGGCGAAGTTTTGTTATTTCTGCACGCAGATACACAACTGCCAACGGACTTTCGCAAACACATTTGGATGGCAATGCAAGATGATTACACGGCTGGCGCGTTCCAGCTTCGCATCGGAGCGAAAAACTGGATGTTGCGCCTCGTTGAATTTGTGGCCAACCTGCGATCCCGTTGGTTCCGATTGCCATACGGTGATCAGGCGATCTTCGTGCGAACTTCTGTATTCTTCCAGATGAATGGATTCAGGCAATGGCCGCTGATGGAAGACTACGACTTCTGCCAGCGGCTAATGAAAGTCGGCAGATTGAAACTCGCCGCGGCTTGCGTAACAACTTCCGCCCGACGCTGGCAAAGACTAGGAGTCCTCCGAACGACGCTGACAAATTTAGCCTGCGTCATCGCGTTTAAGCTGGGTGTTTCGCCAGCGACACTGGCTGGATGGTACCGCCGGCGACGAATCGCGCGGCGAGCGTCAGAAAACAGCTTACCGAACACAGTTGACCTGAGCCTGAGGCGCTAGCCGATTTTTGCGATCCAATCGGCTAGCGCCTCAGGTTCAATTGGGACTTTTCATTCTGTTGATCGCTCATATGAATTTACATAAACAGGCCGAACCGAAGACCAGCTTGAACTTACTAACACAGTCAGCAATGTTCCGGGACAAAGCTACGGCAACACCGGCAGCGGCGGCGCGGCTTGAGGCTCGTCAGTCGAATAGTCAAACCCCAGGCAGGCGGCGACAGTCGCTGCGATTTGTGATTGAGTCACAGTCGTGCCTGTGATGATCGTATGAGGCGTATCCGGTCCCATGACCGCCATCCAGATGTATTCGCTGTTTTCAATCTTCTCACCGTGGCTCTTCCAGTCGATTCGATCGTCGCCTCGGCCATGGTCAGTCGTCAGAATCAGAGTTGTACAATCACGATACTGAGGCATCGACTGCATCTGCAGCCACAGTCGGCGGATGTAGTCATCGCTCCGGAATGCGGCGTCCAGATACAAGTCGTATCGCCCCGCGTGAGCCCAGTCGTCGGTTTCCCCCAAAGACACGTACATAAGTCGTGGCCGCTTCGCCCTGAGATACTCCTCGGCCCCTCGAAACGTGACGTAGTCGTAACGCACTTCCGGAAAATATCGAGGGAACTCCGTTGAGACTTCATCCAACGTTCGCAACGCTGCCTCAGCGTCCGTCCCAGCGATATTCAGCGAAAGATCCGTCGCAAGTGGTTCCCAGCCAGCGTTGACAGGAATCCCGCTACGAGACCTATTGATGATGAAGGGAAAAACATCCCAACTGCAAAAGGCCGCAACGGAATTCTCGAAGCCCGGCTTGTGTTTTATCCGCTCCAGCACCGTCATATTTGCATTGTTCTTTTTCGCATTGGAATCGATCGTCGGGTCCGCAAATCCGCACAGGATCTCACTGTATCCGGGGTAAGAAAAATTCAGCCCATTCGTTACGACGGCCTTCGATTCCTGCTCAGGATCGCCAAATATCATTCCCTGCCCGGCAATACTATTCCAGAAGAACGGCATCAGAGCTTCCCGACTCTCCAATGCCGTCTCACGCTGAAATCGCTCCTTGAGTGCTGGCAGATCTTTGACGCCACCCGCCTCTTTTTCCATTAGTGTCGCATCCACGCCACCAAAGACTTCCTGCCATCGAAGACCATCGATCGTGACCAGCAGGACATTCTGAGTCTGCAGCGGGGGATTACGTTTAGGCTCGACCAATTGCGATTCTGCCGTATCGACAAACAACGACAGGAAACAGACAATCAGCACGAACCGGATTCGCTGCCCTTTCGATGAAGAATCAACACAGGCACAAGCAGTGGTCGTCATGGCAGGATTTTCGATCCGTCGAATTTGAAAGAGATCAGCATTCAAAGTTGATAAAGACTCGCAATGCCCGTGGCGGACTTTAAGGCATTCTGTAAAGTCGCCCCCGCCGCTAATAAATCAGCAACCCAAGCATTGTAACTTGATCGCTGGCAGTGATGAACTGTTGGAACTCGAAATTCCCGAATCGCATGACGAACGTCGTTGCGGCAAAAATGCCACCGACCTCGTCCCAAGGCTCCTGCCGTGGCACGCACAGCTTCGGAGGCACCGCCTCCAGTTGCCAGCCATCCGTATTGAAACTGTTTTAAGGTTTGGCACGCTGAGCTTGAGAGCATCAAAACGTTTTTCGTCAAGTTGTTTCTGAATTGGTATGTGAATGATTTCAGTCGAACAGAAATACGCAAATTTATGTCGTGATAAAACAGAACGCCAGTTAGACTATCTGCAGCAATCTATACCTTGACAGGCAAGATGCTGTTCTGTGCGTATGAGAAGGTGGATGAGATGTACTTGCGGCCCGTGATGGCCTACGAAATCTAAGGAGCAACAATGTCCACTGAACGACAAACATCAGACAACAAGCATGTGCGTACGCCGATGACTCCGGAACAACGTGAACGCTGGAAGCGTGACATCGCGGCCATCGAAGAAGAGAAGCCGGAAATGATTCGTCTGGCAAAAAAAATAATGGCGGAAAAACGAGCGATCCAGCGTGAAGTTACGGAACTGCTGCAGGCAGCTCGTGAAGCGAGCGGCCTGACGCTGGCACAGTTGCAGGAAATGACAGGCATCCATAAAGGACAGCTCAGTAAGCTCCTGCAAGCTGACGGAAATCCAACGCTCTACACACTCCATCGAGTTGCGGCGGCTCTTGGCAAGCGGCTGGTGGTGACGCTGGCCGAAAAGTAGCTCGACTTGTCCCAAGTCGATTACCGACAACTGACATTCAACGAGAAAATTCATGATCTGGACACTGCGAGCGAAACTAATACGACACAGAGACAATTGGTCCGCCGATATTGAAATCGAATCCAGCACTACGCTGGACGAGTTGCATTTTGCCATTCAATCCGCCGTTGGTTTTGACAACGACCACCTGTATGAGTTCTTCATTGCAAGGACTGAGCGAGCTCGAACCCGCGACGTGTTTGACGACGAAAATGGAGGACTCTATTCAACAACCATCGAATCCATATTTCCTCTTGAGGCAAAGAAGTCACTCTATTACCTGTTTGATTACGGTGATTCGTGGTATTTCAAAATCACCAAAACGCAGAAGCGCATTCACGAGCCGATAGAAAAAGTGGAGTATCCGCGAGTTGTCAGCGACGCTGGGACAAAACCAATCCAGTATCCGAACAATTGAGCAGCAGCATGCAGAGCACATCAAAAGTGTCAGCCTCTTCGTTTCGCGGCTCAGACACATCAAAGAGGCATGATACATTTGATGGTTGCTGATCCATTTGATGGTTTCATTTTGATGGTTTGCGTTGCAGCGAAGAATTATGGAACAATTCTCCGTATCTCGAACACGGGCGTTAAAGAAGCAGAATCGCAATTTATGGTAAGAAGATTACAGGGCAAGAAGATGAACCAAATCCAATGAGCATCTACGCAAGCGGTGAATAACTGGTTGGCATTGGGTGGGCCGAGGACTCTGAACCTGGGTGGGAAAGCTTCAACAGCGCCAGTCGGCTTGGGTATTGTGCGTATTGTCCCATTGGTCGGTGAGTCTGAGTTGGCATCACGATTCCGCCACGATAGGATCAGCGTTATTGCTCGCCTGTCACAACCGTCGAGTATGGTTGCTCAACATTAGTTCCGATTCATCGTCGAGTTCTGGAGAAGTCAACATGGCCAATCGTTTTGGTGGAGCCTTGGCGGCTCGGCCGCTGCAGTTCATTTGGATTGCGGATTGTTCGGGTTCGATGAGTGGGAAAAAGATCGAGGCCCTCAACTTCGGCATCCGCGAAGCAATTCAGCCGATGCGTCAGGTCGCGGACGAGAATCCGAACGCGAAAGTAATGGTCCGAGCCATTAAGTTCTCGGATGGAGCGCAGTGGCACGTCTCGCAGCCCACGGACATTCAGGATTTCAAGTGGACCGATCTCACGGCGGACGCCACCACGGACATGGGCAAGGCGCTGCACTTGGCTGCCGAGGCGATGAAGACCGAAAACATGCCCGAACGTGGCTTGCCACCCGTGCTGGTTCTTTTGAGCGACGGTCAGCCGACCGACGACTTCAACAGCGGATTGAAGGCGTTGATGGATCAGCCCTGGGGCGG
>Ga0335394_10007237_pt1 | contig 12527 bp, 8 predicted proteins | sample MAT03_FD_205741 | JGI IMG/M metagenome (GOLD analysis project Ga0335394, IMG submission 205741) | Freshwater microbial communities from Lake Fryxell liftoff mats and glacier meltwater in Antarctica - MAT-03 (spades assembly) (version 2) ... | reverse complement strand
GGTTTCACCTCTGTTTCCAGTGTAGTTACTGTGTAAATGGTCTGCATTACTTTTACCCGGATATTTCTTCTGCTTATCATGGTTCTAAGAACTGTATTTGTGGGGCGAAGGTAAGAGAATTTCAACCGGGGCTGTAATAAATAGACACACTTATCCAACACATTTTTTAACCCCGGCTTTTCATTAGGTCAAAACAATTTTCTAATCACTTCTCTGCCAGTTATCGTATTTCGATCTTATTATAAAATGAAAAATTGGCATATTGTCCGGAAAAAATTGCAAAACCTCCACCGGTTCTGCACATTTGGATTAAGGGACTGCTAATTTTGCATATTATCAGCCAATGGCATGGTATTTCCAGTACCTTTGCCGTCCCAAATCCTTTTGGGATACTCATTTTCAAAAAAACTAAAATCGATACAACTATGGCTAAAAAAGTCAATGTTACCCCACTACACGACAGGGTAATTGTAAAAGCAGCAGCCGCTGAAGAAAAAACAGCCGGCGGCATCATCATCCCGGATACGGCTAAAGAAAAACCACAACGTGGCGTTGTAATCGCCGCAGGCCCTGGTAAAAAGGATGAACCAGTAACTGTAAAAGCCGGTAATACCGTATTATATGGTAAGTATGCCGGAACAGAAATCCAGATAGAAGGGGAGGAATATCTGATAATGAGAGAGTCGGATATCCTGGCGATAGTATAAGAAGCTACGAGTTTTTAGCTACCAGTTTCGAGTTAAAGTCTCGTAACTCAAAACTCATGACTCGGGACTAATTAATTTAAACATTTCAAAAACTAAATACAATGGCAAAACAACTCTTCTTCGACATTGAAGCAAGAAATAGAATGAAAAAAGGTGTTGACATTCTGTCCAACGCTGTAAAAGTAACCCTCGGCCCTAAAGGACGCAATGTGGTTATTGAAAGAAAATTCGGTGCACCTACTGTTACTAAGGATGGTGTAACCGTAGCAAAAGAAATCGAACTGGATGATCCTATTGAGAATATGGGTGCCCAAATGGTAAAAGAAGTAGCTTCTAAAACTGCAGATATTGCTGGTGATGGAACTACTACTGCTACTGTACTGGCTCAGTCTATCATCAGCGAAGGGTTGAAAATGGTGGCTGCCGGTGCTAACCCGATGGATCTGAAAAGAGGAATTGAAAAAGCAGTAAGCCTGGTGGTTGAAAACCTGAAAGCTCAGAGCCAGACAGTTGGTAGTGACAGCAAAAAAATTCAGCAGGTAGCAACGATCTCCGCCAACAATGATGAAACAATTGGTAAGCTGATAGCAGAAGCATTTGCAAAAGTTGGTAAAGAAGGTGTTATCACGGTAGAAGAAGCAAAAGGTACCGATACAACAGTTGATGTAGTAGAAGGTATGCAGTTTGACCGTGGATATATCTCTCCTTATTTCGTTACCAACAGCGAAAAGATGGAAGTGGAATTGCAAAATCCATACATATTAATATATGATAAGAAGATTTCTGCGATGAAAGACATTCTTCATATCCTGGAGAAAGTGGCACAAAGCGGACGTCCATTAGTAATTATTGCGGAAGACCTCGAAGGTGAAGCACTGGCAACATTAGTGGTTAACAAACTGCGTGGCACTATTAAAGTAGCAGCCGTTAAAGCTCCCGGCTTTGGTGACAGAAGAAAAGAAATGCTGACTGATATTGCTATCCTGACAGCAGGAACTGTTATCAGCGAAGAACTTGGTCATAAATTAGAAGGTGCAGACCTTACATCTTTAGGACAAGCTTCTTCTATTACAATTGATAAAGACAATACAACTATCGTTGGTGGTAAAGGTAAAAAAGTTGACATCACTGCCCGTGTAAACCAGATTAAAGCACAGGTAGAGAATACGACTTCTGATTACGATAAAGAAAAATTACAGGAACGCCTTGCTAAATTGGCTGGTGGTGTAGCTGTATTATATATTGGTGCAGCAACAGAAATGGAAATGAAGGAAAAGAAAGACCGTGTTGACGATGCATTGCATGCAACAAGAGCTGCGGTAGAAGAAGGTATTGTACCTGGTGGCGGTATCGCTTACATCCGTGCTATCGAAAGCTTAGATGCAAAAGTGAGAGGACAACTGGAAGATGAGCAAACAGGAATGCTTATCGTTCGCCGTGCATTAGAAGAGCCGCTTCGCCAGATTGTGGCCAATGCTGGTATTGAAGGTTCTATCGTTGTACAGAAAGTAAAAGAAGGAAAAGCTGATTATGGTTTCAATGCAAGAACCGAAGTGTACGAAAACCTGCTGAAAGCCGGTGTAATTGATCCTACAAAAGTTACCCGTATTGCGTTGGAAAATGCAGCTTCTATCGCTGGTATGTTGTTGACTACAGAATGTGTGGTAGCTGACAAACCAAAGAAAGAAGAACCACATTCTCATGGCACACCTGACATGGGCGGCATGGGTGGATATTAATACGACAGCCTTTTTTAAGAGGCAACGAATAAAAGGAAAATCCCGTTTCTGCAAAGAGGCGGGATTTTTCTTTGTGCTGGTGAAAAACTACGGTTGGTGGCAAAAGAAATATCCTTAATTTAGTTTCCATTTTAAGGACTCTGATTACTTTAAAAGCGATATAATTTCCGCTTTTAATGATTATGTTTTACCTAAATCAATAGTATGAGAATATTTTACAAACTTAGTTTTACGTTTTTTTGTATCCTTCTTACTTCTCCAATCTTATTTGGTCAAAGTAGTTTTTTTACAAACGTTGCTGAAACCGCAATGAAGCAGTCTAACGGTAACAGAGTGATATTCCCAGAAAAATATGCCGGATTTGTTACAGACATTTCAAATCTCAAAGATTTTTTATGGACGTTGCCTTCTGAGAAAAGCATTAATGATAACAGAAACCTGGCCCCTGTAATGAGTATTCCTATGCCTGACGGTAGTGTAGCAAGATTCAGAGTATGGGAAAGTAATGTAATGGAGCCGGGCCTTGCAGAAAAACTTCCTGACATGAGGCAGTTTCTTGGCCAGGGTATTGATGACCCTTATGCTTCCATCCGGTTTGATTACAATCCCTACACTGGTTTTCATGCACAGATTCTATCCTCTCACTTTGGCAGAATTTACATAGACCCTTATGCTAACGGCGATTTGAATTATTATATGAGTTATAATACAAAAGACTATCATAGAGATGTACAGTTTATTTGCGGAGTGGTAGATGCAGATGGGTCAGGCCTTGCTTCCAGAACGGAGCAAACTCAGGCAGCTTGCCTTGGTACCAGTTTAAGAACCTACCGGCTGGCGGTGGCCTGCACCGGTGAGTACTCTGTGGCTGTAGCCGGCAGTACACCTACAATACCTGCTGTGGCAGCTGCTATCCTTACATCAGTAAACAGGGTAACAGGTGTGTATGAAAAAGAAGTTTCTCTCAGGATGATATTGATTGCCAATAATATTGACATCATTTATCTTGATGGTAATTCTGACCCTTATACCAATAACAATGGTAGTACAATGCTTGGCCAAAACCAGGCAAATATTGATGGGGTTATTGGAACTGCTAACTATGATATCGGACATGTTTTTAGCACTGGCGGTGGCGGAGTAGCCAATCTTAACAGCCCTTGTAATGGCGGCTCAAAAGCAAGAGGTGTTACAGGACTTTCAAGTCCTGTTGGCGACTCTTATGATATTGATTATGTAGCCCATGAAATGGGACATCAGTGGGGTGGTAATCACTCTATGGCTGGTTGCGGTTCATCTCCCAACAGTACAAAGTATGAAGTAGGAAGTGGTACCACCATACAAGCTTATGCAGGAATATGTGGAAGCGAAAATATCCAGGGCAATAGTGACCCTTATTTTCATGCTATCAGTTTTGATGAAATAAGTAATTTTATAACTACTGGCGGAGGTAACAGTTGTGGTGTTTCCACCCCAACAGGAAATACATTACCGGTAATAAACCCTCTGCCAAATAATGGACTTACTATTCCAATAAGCACACCTTTTACCTTGTCAGGTACTGCAACAGATGCTAACGGCGATCCGCTTACTTATAATTGGGAACAATGGGATTTCCAGGGTGCGCAAACCTGGAATGCGGGGGTATCTGCACCTGCGGGTAACACAGTGCCTTTGTTTAAGTCAAGAATACCAAAAACCACAGGAAGCAGAACATTTCCCGATATAGCTGTAATTCTTGCCGGTTATCCTGCCAACCCACCAGCAACAATGAACGGGTTAAAAGGCGAAACTTTATCACCTGTAGCCAGGCCAATGAATTTCAGGCTTACAGTAAGAGATAACCGTGCCGGTGGTGGTGGAATAGTTTCAAGCGGTGGTGCCGGATGTCAGACTAATACCACTTTCTTAGTTAACGTAGCAGGTACTACACCATTTGCAGTCACATCTCCCAATGGAGGTGAAGTTTATGATTTAGGTTCAACCCAAACAATTACATGGAACAACGCAGGTACTACTACAGCTCCATTTAATGTAGCTAATGTTAGCATTTCAATTTCTACAGATGGCGGAATATCCTATCCTGTTGTTATTTTGGCAAGTACTCCTAATGACGGCTCAGAAGCTGTAACGATTCCCGGACCTGCCACTTTAACAGCAAGGATAAAAATCGAAGCCATTGGCAATATTTTCTTTGATATTTCTAATGCGAACTTTACGGTGGCACTCCCACCAAATAGTTTTGATTTTAATACTCCTGCTCCCGTAGTTTCTCCTTGTCCGGCAGCTGCAAGCTTGTCTGCTACATTAGCCACTATTCAGAATGGAACATTCTCTATACCGATTGTACTTACATCAAGTACTCCACCAGCAGGAACAACGGTGAGTTTTTCTCCAAACCCAGTGAATCCCGGAAGTTCAACTGTTGTTACACTCAGTAATACTAATACTTTAAATCCTGGTTCTTATACAATCACTGTTACAGGCACTGCCGGTGCAATAGTGAAAACAAGAGTTATAACTTACACTATCAATGGTGGAAGTGGCCCTGCTATTACAGCACAACCAGCCAACCAGGCCGTTTGTACCGGTGGAAGTACTTCTTTCAGCATCACTGCTGCCACTGCTACTTCATATCAATGGCAATTAAGCATTGACGGGGGTAATACATTTACCAATATTTCCAATGGTGGTATTTATTCAAATGTTACAACAAACACACTGACGATTACAGGTGTTACTGCAGCAATCAATAATTACCGATATCGCAGCAATGCTTTTGTGCCATGTGGTTCTTCAGCCTCCAATGCAGCTATATTAACTATAACACCGCCGCCTGCTATAACAGCACAACCAGCAGATGCTACAATATGTGCGGCCAGCAATAATACCTTTACCGTTGCAGGCACAGGAGGCAGCCTTACATATCAGTGGCAGGTAAGTAGCGATGGGGGAGGCACTTTCAATAATGTATCCAACGGAGGTGTTTATTCGGGTGCCACATCGGCTTCATTAACTATTACAGGTGCTACAGCAGCGATGAACAGTTACCGCTACCGTGCAATTTTAACAGGTACTTGTTCACCAACGGCTACGTCCAATGCTGCAATTCTTACTGTTATAAGCCCTGCTATTGTAACAACACAGCCAGTAGCTTCTGCATTATGTTCTGGTGGTAATACAAGCTTTACGGTAGCAGGTACAAGTTCACAGGCTATCATCTATCAATGGCAGGTAAGTACAGATGGAGGTACTACATTTACTAATATATCAAATGTAAGTGGCTATTCAGGTACAACAACACCAACACTCACTATAACCGGGGCAACGGCAACATTTAATAACTACCGGTACAGGGCTTTGTTATCAAACGCTACCTGTGCAACAGCAACACCATCTAATGTTGCTTTATTAACTGTTCGACAGTTACCAACTGTTTCATTAGCTGCATCACCGTTGACGAATTTGCTACCGGGACAAGTAACCACATTAACAGCAACTCCAAGCCCTTCTACAGGGGGAACTGTAAATATTACCTGGTTGTATAACGGCACATCACCTACACCGGCCATCACAGGTAATACATATGTAGCTAATGTGGAACGACTGGGTACTTACCAGGTATTGATATCAGAAACATTTACCAGTCCAACGTTGGTATGTTCTAATCAATCGTCTGTTGTAACAATTGATGCATCTGCCAGTAGTAAACTGTTTATTTTCCCAAGTCCTAATGATGGAAGATTTACCGTTTCTTATTTTAACAGTGCCGGCACCAGCACCAAAAGAAAGATTGCCATTTTCGATTCAAAAGGCGCATTGGTTTATAACCGGGAGTTTGCTATTGCGGGTCCTTACACTCTGCTTAACATCAATATGGAAAGAGCCAGCAGAGGTATCTACTATGTAGTAGTGGGTGATGCCAATGGCAGCAAATTGGCCGATGGCCGAGTGCATGTACGTTAATGATTAAATGAATTAATAATAATTGCAGTCCCGTTTCATACTGAGCTTGTCGAAGTAGAAGCGGGACTTTTTTATTTGCTTTTTATTTTTATTTCTACCCGGCGGTTTGCCTTCATCTCTGCTTCCGATTTTTCGGGATAAGGGTAAAGGGGTGCTGAGTGGCCAAAACCCTTATATGAAACTCTTTCTTTGGAAATATCATAGGCCAGCAGGTAATCTCTTACCGCTTTTGCTCTGGCTTCAGATAGATTATTGATACCGGTTTCCAGATCCGGTCCATCATCTGCAGTTGGAAAGCAACAAATATGACCCTGTACTTCTATCACAAGTTTGGGATACTTTTTCATTACTTCCAGCAATTCCAGTATTGCAGGATACGATTCTGGAAGAAGCTTGTGCATACCGCCAATGAAATTGATATTGCGTAAAGTAATGTTTGTTCCGGCAGTAAGTGTTGGGTCGGCCATTTTTTCAGTAAGTGATTCGCCTTTATTACCCGGCGCATGAATGATCTTTATCTCTACCCGCCGGTTCAGGCTTCGTTCTTCCGGCGAAAAATTTTTATTTAACGGTATATTTTCGCCGTGTGCCTGCACCACTTTAATGTCTTGCTGCTCCCAGCCGATGCTCTGGAGGTATTTGTTTACGGCTTGTACCCTTTTTGCCGAGAGCTTGTCATTATAAGCATTGGCACCAATATCATCACAATGGCCGTGCAGTTCAATGCGGTCCGCCACATCGAGTGAATCGGTAAGACTATCCAGCGTTGCTTTGGAAGGGGCGGTTAATTCCCATTTATCGAACGCAAAATGGACATGTACAGAAGATGCAGATTGGCACCATCCATGAAGAGATACTAGCATCAAGAGCAAACAAAAGTAAAGTTTTATACGCATACAAGAATGAAGAAGGTGCTTGTCAATGATTTAGCTACTGATACTTTGTATATAACGCTGCCATTGCAAATTTCTTGCATCTGGTTTCAGCCGCTCCCTGTTTTAGCCTACCTTTGCCGCCTTAAAATTAATATTAAATGATCAGTGTAAAAGACCTGAAACTCGCCTACGGCAAACGGGTATTGTTTGAAGAAGTGAATCTCAATTTCATCAAAGGCAATTGCTATGGGGTGATTGGTGCCAACGGTGCCGGTAAAAGTACATTCCTGAAAATACTAAGCGGAGAGATTGAACCTAATAAAGGAACGATAACTATTACCCCCGGCGAAAGGATGGCTATCTTAAAACAAAACCAGTTTGAGTTTGACGAAATAACGGTGTTGAATACGGTGATGATGGGGCATACCAAACTTTGGGCTATTGCCAAAGAAAGAGAAAGCATTTATGCCTTAGCTGATTTTACTGAAGAAGATGGAATGAGGGCCGGCGAACTGGAAGGTGAGTTTGGCGAAATGGGTGGTTACACTGCCGACAGTGATGCAGCTACTTTATTGAGTGAACTTGGGGTGACAGAAGAATATCATCAATCTTTGATGAAAGATATTCCTTCTAATTTAAAAGTTCGGGTGCTGCTGGCACAGGCCATATTTGGCAACCCTGATATTTTATTATTGGATGAGCCTACCAACGGTTTGGATATTGAAACAATCAGTTGGCTGGAAAATTTCTTAGCCGATTATGAAAACATTGTATTGGTAGTAAGCCATGACCGTCACTTCCTCGATGCCGTGTGTACCCATGTGGCGGATGTGGACAGGCAGAAAGTAAAAATCTTTACCGGTAACTATACTTTCTGGTACGAATCATCGCAACTGATGGCCCGCCAGGTAAACGATAAGAATAAAAAGACTGAAGAGAAACGCCAGGCATTGATTGACTTCATTGCCCGTTTCAGTGCCAATGCATCAAAAAGTAAGCAGGCAACATCGAGAAAGAAAGCATTGGAAAAATTATCCATTGAAGAAATAGAACCGAGTTACAGAAAATATCCTGGCATTATTTTTCAACCATTGCGGGAAGTAGGCAACCAGATTTTGAATATAGAGAAACTGACCAAGTCGGTTGATGGCCGTGTATTATTTAAAGATGTAACCTTCACTGTTAATAAGGGAGATAAAATTGCCTTGCTCAGCCGTGACCCGTTAGCGGTGACCAGTTTTTTCAATATCGTTACTGCTGAAACAATGGCGGATAGTGGCTCTTACGAATGGGGTACCACTGTTACTCATGCCTATCTGCCACAGGAAAATAACCAGTTTTTTAATAGTAAGGATAACCTGATGGACTGGCTACGTCAATATGTGCCGGATCATGTAAAGGATGTGGATGAACCTTTCTTAAGAGGGTTCCTTGGTAAAATGTTATTTAGCGGAGATGATGTACTAAAGTTTACCAATGTATTGAGCGGTGGAGAGAAAGTTCGTTGTATGTTAAGTAAGATGATGCTGCAAAGTCCAAATGTGATTTTGCTGGATCAACCTACTAACCACCTTGATCTGGAAAGTATCCAGAGCTTCAACGAGCAGTGTACTGAATATAAAGGCATCGTTTTATTAACGAGCCATGACCATACGTTTATGCAGACTGTTGCAAACCGCATTATCGAATTAACTCCGAAAGGTATCATTGACCGGTTGATGACCTTTGATGAATATCTGGAAGATGAAAGAGTTAAGGCGTTGAAGGAAGAAATGTATAAGTAAATATACAAGGCACAAGAAATACAAGGAACAAGATAAATACAGTTCCCGTTTCTGAAAGAGGCGGGAATTTTTATTTTATATAAAGAGTGGATTGCTCTATCTTCCTTTTCAATTATGTCAACCACTTCGTCTCTTTCAAAAAAAATTGGTTATTGGTCTGCTACAGCGATTATCGTGGGCAGTATCATTGGTTCTGGTGTGTTTATGAAGCCGGCCAGTATGGCGGGGCAGTTAGGTTCTCCCATCTGGTTAACGGTGGTATGGATTATTGCAGGCTTGTTTTCATTAATGGGTGCATTAGTGTATGCTGAACTTGGGGCGATGATGCCGGAAACCGGGGGCATCTATGTTTACTTTAGAAAAATGTTTGGCGATTTTGTTGCCTACCTCTATGGATGGGCAGCTTTTTCAGTGATGAATACAACGGGTGTGGCAGCTATTGCATTTGTTTGTGCCCAGTATGCTGATTATTTTTTGCACCTGCCAAGATTTGATGTATCTGTAGAACAATCTGTTGTATGGCATCTGCCTTTCATCGGTGACCTGCATCCATTGGAGAATTTTGGAGTAAAATCGTTGGCGATAACAATTGTTGCAGGTCTTACCTGGCTAAATGTACGCAGTGTAAAAGCAGGAAGCTCATTTCAGCTTATTTCTACCATTGTTAAAATGGGAGTCATTGCCGCATTGGTAATTGGCATTTTCTTTTTTGGCAATGGGTCAGTTGAAAACTTTTTCCATGCAGAAAATCCAAAACAGGGCGGTGTATTATTAGCCGGAATTATTGCAGCGTTAACAGGAGCTTTCTTTGCCTATGATGGCTGGATTAATATAACTTTTATAGCCGGTGAAATAAAACAACCGCAACGAAATATCCCTAAGAGTTTATTTACGGGAGTTATAGCCTGCATTATCGTTTACGTATTGGTTAACCAGGCATACTTGTATGTATTGCCGGTGGAGAAAATTGCAGCCTCATCTTTAGTGGCTTCAGATGCTATTGCGGTTGCTCTTGGCAACACAGGCGGTGCATTGGTGGCTGCCATGATTGTAATTTGTACACTCGGGGCTATTAACGGTAATTTAATGGCAACCACCAGGGTTACTTATGCTATGGGAAAAGATAAAGTGTTTCTTCCCTGGGCTGGTAAAGAACATAAGCGGTTTCAAACACCGGGTAATGCACTTTGGCTGCATGGTGCCTGGATTTCTGTCTTAATCATTTCGGGTTCATTTGATATGCTGGCTGATATGATGGTTTTCATTAGCTGGATAGCTTACGGCATGGGTGCGGTTGGTATTTTTATGCTCCGCAAAAAAATGCCCGATGCAGAGCGGCCGTATAAAATATGGATGCATCCTTTTGTAACATTATTGTTTATCATTTTTACAGCAGCCTTTCTTGTTATCACCGTGTATAATGATGTTACCAACTATCTGAACGACCGGCAGCCGGTTGTTAATTCCCTGCTCGGTATATTAATAGTGGTGTTAGGAATTCCTTTTTATTTTTATTACAGGAAAAAGAAAAAATTATAAGTCCTTATTCTTTCAGTCCCGTAGGGACGTAATGTAAGTAGTAAAGTTTAATAATGTAAACAATAAGCTCCGCAGGAGCGACATGTTAAAACATATCGCCCCGATGGGACTCCGTCAGGTCACTTGTATTTTTTCTACTGACATTTAGCTTCTACGGAGCAATCGGAGTATTGAAGTCTTTATTGCATCATCTTTTTAATAATCTTTCCCAGCATCATCAATCCATAATCGGCCTCATCATCCCAGGGCTTGCCAAAGCTGATACGGATACAATTGTTGTAATAGAACTGGCAGAAAATATTTTTCCCGGCACAAAGGAGATATGATGTTTCATCGCTTCAATGCGGAATTTGAAAGTATTTACTTTTTTATTTACTAAGTTCTACCCACAGAATAACCTGATTTGTTTATGTAAATTCGTTGAATAATACAAGTACATGAAAACAGCAATTGTAACCGGCGCTTCTGGCAACCTGGGCCAGGCAGTGATAAAAAAATTACTGGCAGCGGATTATTATGTTACCGGCACCATTATCCCCAATGATTCGGTAGTCATTGATGTACGGGGAAGAAATTTTGAAACAGCCATTGTTGACCTGATGCAGGAAGAACTGGCCCAGCAGTTTGTAAACCTGATGGTGGCAAAACATACCACAATAGATGTGACAATTCTTACCGTTGGTGGGTTTGCAATGGGGAATATTATTAGTACCAGCACAGCCGATATTGCCAATCAATACAAACTGAATTTTGAAACAGCCTATAATGTGGCAAGGCCTGTTTATACACAAATGATGAAGCAGGGCAATGGCCGCATTTTTTTAATTGGTTCCCGCCCGGGGTCTGATATGAAGAACAGTAAAGGAATGGTAGCCTATGGATTAGGTAAGTCATTAATATTCCGGTTGGCCGAACTGATGAATGAAGAAGCCAAAGGAACTAATGTAGTAACCAGTGTCGTTGTTCCTTCTACCATTGATACACCACAAAACAGAAAGAGTATGCCAACTGCTGATTTCAGTAAATGGGTAACACCCGAAGCCATTGCCGACGTTATTTATTTTTATTGCAGTAATGAAGGAGCGGTGCTGCGGGAACCGGTGATAAAAGTGTATGGTGGCTCGTAGATTTTTGCCCTCACCCCAGCCCTCTCCATGGAATGGAGAGGGAGAGCCTCACCCCGACCCTCTCCATGGAATGGAGAGGGAGAGCCTCACCCCGACCCTCTCCATGGAATGGAGAGGGAGAGCCTCACCCCGACCCTCTCCATTCCATGGAGAGGGAGGAATACAAAAACCCGAAAGAAAAAAAATGTTGAAAGCAATAATGATTCTTTACGGAGAAAGTCTCCCTCTCCGCATAGCGGAGAGGGTCGGGGTGAGGTAGATTATTGCGGAGAAACTTCTCCCTCTCCGCTATGCGGAGCAACCGATACCGCCAGAAGGGCGGGAGAAGGTTGGGAACGAAGTTCGAAGGGGTGAGGTCATAAAGCTCCTTCAATTTTCTTCATCACCATTTCCACGTCATGGTGCAACTCTTCGTTTTTTATACGGATGATGGTGAAGCCAAGATGATTGATTATTGAATCCCTTGCTTTATCATATTCTAATTGTTCGCCAAACTCATGATGCTTTCCATCCAGCTCTATTACTACCTTACAGGTGGCGCAATAGAAATCTGCTATATAAAAATATTTTGTCCATCCTCTTGTTTTATAAATGATGGGATGTTGCCGTCTTACCTTTTTTCCTTTTATGCCCCTGTTGCGTAGCAGTTGCCAGAGGAAATCTTCTTCCGGTGTCATTTTTTGACGCAGCTCTCTCGCAATGCGGATAGGTGAAGACATGATTTTTTATTGAATGTAATTATAATTCTGAGAAATTGCTCCGGACAAAACCTCACCCCGACCCTCTCCAT
>Ga0335394_10007236_pt1 | contig 12527 bp, 10 predicted proteins | sample MAT03_FD_205741 | JGI IMG/M metagenome (GOLD analysis project Ga0335394, IMG submission 205741) | Freshwater microbial communities from Lake Fryxell liftoff mats and glacier meltwater in Antarctica - MAT-03 (spades assembly) (version 2) ... | reverse complement strand
GGAGGACGCCGGAGAGCGCGGAGCCTGACGTGACTGGGAGGAAGTGGCACGGGTCCCGATCCGTGAGGGAGGTTTTGCCGTGTGCGTGTAGCCTCGTTTGAGGGCGCAGCCCGAAAACGGGGCTACAAGACACCGCGCTTTCGCCTGCGGCTCAAACGCGTATTGGTACTCCCCGGGGCGGGCCAGCCGCTGAAGTGGTGCGCGTTTTAGAATTCACTGCGCAGGCCTCTGCGGTGGTGGAACCCGACCTCCGGGCGGGTTTTGTTGCGAGAGCCGGCACCCAGCGCGCCCGGCTGGTCCGTCGTAGCCTTGGCGAAGTCGGAAGGTCGCGCTCCACCTCCGATACCGTTCATCTGATTGGTGCGCGCACGCATGATCTGATGAGGCGCTTGACACATCTGCTATAAGTTGGGCGCCACATACCGATGTTAAAGTCCACTCAACTCCGCCATTCACTGCCCTCGTGGCCCTTGCGCTTCGTCGCGCTGGGCTGCGCGCTGCTGGTGGGACTGCTTTCGTTCGCGGCGGTGTCGCCGGAGATTCATGCGGCGTTGCATGGGGAAACTGCGGAGTCATGCCGGCATGCGCCGAATCCAGCGGAGCCTGATCACTCGTGCGCGGTTACTCTTTTTAGTCAGGGTATTGGATCCGGTTTGACGGTGGCGGTGGTGCTGTCGGCACCCGAGCCGGTGATCACGGAGGTGATTGCCCTGGCTGATCAGGTGGCTCGCGCCGCGCGCGCGCCACAGTTACCGCCCGGGTGCGGTCCGCCAATTAGCTGAGTCATCGACGGTCCGTCGCGTCCGCCTGTGTTCAGGCCGGGCGTTTTCCTCCTCTGCCGGAGCATCGTGCGCGGTCGCGCGCGTGGCCGGCTATGCCTCAACCCTGACTCAGCATGAAATCATTTTTCCCGATCATCTCTCTTTCCCTCGCTCTCGCCGCTACGGCCCGGGCTCAAACCAACGTTCCCGTTGATCCGCCACCAACGGACGAAATCACGCATCTCGAAAAGCTCGTCGTCACAGGCAGCCCACTGGCACGGGCACCGGACGAAATATCGTCGCCCACCTCGGTCGTAGCCAGGGCTACTTTGACTCAGCGTCTTCGGCCAACGCTCGGTGAAACTCTCGCTGGCCTGCCCGGCGTCGATTCCACTTATTTCGGTCCCGGTGCCAGCCGGCCAATCATTCGCGGTCTGGGCGGCGACCGCATCCGCGTGCTCACTGGTGGGGTCGGCACCATCGACGCGTCAGTGATCAGTCCCGACCACGCGGTCAGTCTCGATCCGTTGCTGATTGATCGCGTTGAAATTGTGCGCGGACCGGCCTCACTGCTCTACGGTGGTGGCGCCATCGGCGGGGTCGTCAATATCATCGACGGTCGGATTCCCGAAACGTTGCCCGTTGCTCCGGTCATCGGTCGATTCGAAGTGCGTGGTAATTCCAGCGCGGACGAACGCGCCGGGGCCGGCGTGCTTACGGGCGCGGCGGGGAAGTTCGCGTGGCGGCTCGACGGATTCCGCCGCCAGACCGACGACGTGAAAATCCCCGGCATCGGGCCGACGCCCGCGCTCGCGCAGGAAATGATCGCCAACGGCGAAACCGTTTCCAAGGGCACACTGATCAACAGCGCGACCAAGACCAGCGGCGGTTCGGCCGGCCTGAACTACCTCGGCGAAGCCGGTCACTTCGGCATTTCCTACAACGGATTTGATTCGCTCTACGGCACCGTGGCCGAGCAGGAAGTGACGATCAAGCTGCGCCAGCGTCGCTGGGATTTGCACGGCGAATGGTTGAAACCGGTCGGATTGCTGCGCGCCGCGAAATTTAATTTCGGCCACGCGGACTACCAGCACGACGAGTTGGAAGGCGCGGCACTCGGCACCCGTTTCACGAACCAAGGCTGCGAAGGACGCCTGGAGCTGTTGCACGAAAAACTCGGGGCTTTCGAGGGCGCGCTCGGCTTCCAATCCACGCGCAGTGATTTCGCGGCGATCGGGGAGGAGGCGTTTCTGCCGCCGACAGTCACGCAGGGCAACGCCGTGTTCCTGTACGAGGAAGCGGCGAGCGGACCCGTCACGTGGCAGTTCGGCGCGCGCGCCGAGCGGCAGACGATCACGCCCGAGGCTGGCAGCGGTTTCGACCGGCGCAGCCACTCGCTCGCCACCTTCACCGGCGGCGCGGTGTGGAAGCTGAACGCCGATTACGCGCTCGCCGTTTCGCTGTCCGCCAACGAACGCGCGCCCAACGCGCAGGAACTTTTCGCCGATGGTCCGCACGTCGGTACCGGCTCTTACGAGGTCGGTGATGCGGCGCTCGGCACGGAGAAATCCGTCGGCATCGATGTGAGTTTGCGCAAAAGAAAAGGCTTCGTCACCGGCGAGCTCAGTCTCTTCGTGAACCAGTTCAACGGCTACATTTTCGAGCAGGACACCGGGGTGCTTGATCCCGACGCCGGCCTGCCGGTCTTCGCCTACGTGCAGCGCGACGCGAAGCTCTACGGTGGGGAAGTCGAACTCACGTTTCATCTCCACGAATCGAAAACCATGAACGCCGATTTGCGGTTTTTCGCTGATACCGTGCGCGCGACCAACACGACTGACGGCGCGCCCTTGCCCCGCATCACGCCCGTGCGCTTCGGCGCCGCCTTCGACTGGCGCACCGGCCCGTGGTCATTCAACGCGGAACTTCGCCACGTCGCTAACCAACGACGCATCGCCCCGATCGAGACCGCGACCGCCGGCTATGAGTTGCTGAGTCTCGGCGCCTCGTGGCGCTTCGACCTCGGGCAGAGCAAAGGCGAGATTTTCGTCCGAGGCTCGAATCTCCTCAACCAGACCGCGCGCGTGCACGCCTCGTTTCTCAAGGACCTCGCGCCGTTGCCTGGCCGCGACGTGTCGCTCGGCGTGCGGTTTAATTTCTGAGGCACTTGACAGCTTTGCTACACTCTCGACCGATGCCACTCGCTCAACCTAGTTTGATCACTCGCGCCACCGCTCTTTTTGCGGTGGCCTTAGTGCTGGCGTTGACCGTGCTGGCGGCGAGTCCCTCATTGCATGCCTGGCTGCACGGGCACAGCGAGTCGGCAGCCCCGGCCGAGCACGAGCATGAGCACGAGCATGGAGCGCCCGTCGGTTCTGATGATCACGTTTGCGCCGTGACTCTTTTTGCCCACGGCGTGGAAGCGTTGCTGGTGTTTTTCCTATTGGTGCTGGTGCGGCCTCTGGTCCGCCGCACCGTGTGGCGTGCGCGTGATTGGTTGGTGGCCGCGTACCCCCGCTACTGGCTCGTGCCATCGCACGCGCCTCCGTTGGTCTGAGTTGATCCGTCAGTGTTGGGTTGGCGTACCGTACTGGGCACGGCGCGCACCCGTTTCTCCTGTCGGGCTGTGCCATGTCCGCGCGCACCCGTCTCCCTCAACTTCGTTCCCTCATGTCTCATCGTTTTCTTTCACTCCTCTCTTTACTCGCACTCACGGTCACGGCCGCGCGGGCTCACGATCCATCGGCCAGCGATGTCCACAAGCTGGATACCTTCGTCACCACGGGCACGCGCACCGAGCGCGCCCAGTCCAACGTTCCGGTCAAGACCGATGTCTTTCTCGCCAGTGAGATCGAGGTTTTTGGCGGAGTCACGCTGGCGGACAGCCTGCGGCTCATCCCGAGCGCGCGCTTCGAGTCCGACTGCCAGAACTGCGGGCTCAATCAGATCCAGCTTCTCGGGCTCAGCACCGATTACACCGCCATCCTCTTCGACGGCGCGCCGCTCTATTCCGGTCTCGCCAAGATTTATGGCGCTTCACTTTTCCCCACGATTTTCGTGGACCACATTGAAGTTGTGAAGGGTGGCAGCTCCGTGCTCTACGGTGCGGAAGCCATCGCCGGCGTCGTCAATCTCGTCACGATAAAACCGGTGCGCGCTTCCTCGCGCGTGGAAACCACCCTGAGCCAACTGGCCGGTGAGGCCCGCGACTTTGAATTCGCCGCCCGCACCAGTCAGGTCAGCGCCGACGGCCACACGGCCGCCACCGCTTACGCGTTTTATCAAGACCGTCAGGGCCTCGATCTCACGACCGATGGGTTTACCGAATTGCCGCAGTTTAAAAACAAGGTGGCCGGCCTCCAGCTCTTTCACACACTGCGCGAGGACAGTGAACTCCGCGCCACCTACCAATACCTCGATGAAACCCATCGCGGCGGCGATCAGCTTGATTTGCCCGAGGAACAGGCTCGCGTGGCCGAGTCCCTTGCTCACCGCATCCACACGTTGGGTCTCGGCTGGGAACAGCGGGTCAATCCCGATCTCACGTTCCAGTTGCGCGGCTCCTTCCTCTCGGTGGCGCGCAATGCCTACTACGGCGCGCGCGCCGATGCGGAGTCCCTGGCCTATGCCGAAGCCGGCCAGCCCGCGCCTGATCTTGAAACGTTTGCCTCGGCTCCCGCGAATCAGGCTGGCATCGATGCGGTAGCTCATCGCATCAGGAGTGAAACCGACAATGAGGTCTATTTTCTCGACGCCCAGTTCACGCACCGGATCGCCGACGCGCATGAATTAGTTTACGGCGCGCAACACCGCACCGAAAGACTCAGCGAACACCGCCCCTATGATCCCGCCATCGCCGATACGAACAGCCGCTTCAGTACTTGGGGCGTGTTTGTGCAGGATATCTGGACGGTCAATCCCCACCTCGAACTCGTCCCCGGCCTCCGCTTCGACCGGCACGACTATGTCAGTGGCACCATTTTCTCGCCTCGGCTCGCGCTGCGTTATCACACCGCCAACGACCTCACGGTGCGCGCATCATTCTCCACCGGTTTCAACGCTCCCGGCGCCTATAACGAGGATGCTCACATTGGCGTCAGCTCCGGTGGCGGCATCCTGCTCACTAACTCTCTTGGTCTGAAGGAGGAAAACTCGCGGACGTTCAGTCTTGGGGCCGACTGGTTGGTGCCTTCGCAGGGCCACCGCCTTGCCCTCAGCTCGACGATTCATGCGACCCGCCTACGCGACACCTTCGACATCGACGATACCGACCCGATCAACTGGCTGCGCGTCAACGGTCCTCACTCCAAAGTTTTTGTCTGGGAAAACGGCTTCGGTTGGCTCCTCGCTAAACATCTGCGGCTCGACGCCAGCGTCAGCTACATCAACGCCCGGTTCGACGAGCCGGTTGCGCGCGTCACCGGTCTCGTCACGCGCGACTTCGTCGAGCGTCCGAAGTGGACCGGTGTGGCCACGCTGGTTTATAATCTGCCCAAGCAGTGGGAGGCGCATGCGCTCGTCAACTACACGGGTTCAATGCTCGCCGTTGGCGAGGAGAGCGCCACCTTCCGCGCCAGCACTCCAACGTTTTGGGAAGTGGATCTCGGGGTCGCGCGCACGATCCGCTTCGGAGAAAAAGGTCCGTATCTGAAAATCGGCGTCGGCGTCCGCAACCTCTTCGATCAACGCCAGCGCGACATTTTCAACAACGGCGAGGATCGCGACCCCACGTACCTCTACGGCCCCGTGCGTCCGCGCACCCTCTACGTCAACGCCGGCTTCGCGTTCTGAGCCCTCGCCGGGCTTCCCTCATTTTTCGCCAGCAATCTATCCATTCATGAAAACCAAGCACCTCGTCCTCACCTTCCTCGCGCTCGCGGCCACCTTCGCCCGTGCCCAAACAGCTCCAGTCATTCCGGCCGCTCCGCCGGATGATAAAACCATCATTCTCGAAAAATACCTCGTCGTCGGCCAGCCGATCGAGGGCTACCGCGCCACCGACGCGCTCACCGGCACCAAGAGCGGGGCGGATTTGCGCGATCTGCCGCTGTCTCTCGCGGTCGTCCCACGCGAACTCATCGAGGATCGCCAGCTCACCTACCTCGGCGAAGCGCTCGACAACGTCTCCGGCGCGCAGCGCAAGCTCGGCTACGGCGGCACGCAAAATTTCGGCGCGATCATTCGCGGCTTCGATTCGGGCTTCATCACCTTGCGCAATGGCTTTCGCGATTTCGGTTTCTACACGCTACGCGACTCCGCCAACGTCGAACGTTTCGAAGTCCTCAAGGGGCCTGGCTCGATTCTCTATGGCGCGCTCCAGCCCGGCGGCATCACCAACACGCTTTCCAAGCAGCCTCTTGCGCGCCAGCAATCGCGTGTCACCGCCATCGTGGGTGATAACGATTACTACCGCGGCGAACTCGACACCGGCGGCCCGCTCTCCGACCACGTCTTCTACCGCCTCAACACCGCCTACGAAAACGCCGGCAGCTTCCGCGACCGCGTGAAAAATGAAAGCGAGTTTCTCGCCCCCGTCTTCACCTGGGCGCTGAGCGACCGCACCCGCTGGACCGTCGAGGTCGAATACAAGCACACCAACTTCACCTGGGATCTCGGCCTGCCGCCCAATCCCACCGTCCTGACGCTGCCGATCAGCCGCTTCCTCGGCGAGCCCGACGCGAAGAACGATGTGACCTCGCTCTTCGTCTCCTCCATTCTTGAACACCGCCTGAACGCCCAGTGGACGCTGCGCCAGAACATCGGGCTCGCCCGTACGCAGGGCGACTACGAGCTCCGCTCCGCCTATGCGATTGCTGCCGACAACCGCACCGCAAACCGCGTGGCCTACAGCACCACTGAGTGGTCGGACAATCTCAACCTCCAGCACGAACTCGTCGGCCGCTTCGACGGGCTCGGGGTCAAGCATCAGCTCGTGGCCGGCGTGGAAGTCTATCGCTCGCGTGATGCCTACGATTTCATTTACGGCGATCTCGCCAACCTCGACATCCTGAATCCCGTCTATGGCGCGCAACCCACGGACAAATTTCCGCTCTTCGGCGACGACACGACGAACGATGTGCTCGGCCTCTACGTGCAGGACCTCGTCGCCGTGCGCGATAACGTGAAGCTGCTCTTCGGCGCGCGTTACGACACCGTCCACCACGACAAATACGACCGCCTCGACCAGTCGCAAACGCGCCTCAGCTCGGATTCCGCCGTGAGCCCGCAGGCCGGTTTGGTTTTTCAACCCACCGCCACCACCAGCCTCTACGCCAGCTACAGCACGTCTTTCTCCGCGATTAACAGCGGGAGGAAATCAGACGGCACCTCCCTTGATCCCGAGAAGGGCCAGCAGTTCGAGACCGGCGTGAAACAGGAATTCCTCGGCGGAAAACTCAACACCACGCTCGCCGCCTACTGGATCGCAAAGCAAAACGTCAGCACTCCGGATCCGGCCAACACCGCTTTTCGCGTGCAGACCGGCGAGCAGAAAAGCAACGGCCTCGAACTCGATGTGGCCGGCTCCCTGTTGCCCGGCTGGGACGTGATTGCCAACGGAGCCTATGACGACGCCTTCGTCAGCAAAGACAACCGGTTCGCCGTTGGCTCGCTCTTGCGTGGCGCCCCCAAGTGGAGCGGCAGCGTGTGGTCGAAATATATAATCCAATCCGGCGCGGCCAAAGGCCTGTCGCTCGGCTTCGGCGTTTACAGCGCCTCGAAGCGGAAGGTGGCCCTGCCAAATCCGGTGTGGTGGATTCCCTCCTACACGCGGCTCGATGCGATGGTCAGCTACGCGCGCGACCGCTGGTCCGTGCAGCTCAACGTCAAAAACTTGGCCGATGATCGCATCTATAATGTCACCGGCACCGGCCTAATGCCCCAAGAGCCGCGCACCTGGCTGGTCAGCAGCCGCTACTCGTTCTAACCGCCCGCCGCGCCCCCGCCATGATCTGGACCATCGCCCGCCACGAAATCCGGCACCTGCGCCGCGACGGCCGCCTTCGCGCGGCCGGGTGGCTCGGGCTTGGCCTGCTCGCAGGTCTCGTCCTGCTCGGCTGGCAGACGTGGCGGCGCGATCTGCGCGAACGCGCGAGTTTCGAAACTGCCGCCCGCGAACAATGGGACCATCAGGGGGAAAAGCATCCGCACCGTGCTGCCCACTTCGGTTTTTATCTGACGAAACCGGAGTTGCCCCTCGCCCTCGTTGACTCGGGTCTCAAACCCGCGACCGGTCAGGTGCTCTGGCTGGAAGCACATGAACGCAGCGCCTTCACGTACTCACCCGTTGAGGACGCTGGTGCGGCCGCCATCCTCGGTCTCACGAATGGGGCGGAAGTACTTCAACTCCTCGGCGCTCTGCTCATCGTACTCACCGCCTACGGTAGCATCGCCCGCGAACGCGAGGACGGCACGCTGCGTCTCCTCCTCGCACAAGGCGTGCCGCCCCTCCGCTGGTTTGCCGGTAAATGCCTCGGCCTCGCCTTTGCGCTCACCGCCCTCGCCACTCCCGTAGCCCTCGGTCTGCTCGCACTCTGCATCGCCGCGCAGCCCGGCGGCTTCACGAGCGATGTCGCGTGGCGCGCACTCACGCTCGGCGCGGGCCACGCGCTCTATTTCGCCGCGTGGCTCGCCGGTGCCGTCGCCGTCTCTGCGTGGTCGCGCAGCGCCCGCGGCGCGCTCGCAACTTTGCTCGCGCTCTGGGTCGCCGGTGGCGTCCTCGCCCCGCGCCTCGCGTCGACTCTCGCCTCCTCGTTCGCCCCCGTGCCCACGCTCGCCGAATTCCGCGCCGCCCAGGGGAAAGATTTCAACCAAGGCTTCGATGGCGAGCCCGGCTGGGACGCTCGTCTCGCCGCGCTCGAAAAAAGCACGCTCGCAAAATACGGCGTGGAAAAACTCGACGACGTGCCCGTCGGTTTCTCCGGCCTGCGGTTGCAGATGATGGACGCTTGGAGCGAACGCATCAGCGACCGCCAGCAGCAACACCTCGAAGAAATCTACACCGCGCAAACCCGCTGGCACCTCGCCACCGCCGCGCTCGGGCCGTTCGTGGCGATGCGCGCGTTTTCGCAGGGACTCGCCGGCATGGACTGGCCGCACTACCGCCATTTCGCCGAAGCCGCCGAAGTCTATCGCCGCAGCGTCGTCGCCTCGATGGATCAACTCCTCGAACGCAAACTCGTCGGCGACAAATGGGAGGTAAGCGTCTCGCACGAAGTTTGGTCGCGTGTTCCTCCCTTCACCTACGCCATGCCGCACGCCACATGGGCGCTCCGCGAGGCCGCGCTTCCACTCGCCCTCGTCACCGCATGGCTGGTGCTCGCGCTCACCCTCGCATGGGCCGGAGCCCGGAGGTTGTCGCCGCTATGACTCCAAACTTTTTTCGTCTCGCCCACTGGGAGTGGCGCCGCCTCGTCGCCGAGCGCACCGGCCTCGTGCTCGCCGCCGTGTGGTGCGTGCTCCTCGCCTTCGCCGCGCACCAGGGGATCACTCAAACGCGCGCGCGCCACGCCGAGATCGCCGCCGCCCGCACCGCCAATGCGTCCTCGTGGACCACCAAGCGCGCTCTTCTCATCGAAATCGAGGCGGGCCGCGCGCAGCCCGAAACTTACGGCGATCCGCGCAGCCCCACTCACAGCATCATGGGCGGTCGTGCCGACAATCCCATCGTGCTCGAGCCCGCGCCGCTCTCCGCGCTCGCGGCCGGCCCCGGCGACCTCGCGCCGTCCATCCGTCCCGTCGGCATGATCACGAAGGTTTTTCTCCCCGCGCAAAGCATCGACAATCCCGCCAACCGCCTCGCCGGCCCCCTCGATTTCAACTTCGTCGTGGCCGCGCTGCTCCCGCTCTTCGTGCTCGCTCTCGGCTTCGACGTCCTCGCTCGCGAACGCGAGGCGCGCACCATGCCGCTGCTCGCCAGCCAGCCAGTCGCCCTCGGCCGCATCGTCGCCGCGCGCTTCGCCGTGCATTTTATTTTGCTCTGGCTGCCGCTCGCCGTCGCCGCCGTTTTCACCATCGCCGTATCCCAAGCGCCCGCCGCCCCGCTCGCTCCCGCGCTCGGTGAACTCGCCGTCTGGCTCGCGCTCGCCGCCGCTTACCTCGTCTTCTGGCAGGCGCTCACCGCGTGGGCGAATTTCCACGCATGGCCGGCCGCCACCAACGCCCTCATCCTCAGTGGCGCGTGGCTCGCCGCCGTTCTTCTCATCCCGACGCTCGTGCAAACCCTCGTGCAGACGGTCGCCCCGCCGCCCGACCGCCGTGCCTTCGTCCTCGAAACGCGCGCCATCGAGACGGACCTCTTCACCCGCGCCGACGCGATCCGTGACGCCTACTACGCCGAGAATCCCGCGCGGCGCCCCACGATCGCGCTGAACGAATACGACACCTACTTCGTCGGAAATCTCTACCCGCGGGCTCTTGCTGCCGATGCGGCGCTCGCCCCCACGCTCCACCGCCTCGCCACCGCCCGCGCTGCGCAAGCCACGTGGTGGCACCGCCTCGCGTGGCTCTCGCCCACGCTCGCCCTCCGCCTCGCCACCGAACAACTCGCCGGCGCCACGCCTGCGCAACAAGGCCGCCTCATCGACCACGCCCGCGCCTTCCAGCAACTCTGGCGCGCCCACTTCGACCTGAAACTTTTCTCGATGCGCCCGCTCACGCTCGCCGACTACGACGGCAAACCCGAACCGACACCGGTGCATCTCACCTTAACCGAGCGCGCCGCCGCCGCATTCCCTGCCATCGTCGCACTCTTCGCCGCCTCATTTTTGGCGATTTCGACCGTCTGCCGTCGGTCATTTTTTTCCTGATATGCTCACTACCGAAAATCTCACCAAGCGTTTCGCCGGCAACGTCGCCGTGGACAATCTTTCCCTCACCGTCGCGCCGGGCGAACTCTTCGCCTTGCTCGGCCCCAACGGCGCGGGCAAGACGACCACGATCAACTGCCTGCTCGGTTTCATCCCGCCCGATTCGGGCCGCGCGCTCATCGACGGACTTGACGTTGTCACCCAGCCGCTCGAAACCAAGCGGCGCCTCGCCTACATCCCGGAGCAGGTGAATCTCTACGGCTATTTCAGCGGCGTGGAAAATCTCGCCTACTTCAGCGAACTTGCCGGCCATCATTATGCGAACGCCGAGCTCCGGCGCTTTCTCGCCGAGTCCGGCTTGCAGAAGGAAGCGCATGATCGCCGCGTCAGCGGTTACTCGAAAGGCATGCGACAAAAAGTTGGCATTGCCATCGCGCTTGCCAAACAGGCGAAAGCCCTGCTGCTCGACGAACCGACGAGCGGCCTCGATCCGAGCGCGAGCCATGAGTTCAGCCAGCTCCTCCGCCAACTCCGGGAGCGAGGCGTCGCGATCCTGATGGCCACGCACGACCTCTTCCGCGCGAAGGAAGACGCCACCCGTGTCGGCATCATGCGCCACGGTAAACTCGCCCACACTCTCACCGCCGCCGAACTCAGCCACACCGGTCTCGAAAAACTCTACCTGGAAACAATGCGCGCCTGACCCTGCCGGAGGGCTGCATAGCCAAGATCAATTTTACGCACGATAGGCAATGACCATGACCGACGAAACCATTCCCACTACCTACGCCAGCCTTGCTGGAGACGCGGCGCCCTCGCCGCGTTTGCGCGTCCCACCGCGCCGAGGACGGCGCGGCTCCATTCGACGCCAAACCCAAAGACCCTGTGGCTTCACCCGTTATGAACGGGAAGGGAAGGGGCGCTACGTCAAAACGTCTGGCGATCCCGCCGCCCCGCAAATAATCACGCCGCAATGAATTTTGATCGCCGCAATTTCCTGGGTGCCTTGGGTCTGCTGCTGGCGGGCTGCGCGACCGAACGCCGGCCAGCCTTGGTTCTGGTGCCCGCGCCTCAGCCTCCACAAATCCCTCCGACTGAGGTGAAGCCGCTGCCTTTGCCGCCCGTTTTGCCCGCACTCGTTTCCGTGGTGAACGCGACCCGCCTGTTGCTCGTCGTGCCCGGGCGCTGGCAAATCATCGTGGGTCACCACAGTGGCATTGGCACCGGAAATGCCGCCATCTACGACCGCGCCCACCGCCTGCGCGGGATGGAACACGGACTGGCTTATCATTTCGTCATCGGTAACGGCACCAAGTCCGGCGACGGCGAAATCGAGCTTGGCGGTCGCTGGCTGAAGCAACTCCCGGGCGGCCACGTGCGCAATGAGCACGTCAACCAGATCGGCATCGGGATCTGTTGCGTGGGTAATTTCGAAGAAACCACGCCGACGCCAGCACAGCTTCGCTCGTTCACCGCGCTCGTCGAGTGTCTCAAGCGCGACGTGCTGAAAACGCCCGTCCGCTTCGCCGTGCATCGCGAGATCGACCCTGGCCGCACCGTTTGCCCCGGCAGACATTTCCCCGTCGCCGCACTGCGCCAGCGTCTTGGCTGAGGCCGAGTTTCCCTTCCTGTCCCCCACCTAAAGAAAAATTAAAAATTCCCATGAATACCACCACGGCTACCATTCCTGTCACCGTCCTCACCGGCTTTCTCGGCTCCGGCAAGACCACGCTCCTCAACCGCATCTTGACCGAAAACCACGGCAAGAAAATCGCTGTCATCGAAAATGAATTCGGCGAGGTCGGCATCGACCACCAACTCGTCATCCAGGCCGACGAGGAGTTGTTTGAGATGAACAACGGCTGCATCTGCTGCACCGTGCGTGGCGATCTGCTGCGGATTCTCACGCGCCTCGCCCAGCGCAAGGAACCGCTCGATGCCGTGCTCATCGAAACCACCG
>Ga0335394_10007231_pt1 | contig 12530 bp, 10 predicted proteins | sample MAT03_FD_205741 | JGI IMG/M metagenome (GOLD analysis project Ga0335394, IMG submission 205741) | Freshwater microbial communities from Lake Fryxell liftoff mats and glacier meltwater in Antarctica - MAT-03 (spades assembly) (version 2) ... | reverse complement strand
TTGGGACCTTTGAAAATACGGTTATCTGGCCCGCCGTCACTACCGCTAGGGGAACCCGAGGTAAAGGTGACAAACAGGGTGCCATCGGCAGATACGTCGGTATCTTCTGGGCGGGCGGTGCAGGTGATGCCAGCGGCGTTCGCTGCGTAGTGGGCATCAATCAAAATTGCGCCTTGCTTTTCGGTCGCGTTGCCCGTGTACAGGTCACCTAGGGTTTTGAATTGGGACTTGAAGCTGGCGATCGCCGCATCGTCCTTGACTTTTTCAAACCCACCATCGGGGCGTTTCGGCAAGGTAATCATGCCACCTACATGTACGCTGGGCAGATCGGGATTCACAGGGGTGTCTGCTTTGAGCGCAATCCAGCGACCTGTGCCATCGGGGTTAAATTTAGCGCCGTAGAGCATTCCGTCCGATAGCAGCCGAGAGTTTGACTTGCTCTTGAGATCGCGGATGGTGTTGGCGCTGACAAACTTGTACAGGTGACCACCCCGGCGATCGCAGCCCGAATAAACCGCCAGTTTTCTACCTTCCACAGCCCGGAACCCAACGGCTTCATGCCGGAAGCGCCCTAGCCAGGTGTGCTTGGTGCCGTAGTCGTTGGCATTAGCAGGGTCGATCTCGACCATCCAACCATATTTATTGCCCTGGTAGCCCAGTGCATTGCCCTGTCCAGCGATATCTTCAATTTCACCTTCGGCTGTAACCCAGACAAACGGCGTATTGCTAGGAGAGAAAGCAGTGCCATCCGCGTACACGGGGTCTGCCACTTCGCCTTGGAAGTTTTCCTCAGCGCTAAACACAGTTCCCCAAGGGGTAGTGCCACCCGAGCAATTTTGGTGCGTCCCGATGACTTTGTCGCCCAGTTTGTCGATGTAGCCTTGACCACTGGTCTTACGGAAGATCGATACCGCTGGCCCGGTTGTTTTCAGATAGTTGCCATCTTCTAAACCAGAGATGCCAGAGATGCGACGATCTGCACTGGAATAGGTGCGTTCCCAACTGCCATCGGCCTTGCGACGAACTGAGATCACGCTCAAACCCGCATCATATTGAGCCGCTTTCGACAGTTCATAGACTTTCTGTTTTAGCGCATCACCATCAGGCAGCGAGTAAACATCAATCTCTCCATCGGTTGCAGCCTGAGCGGCAGCCTTAACCTCGGCAAATGGCAGAGACTTGCCAATCACTTGTTGATAGGTTTGCGCCCAGGGTTTGGCGCTGACGTATTCATGGTTAACCGTCAAGTAACCCTCGCCGGGAGCGGTTTCAACAAACGATAGGTAGTCATTGTTGTAGCCGAAGTGGTCTTTGTCACCAATGCGATCGCCCCAAGATGCAATCACATCGTAGGTAAAGCCAGGGGGCAATACTACATCATCTTTCACGGCGAAATTACCATACTGGGCAATCTGCCGAGTCAACCCAATTCCAGACGTTTCTAGGGGCATAGGTCCCTTGACGGGCACAAACGGCAGAGCTGCTGTCTGGGCAACTGCTGAAGCACCTTCAAGCGAAACAGAAAGATTTTGCCCATTTTGGACAAAGGGCTGAAGTGCAATAGAACCTGCACCTGCTCCCATAAACATCAAAAAGTGTCTACGTTTCATGGACATGAGGTAGCTTTCTCTCAAGGATCTAAATTAACGTTGTTAATCCAGTCCCGTGCGCCCGAAAGAACAGCAATTGCCAGAGAAAAAGCAGTGGAAACCTAAAATGGGACAGCCTTCGTTAACGCAAGTAACGAATTTCCATACGGCCTAATTCAACTCAGGTGTAGCTGACGCGCAACCGATTATTCCAACTTTGACATGTAGTCACGGGCGCACAAGACTAGGGGCACCATTCGACTGTATCGAGGTTAGTTTAAGAACTAGCAAAGGGAGAATTAAGTAACGCTGTAAAAACGCTGTAAAAGTATAGTATCCCTGACTTCTGGAACTGAGTTTTGGAGGGCGATCGCCTGGTTAACGCCTCATGACACCAGAAAAAAAGCGTCTGGCAGTGCCAGACGCTTCCCTTTGCTGTTATGGCAGTTACTGATCTGGTGCGGTACAAATAACAAGCTGAAACCCTTACCCTGCCTGTCTAATGTGTACCTCATGTTACGAGGAACCGCTATATCCGTTTTTTATCTACCAATTTTATCTACTAAGTAGAAGGGCGTAATTAAACATAAAACCCTAAAAGCCTGTGCCGCCCGCGCAGCAGGCGGCACAGACTTTTAGAAGCTTGTTTTTATTTAGGTCGAACTACTTACTTTCGTTCCAGAGATCCTAAACTGACTTGAGCCAATCAAGATTACTTGGTTAACCTTCTCGTTTCAGCGCAGACTCTACCTGTTTGAATTCCTGCTCTAGGCGGGTTTTTAGCTTTTCAGGAACGGGGCGGTTTGGGTACGAGCTGTAATGGCCTGCCAACGAGTTCAAGGCAGTCCTCATTGTGGTGAACGAACTCAGCTTGATTAAGCCACCGTCGCGACGATAACGAGAGGCAAAATCGTTAATCAACAGGCGCGCATCGGACTGAGCCGCAGACTTTTCTGCTGTACCGTCGGGCAATTCTAGAGCAGTTCTGAGGCTACTAATTAATGCCAGTGTGTCATCCCGGTAGTTTCCAGTTACCCCTACCGACGTACTAGCATTAGCGGCAGAAGCACCTGTAAACCCAATGATCATCGCTAAAGCCAGAGCAAATAAACGAGACAAGACTGTTTTCATAGAACCTCGGCAGTTTCAAGCACAAATGGGAGGTCGAACTGCTCCTTGAGGAGCACGACAGCGACTGAATCCCGATGGGAATCAAATTCTCAATGTCAATTTTATCCTGATTTGGACTTTTATCCTTAAGACTTAGGTGTGTGGATTTAGTTAGACATAAGACTCTAAGCCTCTGCGTCGCTCGCACAGTGGGCGACGCAGAGACTTAGAACCTGAGGTTTATTTAACAGGGCTGACGCAGTTGACTGCATTTGCGGGCATGGAGCGCCCGCAAATGCAGTCAACTTTCTTGATTTTTCGACACCGAGCGTAAGAACTAAGTAGTTCAACTTAAATAAAAACAGGATTCTAAAAGTCTGCACCGCCCGCTGCGCGGGCGGTGCAGACTTTTAGGGTTTTATGTTTAATTACGCCCACCTACTTAACGAGGGAAAACATTTCTCGTTGCTTTGATGAAGTTGGGAATAGGCCGGGGTGAAACCCTTGTTCGTACGCTGCTAAAAAGCTATTTTGCAAGAAATCTAATGTTAAGGTGATAAAACTGAGAGTCAGCCTGGTACAACATTTTTGGTTTCCGATCAGTTAAAAAATAATTTTTTAACCGAAAGCTAGTTTAAAAAGCCCGACAGTTTACCAAATGGGTAGTCCTAAATTGGTAAGGATTTTTTGATGGGCGGGATTCGCCCGCCCATCAAAAAATCCTTACATCAATACCACTACCACCAAATGTATGATGTGGTGGCTGATCTACTGTGTTCTGTACGCTGTGGCGGTTAACGTGAAGCGCTGATTGCTCCGCTTTGGGTTTACTGCCTTTTGCCGATGTGTCGGACTCAGGCCATTAACAGGCCATTAAGTATATGAATGGCATATAAATGATGTCGCTCGACTTCTTGACTTACAGGGTCAGAAGTAGATCTGCCACTAGCGCACGAGGTCAGTTTTGATCTTTGTTGTGTTGCACGATTGCTCAAATCTGAGAAAATTGAAATAGAACTTTACGATTTAACTCATTTTTTCTTTCGCCCTACTTATTTACATGCTAGAAGGCTCTATCTTGAAGTCCCTCCGGGACGCTCATCAGCCAGAAAATCTGGCAGGCAAGCGATCGCTTGATTTTGGGGTGTATTACAAAAACACTCTGGTGGCGTTATGTCACGCGCTAGAAGATGCAATTTTGGGTCAAGACTATTCTCCGTTGATGATTACGGCATTTCAGCGGGGCAAGTGGTATCTCGAAGAAGCGGATCGCTACATGGACTTGGCAGAGCGATCGCGCCAGGTGGTAATCATGGCCGCTGCCGACAGTGGGTTTGCCGAGCATCCTACGAGTCAACGAGATAACGTCGCCTTGGTAGAGATAGAGCCAGCCGATGCTGTGGCTCAAGAGTGGCATTTAATCGTAGTATCGCCGCAGTATACGGCAATGGTGCTCTGCCAAGAGCTATCTGAAGAGGATTACGGAACAGCAGGGGTGCCAACCGCAGACCTAGAACGTAAGTTTTATGGACTCTGGACATTTGAACCCAGTTTGGTTGTGGAGACAGCCACGTTGGCGATCGCCCATGTGCAGCGCTACAATCCTGCCCTGAGCCATGTCCTTACCGACCATTTAGATGCGATCAGTGGGCAAATTCAGCAGCAAGAGGCGCAGGGAGGCTTGCCCACTGCCGATCATCTGGGCGACATTGTGTCTCGTGTGGTGGATTATTTGCAGCACGGTGAGCAACGTCTGACACACTCTCCGCAGGAACACAGCGGCTTAGCATCCGTTGGCCTAGACTACAATCTTGTCTCCAACGAACTGCAAGCATTTTTACGCATTGCTCAACTGATCGACCAAACAGATCTGAGCAATCCAATGGCAGCAGCAGAAGTGGCCTCCCTAGCCGAAAGCCTGGGGCAATTGCTCGATCTGCCTGCTTGGCAACTGCATCGGCTGCGTCTAGCCGGGTTGCTCCACCGCATTGCTCAGTTGCAGGGTGCTGCTATGGAAATTACCCCAGGGGTATCGCGCTATGGTGACGACGACACGATCGCTCCATCCTGCCCGCTGGTGCCGGGAACCCAGATTTTGCGCACCATGAACCGATTGAAGGCGATCGCCACCATTTTGAACCATCAAGCAGAATGGTGGAATGGTATGGGATATCCGGCGGGTCTAGCAGGCGATGAAATTCCCCTTGAGTCGAGAATTTTAGGCCTAGTCTCCTGCTTTCAACAGCATCTAGCAGCGGGTCGGCGGAGCAACCCTGATGCTGCGCTCGACTTTGCCCCGTCTATGCTCGACTCGCTAGCTTCTACCTCTGCTACAACGCTTACTCAGGCGTTATCTGCCTGTCAAGCTCAAGAAGGCGAGCGGTGGGACCCAAAACTAGTTGAAGCCCTGGCTCTACTGGTCAATGGATTGCAGCAAGGACTGAGCCTTTCCATTGCCGTACCCAAAATTGCTGCCGGGATGTGGATGCTCGACTCCCATGCCGAAGATGATCTGCTTTCCAATACCTTTTCAGCAGATGCCCGTCAAACCGATCCCTCGAAAGCAGGCTCTTCAACCCCCTAAAGCCGACTGAGTCATTAATAATTGAGCCATTGATCATCTTGGACTTAATCTTGGACTAATTTTGAACGCAATATCTCTCGTAATCTCACCATCTTCGACACCGTCAACGCTGTACACGCTTCTTAAAGACTGGCGCAAAACCAATGGATACTGATGCAATCCGCATGGGCAAACAGAAAAACTTAGCCGGGGCAGATCTGGAAGATGAGGATTTGTCTAACGCTGACCTGAGTCGGCTCACACTCTGCGGAGCAAACCTAATGGGGGCTAACCTATCAGGAACTAAGTTCACTGCTGCTCGTTTAGACGGAGCCAATTTGATGGGTTGTCAGGTCAAAGGGGCAGACTTGCGAGCCAACCTACTGGGTGCCAACTTGATGCAGGCAGATCTTTCCGATTCTGATCTGCGTGGTGCTAACTTGCGGGGTGCCAACCTAATGCAGGCCAATCTGACCCGCACCTCTCTAGCTGGCGCATTTCTCAGTGGTGCCAACCTAATGAGCGTCAACTTAAAGGGGGTAGATCTGCGAGGCGCAGATCTACGAGGCGCAAATTTGAGCAATGCTAACCTGCAATCAGCCAACTTATCCCAAGCTGATCTTCAGGGTGCCGTCTTGAGTGAAACGAATTTAGAAGAAGCCGACCTACGAGAAGCCAACCTAGCTGGTGCCAACTTGACGGGTGCTAACCTGCTCTGTGCCGAACTCACAGGTGCAAATTTAAGGGGTGCAACTCTCTCAGGGACTTGCTTGAAGGGAACAATCTTAGATGAAGAGAATTAACACACTAAGTAGTTCAACCTAAATAAAAACCAAATTCTAAAACCCTGCGCCGCCTGCTGTGCGGGCAGCGCAGGGTTTTAGAATCTTATATCTATAGCCATAGACGGATTGGTTAGGAAGGGGTGCAGGGGTGGAACCCCTGGCTGGGGGCAAAGCCCCCACACCCCCTTTGATCCCAATGTCCTAACCTTTGTGGCGACAGCTATAATTAAGCCCACCTACTTACCTCGGCCAAGAGCAGTAAGGCGCACCCCGTTACTCTTGACCGCGCTAATGTGAAAGGCTAAGCATTGCCCATCATTCGGTCTACAATGCGCTGCACAATTTGCATACCTGTAACGGCTTGCCACCCAAAAAGTCCAACCAACACTACATTCAGAGTAATGTGGGTGTAGCGCGCCCAGTCATGACCTTTTTGCATGAAAGGTGTGAGGGATGCGGATGTGGCAATTAACCCCGTCATCCCCAACCCCGCTAGCAAGTGAGACCCCAGAAATAACTTACCGTTGTTGATGTAGGTAACGGCCATCGCGCCCAGTGTTCCTAGCACCATCAACGCCAGCAGCACCGATCCAATTTGGTGGTGCCGAATCGTAAACCGTCCTTTAATCAGTTCCTTCTTTACCTCGCCTTCCGCTGAACGAACGCGCCGAAGCTGAATTCCCAGATACATGGCATAAAGCGTTAGTCCAAACAATACCCACATCAAAATGGGATGTCCAAATTGACTGTAAACCTTAACTGACTCCGGGATCTCGAAGCTCATAATATTTTCCCTGCTCAGCACAAACCCTTAAAAATATCCTAACTTCATAGAAGTTAGCACAAAGGGAAAGGTGAGGTGAAGGATGAAATTCATCCTTCACCCTTGAGCGTTAGGCTCCGGGCGCAAGGGAGTCTACTCCAGGCTGAGCTGTTGGCGTTTGGGGTTGCTGTTGCAGTACGAGGGGCGGTTCAGTTACTAAGCCGACGAGGCGATCGCTGGGAAAACACAGAATTGCCTTGCCGTCTTGCACAGGAACTTGAAACAAGCGCTGGGGGCGTTTGTCGCTAGGGCTGAGCAACGTTTCAAATAACTGCTGGAGTAGTAAGTTGTTGGACTGAATCTGAATGGTTTGCTGCTGCCCCCCTTCTAACAGAATTGTGACCGATACATCTTGAATGGGGGGAGTTTGAACGGGTGGAGCTTGAAAATCGGAGTTCATAAAAGAAACCTAGTGTTTGGTGTGGGTATGTGGTGTTGATGTAAGGATTTTTTGATGTGCGGGCGAAGCCCGCACATCAAAAAATCCTTACCAATTTAGGACTACCTGGTGTGAAAAGTGACTAATGTAAAAAGTGGCGAATGTTGGTAAAGAGCATCGCTATTCCTAGCTCGTTTGCAGCCTGGATGGAGTCCTGATCGCGCCTGCTGCCGCCGGGTTGGGCGATCGCCACAATGCCCGCTGCCGCCGCCTGACGGACGGAGTCGTCGAAGGGGAAAAATGCGTCGCTAGCGAGAACAGCACCGCGTGACTTGTCGCCAGCTTGCTCTAGCGCCAAATTAACCGAGCCGACTCGGTTCATTTGCCCTGCGCCAACGCCGTGGGTTGTTCGACTACCTGTCACCACAATGGCATTCGATTTAACGTGTTTGCAGACCTTCCAGGCAAATGCCAGTTCTGCTAATTCATTATCGGTTGGGTGTTTTTCTGTGACTACCTCCCATGCGAGTGGGTCAACAACCAAATTATCTGATGCTTGAACTAAAAATCCTCCCGCAATTACTTTGAGGGTTTGGGTGGGGCTAGTCTGGAGGCTGGGTAATACCAATACCCGCACATTTCCCTTCGCGGCTAAGATTTGAGCGGCCTCTGGCTCACAGCCCGGTGCTACCACACATTCCAAAAAGGTTTGGGTCAGTGCTGTTGCGGTAGATGCATCGATCGCCTGATTTAACGCCACAATGCCACCAAAGGCTGACGTTGCATCGGCATTAAATGCTTTGCTGTAAGCATCTAGGAGACTACTGCCCAATGCAACCCCACAGGGATTGGTATGTTTAATAATCACCGCCGCCGCCTCAGATGCATCAAATTCTGACACAATTCGCCGTGCTGCTTCCAGATCTACCAAATTGTTGTAGCTCAGCTCTTTACCCTGAAGCTGGGTTGCAGCAGCCCAACCGCTTGGGGTGTTTCCCGTTTGATACCAAGCCGCAGGCTGATGGGGGTTTTCCCCGTAGCGCAAGGTTTGAATGCGTGTGCCCGCGATCGCAAACTGTTCTGGCAGCACGTTATGCTGTGGCTCCACATCAGGTCGGTTTTCAGTCGGGCTATCCGATTGAGGCTCCGATTGGCTGAGGTAGGTGGCGATCGCCAAATCGTAGGTAGCAGTGTGCCAGAAACCAGCTTGGGCACAGGCGCGGCGAAATGCCAGAGAGGCCTCGCCATCGTGCTGCCGCAATTCTTCTAGATAGGGAGAATATTGGGCGGGGTTGCAGAGCACCGTCAGGTGAGCAAAGTTCTTCGACGAGGCTCGCAACATGGCCGGCCCGCCAATGTCGATTTGCTCTACGGCATCCGCTAACATCACGTTGGGCTTGGCGATCGTTTGTTCAAAGGGGTAAAGGTTAACCACCACCAAATCGATCGGACGAATTTGATTCGCCTCTAAATCTGCCAAATCCTGCGGCATATCCCGCCGTGCCAAAATTCCCCCATGAATGCGCGGGTGCAGCGTCTTCACCCGTCCACCCAAAATTTCTGGCGACCCCGTATAGTCTGACACTTTCATTACCGAAAGACCCGCATCCTTCAATGTCTGTGCCGTACCGCCACTGCTGACAATATCAAACCCAAATTCAACCAACTGGCGAGCAAAGTCAACCAGACCAGTTTTGTCCGAAACGCTCAGGAGTGCCAACCGTGCCATAGAACTCAAAGGAATAAACAATAAGGGTAGTGGCTGATTGACTGACAAAACTTGTTAGTCAGATCCCCGAAAGCCCTCTCCCGATGGGAGAGGGAACCGGAAGGGTAGATCAACTCCCCTCGCCCTCTGGGAGAGGGGTTGGGGGTGAGGGCTATAGACTTTTGTCAGTCAACCAGGGGTAGTGGTATCGAGGTAAGGATTTTTAGAGGGACAAGCTTCGTCCGTCCCTCTAAAAATCCTTACTTGTTCGGGGCTATCACAATAAGATGTGAGGCGAGTCGGTGAGGTGAAAGTAAACGAGAGTTCACTCGTCAACGTTTAAAGCTCACCGTTCTATAGTCTATAGTTTCAAAGCCCTAACCCCTAATTTCTCTCATGCCCCTTCAAGCTATTTCCATCCCTGCAAAAACGGGTAAGTCACCCCAAGGTGTATTTGTCGCATTACACGGTTGGGGTGCTAATGCTCAAGATTTAGCCGCGCTTGCACCCATGCTCAATTTGCCAGCGTATCAAATGCTCTTTCCCAACGCGCCCTTTCCTCATCCCTACAGTGCAGAGGGTCGAGTTTGGTACAACTTCCCCGAAACCTTCGCGTTTGAAGCTAGTGCAGCCTTTGCAACACAGCCAGATTTGGTGGAAAGTCGATATCTGTTAACCGAGTGGCTGCGATCGCTGCCCGATAGTACCGGAGTTCCCTTAGAGCAAACCGTATTGGCAGGATTTTCTCAAGGCGGTGCAATGACCCTAGATGTAGGGCTGAACCTGCCGCTGGCGGGGCTATTGGTGCTCAGTGGTTACCTCCACGCACCCGCGCAGGTAGGCAGCATGGCTCCTTCTTCAGTGGTCATGGTGCATGGACGACAAGATCAGGTGGTGCCTATTCGAGAAGCAGAGCGATCGCGCAATCAACTCCTGGCTTTAAATATCCCCGTTAGTTATCACGAACTTCCTGGTGGCCACGAGATTTCACCGAGAGTTTTAGAAATTGTTCAAAACTTTACAGAAGAAATACGGTTATAGCCTGATGGAGCGACTTAGGATAGGCTTAGTGGGTCATACTCATGCTCGATTACCAGTATAATTGTTAGTTCGCTTGAGTTTGGGTCTGAGCTTAATCCTATGGGGGGAGACTGGCAATGAAAACGTTGACCTTTTGTGATGAAGATGTCGCTCAAATGACAGAGACCGACGTTGACGATTTGGCAAAGCGGCTGGAGTCAGACGACTACCCAAATGTGTTTGAAGGACTAAAGGATTGGCACTTGCTGCGGGCGATCGCCTTCCAACGCCCTGAAATGGTAGAACCTTACTACTATCTCCTTGATTTGGAAGCGTTTGACGAAGCATAGCGGTTTGGATGCTGGATAACTCTTGCAAGGTGGGCAATTTTGTCCGCCTTTTTTGTCTGTTTTTTTAGCCCGTTTTTATAGCTTAGGCCAGCACGTCTAGCAGGCGGATCGGGCGGGCGATCGCTTCCCCAGTAATCGTTAGGGCTGATCGGGCGATCGCTCCATCTCTTTTTTCTCGCGCAGCTTCAACAAAATTTCGGCATGAACCTCGCGGGTGATCGGATAAAAGTAGGCCAGCACTAGCCCGATCAATAGCAAAACCGTTGGAATTGGGCCAATCAGCAGCCGAATTGCAAACAGCGCCGACGCTGGTTGGACGGGATCGGGTTGACCCGCCACCGACTCCATAAACCCCGAATTTTGTAGCGTGATCCCCACCAAAAATAGCCCGATTGCCAGCGCCACCTTTTGCAGTAGCACCATAAATCCATAAAACACACCCTCGCGGCGCTGCCCGGTCTGCAACTCGTCCAGCTCAATCACATCGGGAATCATCGACCACGGAATCAGATAGGCCGTCGAAACGCCAAATCCAGCCAATACTGCCAGCACATATAGCAGCCCGGTTTGCCCTGGCTGTAAGAAAAATAGCCCAATCTCTGCAATAATCCACAGGCTCATGCCCATGAAGTAAACGGCTTTTTTACCAAACCGCTTGCTCACAGCGCTCCATACAAACAGCATTAACAGGGCTGTAACCTGCACGGCAATCACTGTCTTTGTAAAATCCTGATCCGTCAGCCCCATCCAATTTTTGACAAAGTAGGGAATCACTGACACGGTGTTTTGCACCGCTAGCCAAGAGCACAGGTAAATACCAATTACGTACAAAAATGGGCGATTGCTCAATGCCACCTTGAATTGGTCAACGTAGGAAATTGAGTCGTGGCTGGTTTCGTTGGCGAGGCGCTGAGTTTCACCCTGTAGCACCCGCCGACGGACACCAAACACACACCAGTAAAGCGGCAACACGGCGATCGCTGCACATATCCCTCCTAACAATAAGTACTGGCGAGCCGGGTCACCGGGTACCAGTGCAAAGATGCCCAGCGCGATTACAAGCGATAAAATGCTGCCACCAATGGAAAAAGCAAACCGGAAACTGGTCAGGCTGGTGCGCTCATCATAGTTTTGAGTAAGTTCTGGGGTGAGAGCGGTATAGGGCAGGTTGACGCAGGTGTAGAAAGTGTTGAATAAGATAGAAATTCCAATGTAATAGGCAACTAGCCCCCATTGGTTAGTTGTGGGGTTGTCGCTAAAACGGGGAACAATCCATTGCAAAAAGAAAAATACACCAAACGGAATCGCCCCCCAAAGTATCCAAGGCAGCCGCCGTCCCCATCGGTTTTTGGTGCGATCGCTCAATACCCCGACAAGTGGATCATTAATCGCATCCCAAATTTTACTGATCAGCAAGATGCTGCCCGCAATGCCAGGGCTTAGCCCCGCCACATTGGTGAAAAAAATCAATAAATACACCGACAGAATATTTGCCGTAATGGCAGGCCCTAAGTCTCCAGCACCATAGGCCAGCTTCGTGCTAAGGCTCAACTTTTCTTGCTTAAAAGTCGGTGTATCGGCGGCCGCATCAGTCATAAGGGAATCCTAAAAACAGTCGAAAACATAGCCGAAGTTGCTACACCTTGCGCGTAACCAAAATCCAATAGAGCACAATTAATTTTAAGACCCTGGAGTATCAGGATCTTAAAAAATAAACTGTACTCTATACGCTTTAAAGGCGTTGCAGGTTATGTCTTATTGGAGCGCTGAGCGCTCCAATAAGACATAAGGGATGTGCTGACTAATAATCTACCAGGCAACCAGGTTTCGGCTACGCTCAACCTTCAGCCGTCGCGGGTTGAGCGTAGTCGAAACCCAAACTACTGGTACTTTATTTTCACGCAAGCCCCTAACCTCCATTATTACAATGCAGGACTACCGATCGCCTACAGCGGAAAATTCTGCGCAAAAACGGTGCGGGTGATGGGTTGATCTACCAGTATCCCTTCCCCACCCAACACTTCTAGCGGCTTGCCTTCGACCGAAAGCCAGACGTTTGCCGACGGATCCAGCGTTGTGGCCGTATAGACCACCTGCGCCAATCGCCCGGTCATCGAAGCACTGCCGCCACCTGAAGTGAACTCTTTCGACAGGTCTACATGAATGCCATCTTGACGAATTTCGAGGCTGCGGAGCGTTGTGG
>Ga0335394_10007228_pt1 | contig 12533 bp, 11 predicted proteins | sample MAT03_FD_205741 | JGI IMG/M metagenome (GOLD analysis project Ga0335394, IMG submission 205741) | Freshwater microbial communities from Lake Fryxell liftoff mats and glacier meltwater in Antarctica - MAT-03 (spades assembly) (version 2) ... | reverse complement strand
GTTTATCAAATATCAATGGCTCGAAATAGATGCCTACTCTAGCTGGGAATCTCTTGTTTCATCTGTCGAAAGAATTCTTAAAGAATTTGGAGATAATTATGTAATTAATTTTGCTTAACTACTTAATAGCCGGAAACATCACCTTGCCACTCAGAGCTAAAGTGACAGAGCGCGGTATGTCAGCAAGCGTCAGAGCAACGCCGTAAATGCCCAAAACATCCAATGTCAGCATTTTTCCCAGAATCAGCCGATCGGCTTGCTCAGCAAAAAATGTTAAAGCCGTGGACACAAATATCCACTTTCCAAAAGACATAATTTCTTTAACTACCTCTTGATTCAAGATGAAGCGGTGAGGCGAACCAGAATTCCAATAGTGGCTCAACGCCAATTGCAGAATTTGTGATGCAAAGGAACCCATCAATATCGCCCAGATGGTCGGACTGAACCAAGCCCAAGCAATCATTACCACAATCCCGATTAACTGTCCCGACAACTCATAAATTGCCAGCTTACGAAAATCCATATTCCGGTTGATCGTGAATACCGAAGTTGAATTGAACCCAGAGATCACTGTGCCCAAACCCACCACAGGGATTAACCAGAGGAACTGAGGCTGTTGGTATAACTGGGAAATTGGCCAGGCCATCAAGAGCGTACAAAACCAAAGAATCACGCCCCGATATACCTGCAAAGTCCAGGCTGTGTTGAGAAAATCGGGTTCTTCCCCGCGCTTATTCTGGATGAGGCTAGTACCGATACCGAGGTCTGAGAACAGGTGCAGAGCCGTGATGAACACGTAAACGAGACTGATCAGACCAAACATTTCCGGTACTAGCAGGCGAGTCAGGATCAGGTTACTACCCAACCGCAGCACCTGACTGAGCCCGTAGCTAGCGATCGTCCACACTGCCCCTCGGACAGCAAGTTGTTTAACTGATGACATAATAAATTTGGTGTAAGGGAAACCGAAAGAGCGGGCTTTTGGCATCAGTTGCTTTTAGGAGTTTACCTGATGACCCAAAAAACACTTGCCTATCTATTTAGCCATTGATTGCAAGACTTCTCGATTCTAGACCTCAACAGCGCTGCTAATTGGTCAATCTGTGCAGTGCGATCGGCACAATCAGAGTCGGTAACTCCCCGTTCCCTCAATGTGTCGATCTTAGATAACATAGTTACACTCTACTTAACAAAGACATCATAAACTTTATGTTAGGGAACAAAGGCAGATTTATCTAAAAGTTACACAGCGCGTCACTACCTCATTAATAATTACTCATTACCAATGTCACACCCTCTCTACGTCGCCTTTATTTGGCACCAGCACCAGCCTTTGTATAAATCGAGGGCATCCGCTGCTGAGCCAGACACCAGTTTGAGATCGAACTCGCCGATATTGCAGCCGAAAAACCTTGACCTCCAATGTCACTACCGACTGCCTTGGGTGCGCCTGCACGGAGTCAAAGACTACTTAGATTTAGTTTTGATTCTGGCAAAATATCCCAAACTGCATCAAACAGTAAACCTGGTTCCGTCCTTGATTTTGCAGATAGAAGACTGCATCGCTGACAAAGCATTAGACCCTTACTTGGCGGTAACTCTCAAGCCCGCCGAAACTTTAAACATCCAAGAACAAGAGTTCATTTTAGAACACTTCTTTGATGCCAATTACCATACCCTAATTCAGCCACATCCCCGCTACGCTCAACTCTACACTCAACGGCAGGAAAAAGGCATTCAGTGGTGCTTGGAAAACTGGAAAGTGCAGGATTTTGGCGACTTGCTGGCGTGGCACAATTTAGCTTGGATTGACCCAATGTTTTGGGATGATCCCCAGATTGCAGGCTGGCTGAAACAAGGACAAAATTTCAATCTGACAGACCGAAAAAACATCTACTCCAAACAAAAAGAAATCCTCGCCAGAATCATTCCACAGCACCGTAAAATGCAAGCCCAGGGACAGTTGGAAGTGTCCACAACCCCCTACACGCACCCGATTTTACCGCTACTTGCTGACACCAACTGCGGCCGCATAGCGATTCCTAACATGACGCTGCCAGAACACCGGTTCCAGTGGGCAGAAGATATTCCCAGACATTTGAGAAAATCCTGGGATATGTATCAAGACCGATTTGATTGCAAGCCACGCGGTTTGTGGCCGTCGGAACAGGCAGTTAGCCCGGAGATTTTGCCCTACATTGCTAAACAAGGGTTTAAATGGATTGTCTCGGATGAGGCGGTATTGGGGTGGACAATTAAACACTCTTTTAATCGCGATGCGACGGGGAATGTCTGTGAACCAGAATTGTTATATCGCCCTTATCGTTTAGAAACTCCTGATGGCGATTTGGCGATCGTCTTTCGAGATCACAGATTGTCTGATTTGATTGGGTTTACCTACGGTTCGATGGAACCGGAAAAAGCAGCGTCAGATTTGGTGGGACACTTAGAGGCGATCGGCAGAACTCTCAAACACCGACAACCCGACGGCCAAACAGCTTTAGAAAATCCGTGGTTGGTGACGATCGCCCTTGACGGCGAAAATTGCTGGGAATTCTATCCCGAAGACGGCAAACCGTTCTTAGAATCACTCTATCAAACTCTCAGCGACAGTTCAGATATCCAATTAGTCACAGTCTCGGAATTTCTCGACAAATTCCCAGCCACCGAAACCATACCCGCCGCCCAACTCCATACCGGTTCTTGGGTTGACGGTTCCCTGACAACTTGGATCGGAGATCCTGCGAAAAATCGCGCTTGGGACTTGTTAGGGGCGGCGAGACAGGTATTGGCAAATCATCCAGAGGCTACGGAAGAAAGCAATCCCGAAGCTTGGGAAGCACTTTTCGCGGCCGAAGGTTCCGATTGGTTCTGGTGGTTTGGCGAAGGCCACACGTCGAACCAAGATGCCATGTTCGACCAGCTATTCCGCGAACACGTAGCTGCCATCTACGAAGCTCTGGGCGAGCCCGTACCCCTGGATGTGCGGCGGCAAGTAGAGGTGCACAAGGTTCAAGGCGACCACCAGCCACTGAGCTTTATTCACCCGGTGATTGACGGTATTGGTAACGAACAGGATTGGGACAAAGCCGGCCGGATTGAAGTTGGGGGAGCAAGGGGTACAATGCACCGAAGTTCGGCAATTCAGCGGCTTTGGTACGGGGTTGATCACTTGAATTTTTACCTTCGCGCGGACTTTAAGGCTGGGATACGCCCGGGTATTGATTGCCCGCCGGAGTTGAATTTGTTCTGGTATTATCCCGATCGCACAATGCACAATAGTGTGATTCCGCTGTCGGGTTTGCCCGATGAAGCACCGGTAAACTATCGATTCCACCATCAGTTAGAGATTAATTTGCTGACGAAATCGATTTGGTTTCAGGAAGCAGGAGAGCGCGATGAGTGGCATCCCCGCATCAGCCGAGCCCAAGTGGGATTGGATAAATGTTTGGAGGTAGCAATACCCTGGGCAGATTTGCAAATTATGCCGGACTGGCAAATGAGGCTGATTGCGGTTTTATCGGAAGGGGAGCGCTATTCTAGTTGTATGCCGTTCGATTCTTTGATTGCGATCGGAATGCCGTAAAAAGTCATTGGTCATTGGTCATTAGTCATTGGTCATTGGTCATTGGTCATTGGTCATTAGTTATGAGTTTGTAGGTTGCGCAATGCGCACCGGCTCATCTTGTAACGTGCGCAATGTCTACCGAAAAAGTCAACCAGTACGTATTTCGATAGGTATCAAAGTCAACCGGTGCGCAGTGCACACCCTACAGATTACCTAAAATTGGTTCGTAGTGAGGACTTCAGTCCTCATTACAAACCTGATTATCGGTGAATTTATTGGAAATCAAATCATTAGTCATTGGGAAATTATCAAACTAATGAGTCGCATTTTGCTTTTGGTCGATCGCCTCCAACAACAACATTTGCCGATCGCACACCTCAACACCGAGCATGAGGTGATCGTACTCGATCGCGCTTTAGATCCCAACTCCGAATTTCCCTTTCCCCAAATCGCTTTTGACTTGTGCATTCTCGACGAGGCAAATTTCGATCGCATTGGGCCGCTGGTAGAAGCATTAAAAACTGCCGCCGAGCCGATATTTTTACCGTTTTTGCTCGTGACAAAATCCCAAATGTCGGCTGTTTCTGAGCCGCCGTTTTCTCTGAGTGCAAAACAACTCCAAGGCAAAATTGATGATTTAATCACAACTCCCGCAGAACCCGCCCAACTGCACTTGCGGGTAGAAAATTTGTTGGCGCGCAGGCGATTGTCCCTAGAAATCCACAGACTTCAAAAAGTAATTAAAGAACGCACTTTTACCGAAAGTTTGTTAATCGACTCGCTGCAAACGGCAAACGAAAATCTGCAACAGGAAATCCCTAAGCGGGCCGAGGTAGAAGCTACACTGCGATCAAACTCCTATCTCGACTTGCTGATGAATGCCATGCCAGATATTGTCTGCTTTAAAGATGGCGAGGGCAGGTGGCAGGAGGCAAATCAAGGGATATTGGAATTGTTCGAGCTATCAGCAGTTGAATACCGCGGGCTGACAGATTCTCAGCTAGGAGAACTCAGCAGTTTTTACCGGGAGGCCCTACAGGCGTGCGAGGTCAGCGATCGAGCAGCGTGGGAAAAAGGTACACTTTCTAGGGGAGAAGAAGTGATTTCGCGATCGAACGGTACTCTAAAAATCTACGACGTGATTAAAGTACCCGTATTTCACCCCGACGGCAGACGCAAAAGTATCGTGATTTTGGGCCGCGACATTACTGAATACAAACAAGCACAAGACGAACTCGTGCGCTTAGCGTCCATTGTTGAGTCTTCCGATGACGGTATCGTAGGCAAAACCCTCGCCGGGACGATTCTGTGCTGGAACGCCGGGGCAGAGAAGATTTACGGCTACTGCGCGCAGGAAATCAAGGGGCAGTCGATCGAGATTTTAGCAATACCGGAACGCCCCAAGGAAATCCCCCAAATTCTGGAAAATATTCGGGCTGGAGCCACCATTGACCATTACGAAACCGTACACTTGCGGAAAGACGGCAAACAGATAGATGTATGCCTGACGATTTCTCCGATTAAAGACGCCACAGGAGCAATAACGGGTGTTTCGACAATCGCTCGCGACATCAGCGACCGTAAGCGCATCGAAAAAGCTCTCGAACAACTCCGCCACCAAAATGAATTGATTTTGTTCTTTGCAGGAGAAGGAATTTGTGGGTTAAATAAACAGGGAAAGGTAACTTTTGTGAATCCGGCGGCGGTAAGAATGGCCGGCTGCGAATCTAAGGAATTGATCGATCGACCACTTTATGAAAGCTTACACCGTTCACAGGAAGAATGCCCAAGGGCGATCGAGCAAATCTCATCTTTAACAGACATCAATTCCGCATCTCAACTTGCCGCCGACTGCGCCGCACCTGCGACGGAAAAACTGCCGTTGCAGGTAAGTTCTCAAATTTTAGACACCTTGGCAGACGGAGAGGTGCGGCGTGTTACGGATGAGGTTTTTTGTCGGCGAGACGGCAGCAGTTTTCCGATTGAGTACGTTGTGGCTCCGATGCGAGAACAAGGCGAAATTATTGGGGCTGTGGTGACTTTTAAGGATATCACCGATCGGCTGGCGATCGATCGCATGAAAGATGAATTCATCTCTGTTGTCAGCCACGAACTGCGGACACCGATGACCTCGATTCACGGTGCTCTCGGCCTGCTCAACAGTGGTATGCTTGACGCTCATCCCCAAAAAGCCAAGCGGATGCTGGAGATTGCTGTCACTAACACTGACCGCTTGGTGCGCTTGGTCAACGACATCCTGGATTTAGAGCGGATGGAGTCGAATTACAGCACTGCCATCAAACAAACTTGCAATATCGCTGAGTTGATGTTGCAGGCGGCTGACGAGATGCAGGGAATGGCTCAGCAGGCGGGAGTTACTCTGTCTGTGAGGCCTGTGGAGGCGCAATTACTGGCTGTTCGCGATCGGCTAATTCAGACCTTGACAAATCTGCTCAGTAATGCTATAAAATTTTCGCCTCCGGGTGCTACGATCTGGCTAAGCGGGGAGTTGACGCACGAGCGAGATTTGGCAGAAAAATCTGGGTTGAAGTCAGTGTCGTCTCCTGAATCTACCGGCATCAATCCGCACGTAGCAGTGAGTTCGGAAATCCTGATTACTGTGAAAGACCAAGGGCGGGGCATTCCGGCGGACAAGCTAGAGATGGTCTTTGAACGCTTCCAACAGGTTGATGCTTCTGATTCTCGCCAAAAGGAAGGTACTGGTTTGGGGCTGGCTATTTGTCGCAGTATCGTGCAGCAGCACGGAGGCCGGATTTGGGTGGAGAGCATTGTGGGGGAGGGCAGCACTTTTTTCTTAAGTCTGCCGGTGCTTAGTCCGGGGCTGGTATAGGTTCTGCCATAAAGTTTTGAAAATTTACTGTCGAGCCTAATCTGGTAAAATAGTTTGCTTTACAAAATATTCACATTTCGCCTCTACTCTGCGAGATATCAGTTCTCATTCTTAAAAAAAATGTTAATTTTGAATGCCAAGCGCATTTTGGTGATTGACGATGCGGAAGATATTCGGGAAGTGGCTCAAGTCAGTCTTGAGGTGGTGGGGGGCTGCGAAGTCCTGACTGCGAGTTCTGGCCGCGAGGGTGTGGCTAAGGCTCTGGCTGAACAGCCTGATGCTATTCTGTTGGACGTGATGATGCCCGACCAAGACGGGCCAACTACTTTTCTACAGTTACAAGCTAATCATGCTACGCAGCACATTCCGGTAATTTTATTGACAGCTAAGGCTCTGGTTGGCGACAGGCGGATGTTCGCGGAGTTGGGTGTGGTGAGCGTAATTGCTAAGCCTTTTGAACCGATGGCTTTGGCTTCTCAGGTGGCCCAAGCTTTGGGCTGGGATCAAAAATAAGTCGATCGTGCAGCCAACGAAGAGGATCGGCATCTCAAATTGTATAACGAAATAAAAAAAATCTTCCTGCTAGATTTTTATGCTGAATATAATCGGGCAGGATTATATTTTGTTTTGTAACAACTTGCTCATCTTCATAAGTTCTTCAGTTTTAGGTTTTAAGTTTAAGCACATCGTCAGGATTAAATCCTGACTTTTGACAGACATCTTGGGAGAAGACGACAATGCCCTCAACTTACATTTTGCTACTGATAGTTTCTCTGGCGGCCGTCTGGATTTACTGGCAAACCTCTCAAGATATTTTTGTTCTGGTGGGTTTGGCCGGACTGGGTTGTTTTGTTTGGGGTTTCTCTTTAGCCCCTTGGATCGTTCAGCTTCTAATTGTGGTGTTGCTGTTGGGCCTGCAAAAGTGCTACTTGCGAGACGCTCAAAGTTTTGAGTGAAAAAAGATTTTTGATTGTTGTGTCTGAATTTGAGATGCCCCGGCATTCGTCAATCCCTCTAATGAATTGGTTATAGCTCCACATCTTAAAGAAGGTTTAAAATATCATGAATAGTTGCCCTTGTTGCTCCTCTACACTGCTCCGGCACGCTCGCCACAATCGCGTTTATTGGTTCTGCTCGCATTGCTGGCAAGAAATGCCGGATCTGTCGGAAATGATTTTAGGTAACAGCCTGCGGGCTCACAAACGGGACGGTTTGGTGAAGCTTCCAGCTTTGACTCCTAAATTGAGGATTGTGGATTCAGTAGGAATTGCTTAGGAAAGCTGTAGTTGGTCTGGCGATAAGTATTGAGACGGAAAAGATTTTTGATTGTGCCATCTGTTTAATTTTTTGATAAAAAATACAAAATCCCCTTCAGTGTTAGTGAAGGGGACTTGTTGGCTGGCGATCGAAGTGATGAATCGATCGCCCTCCTGAATTACAGCTCTTGTGCAGTTAAGCTGATTACATCAAACCGATTTGAGAAAGAATGCCTTGACCGGTGAGGTATTCGGTAGCCAAGCCGATAACGAAGCCCAGCATTGCCAAACGGCCGTTCCAGGTTTCAGCGAACTCAGTGAAGCCTACTTTTGCGTCTTTGTTTTCCATGACCAGAAACCTCGTTTAATTTCAACCTTATGTAACTAAAGTTAACACAACGACAGAAACATTGCAACATATTTTTACATTTATTTTTCTAATGCCGGAGATAAGCGGGATGAATCTATGTATCGAGGGGCTTGTGGGCGATCGCATCGCAGGCTAGAAACCCGGTTTCTGCCGATATTTCCCGTGACTCGTCGCAAAAACTCGTAGAAACCCGGTTTCTGAGGGCGCGTAACTTGCTGTGTCAGATTGGCGAAAACCTTGCTCAGATATCTAAGGATGTCAGAAAAATAATTTTTAGTTAATACTTGACATCCAATAATTATAACGCTATACTAAAGGCACAGCTAAAACTAAATATCACATTCAAAGTTAAGGAATGTTGATTGAGTCGTCTTAGCTACATGGTTTATAGAACTGTAGCAAGCTTCTAGCACCCGGTTGAGTGAAAAGTAAGTCTAATGTCGTGTTAACAAGTTAATAAAAGCTTGAGCAAACCGAAACATTATAGAGTTAGATTTCCCTTCAACGGGCTGCTACTAAGCTCGTTCCAGTTCTATAAACCCTGTAGCTAAGACGCTAATCAAACCCTAGAAAATCATAGTATTTTATGGCAACAGATTGTCTTGTGCCGAGATGTTCATTTTTGAGCAAATCCACAGGCAACACTCCATTAATGCTAGATGCGTGATATGTCGATGCTGTCCAGTCAACCTAATTTTAGGAAATAATACAATGGCGGACAATCATCGAACCACAGGCCAACAAAAAAACCAGTCTCAGCGAGTTGCTATACTTTGGGATGGTCAGAACGTCCACTTAGAGCAAAAGGAAGCTGAATTATTGGTCGCTTTTGCCAAATCAAAAGGGCGTTTAGATTGCCAAAAATTTTACTATAACTCGCAGTACGAAAATCAAGTTAACGACAAAAATCGGCTCGAAAAGCTGGATTTTAAAGGCATTGATGTCCCCGATGGTAAAAATAGTGCAGATAAACAATTTGTGTTTGACTGTATTAAACGAGTTGCCATTAAGCCTTCTCCTGAAATAATTATCCTAGTTTCAGGAGATAGGGACTTTGCAGGTTTAATCGCCGTTTTGATGGCTTTGGGTAAAACAGTCATCGTTTTTGCACGGCGCGAAAGTGCAAGCAAAAAACTGATTAAGCTCGTTGGTGAGGATAACTTTCATTATGTAGACGAATTGTCTAGTTTGTGTGCAGGATTGAAAGCAAAACTTAACAAGCCAAAACAGTTATCAATAGAAACCAACCGATTATCTGCATAAAGCAGCACAGTCCGCCAGGGAATTAATTCCCTGGCTAATAGCGAAAGTCGGTTGAAACCGACTGAAAACAGTGTAAAAAAATATAATCTTCAGTCCTCTTTAGAGGACTTCAGCTATTAGCCAGGGGTTTAAACCCCTGGCGGGCTAACGGCAAAAGCGCGAAATATCCGTTAAAATCAACCTCATCGCAGATAGCAAAAATCCAGTTTATTTGATAAACTAGATTCTCCAAAACAACCGCTATCTGCGGCTCCTTCATGTCCGCCAACATAACAACACGAAACTCCAAAATCAATAACAATTATCCAACTCCCATGCCATTAACTAACCAAACACAAGAACTCCAAATAACCATTCCCCAATTCCAGAATGAAAAACTGCTGCGCCAAGCCCTAACCCACCGTTCCTACGTCAACGAAAACCCCACATTCCGCGAAGCAGACAACGAACGCTTAGAATTTCTCGGCGATGCTTTGCTGACATTTCTCAGCGGCGAATATCTCTATCAGCGTCACCCAGAAATGGGAGAAGACCAAATGACTCGCCGCCGTTCTGCATTGGTAGATGAAAGACAATTAGCCAGATTTGCTACCGAAATCAGTTTAGACTTAAAAATGCGACTCGGTAAAGGAGCTTATCGAGAAGGTGGAATTACCAACCCAAATTTGCTCAGCAGCACTTTTGAAGCATTCATTGGTGCTTACTATCTCGATACACAAGATATGGATAAAGTTCGTGACTTTGTGCGGCAAATGTTTGATTCTGTCCCTGAAAATGTTGTCGAAACGCGATCGACTGTAGACTCGAAAAACCGATTTCAGGAGTGGGTACAAGCCAACGGTGAAGCGACTCCGCCCAAATACGTCACAGTCCAAGAAGGAGGTACACCCCACCAGCCCCAATTTCTCGCTAAGGTTTATGTTGCAGAGAAATGCTATGGAGAAGGGAAAGGCAAAAGCAAGAAAGATGCTGAGAAAAATGCGGCAGAAGATGCGCTAGCAAAGCTCAAAAAACGCGGACTGATCTAAACGTGAAAATATCAGTAAAAACTACTAGCTTTTTTGTACGATGACACAATGGCCGCGCGCTTCCCCAACCTGGGGATAAACTCGTCCAATTAAGGACATAAATTACAATAAAATGCTGCCTCAAGCTAATCTTTTTTTCTGAGAGTAGAAGCTTTTTTAGCAATCTGAATTAAACCTTGAGGCGACATATTTTTATCGACAGTGATGCGAGAAATTCGGTACTTATTTTTGAGTCTGTTTGCTCTGAAGAAATTGTCATTGTACAAAAAACCCGTTAAATGATATTTAGGCAAAATCTTTTCCACTTGTCTGTTTGATGCGCCGTAGGGATAAGCTATGTGAGCGCCAATAATCTTATTTTTGTCCAAATCTCCCATACATTTTCTCAATTCAGACTTAGATTTAGCAATCTCAAATTCTAATTCTTTTCCGCTAATTTGAGTGAAGTTTTTGTGAGCAAAACCGTGAGACTGAACGTCATAAAAACCTTTTTTATATCCGTCTCTTAAATCGTTGCAACTAGCGTGGGCTATAAATTTCTTACCCATATCCACACCTAAAAATTGAGGATTGACAAATAACACAAATTTGCCTTTTTTCTTGTGGACTGCTGAAAGTTTTTCTAAGATGGGAAGTGCATTTACATGAACGCCTTTATACCCGTCATCAAAGGATATCATAATCGGTTTTTGACCCAATCTTTGAGCTGGTATTGGCTGGGACTTTTTGATAAAGTATACGTACAAGTCTTGAGATGATAGTAACCAATAGTTTTCTTTCATTATATATTCTAAAAATACTGACAAATCTTGTTTGGTGTAGTCTATGGAAAAAGCCAGCCGTTTCGGTGGCAATTGGGCGGGATTGCGAGTGTCTACAATGTCGTGAAAGCCGATTAGAGGGATTTTGATGAAATTAGATTCTACTGTCCAGCCCGAAATACCTATACAGATGCCAAATATCAGGAATAAGTAGAGCGGCTTGGCTTTGTGTAGCAGCCGAAACATAAAATTTCTCAGGATTTTTACGTTTTTTAACAATTGCTCGAACTTCATAATTTCTTTACTAATTTGTGTGTTTTTTATCTATACCATTAATAGAGGGAAATTCAGCTAACTTGACATTTTTGTGATATTTCTTTGGAATCTAGGTAGAGTGTGCGATGCAGTCAGTCGATCGCACAAATTGATTCCCAGAGCCTACAATGCGCTATAATCGGGACTGCTGCGAATGTTACCGCCGTCGATCGAGGGTTGCAATGGCAGAAATTCGTTGACGTGTGCGTCCGCGTCGATCGTACTTTTGGTAAATATCAGAACAATTCATGTCTACTCAAAACCCTACTACCCTGACTGTTGAAGCTGCACAGCAAATCCTCAAAGATTTTACTTGTCTGGATATGCAATCTGTAGCATCCCCACTGGAAAAACAGGCGCTTCGTGAAGCGATTTTGCTGGTAGCAAGTTTGTCGGATTATCAAATGCTGGGAGTGTGCGCTGCTTCGACGGATCAGGGTTTTTCAGCTTTAGCAACTTATTTGAAGGCTTTGGGATATCAAGCTGTTTTAGATCCAAATGCTTTTTCTTCATTTACTGGTTCGGTTTATATCAAGTTTAATACTTTGAAGGGTTCGTATTATGTTGATGGTTATCCGGGAACTTATCGGGGCGTTTTGGTGTCATGTCAATCTGCTTTAGAAGGTGGAGTTAGTGGCACTTACGGTCATTTACCTCTCGATTTATTTGTTGATTAATTGGGAAGAAGGAAGGAAGAAGGAAGAAGGAAGAAGGAAGAGGGAAGAAGGAAGAGAGAAGAGAGAAGAATGCAAATTTAGATAATGTCATTGCGAGGAACGAAGCAATCGCAGGGCCAAGAGAGATTGCTTCGTTCCTCGCAATGACACGTTTTCGGGTGCGTCAGCAAATATCCTACCGATTAAATCGACAATAACGCCTGACGCACCCTACAAAGAAAGAGATTAACCTTTACCAATGATTAATTCTGGCTCAGGTTCCGGTGCGGTTTCTTCTGGCGGCAGTCCCAAAACATCGCTGTACAAGTTGACGTATTTCTGGGCAGAAAGATCCCAGCTAAAATTCTCTCTCATGCCGCGTTGTTGCAGTTCTTTCCACTTATCTTTGTAGCGGAAACCCTCCCATGTTCGGATCATACAGGTGAACAAGTCGAGTGGTTCGTA
>Ga0335394_10007227_pt1 | contig 12535 bp, 10 predicted proteins | sample MAT03_FD_205741 | JGI IMG/M metagenome (GOLD analysis project Ga0335394, IMG submission 205741) | Freshwater microbial communities from Lake Fryxell liftoff mats and glacier meltwater in Antarctica - MAT-03 (spades assembly) (version 2) ... | reverse complement strand
TCGGTTCGGCTCCCCGGTGGCGAGTTGGCCGGTCCGGTGGCCGAGGTGACTCGACGAGAACTGGTCGACCCGTACCGCGGTGGCCCCGACCTCGAGGAGGATCTGGATGCCCCGCCGACACTGTGCGACTGACCCGGCCAACCGGTCCGACCGGGGCACAGCACTGCTCCTCTACCCGGCGTGCGTCATGGTGCTCCTGTTACTGGCTGGAATCGCGGTCGACCTCAGCCTGGTGCGCGAGGCCAAGCAGGAACTGACGTCGCTGACCCGCAGCGCAGCAGATGATGCCGCCGCCGCGCTGGATCCGCTGGCCGTGCGAGACGGCCGACGTCTCGAGATCGAGCCGGTCCGAGCCGAGGCGATCGTGGCCGCGACCCTGAACGACGCCGACCTCCCCGGATCGGCCGAGATCTCGTGGACCGTCAGCCTCGGCGACGAACCAGGAACGGTCATCGTGGAAGCGTCCGCCGTGATCGATCTCGTCTTCACCCCCAACTTCCCCGGACTGCCCGCCGACCAGATGGTCCGGGCTCGAGCCGGCGGTCGTCGGCTCCAGATCTGAGGATCGCCGTGAATGACAGACCGAACCCGCCGACCCGGCGGGCAACCTTGGATGGGCTGCCCGTTGTGTACAAGCGGATCCCCGACGCTTCTGACTCACCGGAGCTCGTGGCCCTGAGGTCGGTGGCCCATCCCCACATCCCGCACCTGGTGGGCGACCGACACGCCAACGGCGAGATCATCATGACCGACGTCGGTCAGGTCGACCTCCGGACGGCGCCGCCTCGAACGCCCGACGAAGCACTCGTTGCTGCAGCGTCGACGGCCGCCACCATCGCTGATCTTCACGACCTCGGTTGGGCCCACGGGGCGATCGAGGCCGCTCATGTCGTCAGGGGTCAACTCGGTCGGATCTCGTTGGTCTCATTGCGTCGGGCACGGCCGGTCGATGATCCTGCCTCCCTCGCGGCTCGAGCCGACGTCCAGGCACTGGGCCGATTGATCCGGACCTGGTCGTCCGGCATGCACGCCCACGATCGGCCCATCTCCCGACGACTCGACGACGCAGCGGCCCTGGCGGAGCGTCCGGAGGCAACGGCGAGGCAGGTGGCCACCGCGCTGGGGGTACACGCCAGGATCCGGGCCGGTGACACTCGGCCGTCTCGGCCACGGGAGGGCCAACGATCAACGTTTGCAACCCCGGCCGTTTCGCCTGCAAGGTCCGATCTGGATCGCCCGTCGTATCACCTGATCGCCACCCTGGTGGCTCACGCTCTGGTCGCTGCGACATGCGGATTGGCGCTGCTGGCGTTCCGTCCGGGATCGTCAGGATGGTTGAGTAGCGCCACGCCAGCGGCCGGTTCCGGCGCAGGAGTCGTCGGTCTGCAAGCCGGCATCGGTTCGATTGCAGCAACCGGATTCTGGGCAATCGCCCTCGTGTCAGCCGGTTACTCGGCACTGGTGCATCTCCTGGCGGCCGTGGCCGTTCGATCGGAGAATCGCCGGCTGCTCCGCCTCGTCGGCCGGATCGCGCCTCGGCTGGCTCGCCGAACGGCGACCGCTGTCGGTCTGGTCGGCGCCGTGGCCGCTGTCACCGTCTCACAGTTCGACCCGGGGCCGGCCACCGAAGTCGCCATGAACGCTCGGGTCGTCACCCTCGACCGATCAGAGGCCGTCACCCTCCTCGCCCCCGGGTCGACATCCCCGCCAACGACATCCCCGCCGACGACATCCCCGCCAACGACATCCCCGCCAACGACATCCCCGCCAACGACCGGCGCGCCGACCACGATTCCGGTGGTCGTCCCGCCGGTGATCGAACCGCCGGCTCCGAGCGACGAGGTCTGGGTGGTGTCACCCGGCGATCACCTCTGGTCGATCGCCGCGGCCACCCTGCGCTCACGATGGGGCCTGGAACCCACCGACGCACAGACGGGTCGCTACTGGGAGTCGCTGGTGGCCGCCAACCGGGACCGATTGGTTCGCCGGCACGATCCCGACCTCATCCACGTCGGCCAGACCTTCGTCCTCCCGCCCGTGCCCGCACCCTGACCCATGCTTCTGGGGTGTTTCCGTGGCCCCCCCACGCGGCAATCGCTCCCCATCCGGCGGGATGGGCCTCAGGCGCCGCCCACTGCGACGATGCCCAGGTCGACGTAGGTGAAGACCGGCAGATACGGCACGTCGAGGTTCCGGAAGTAGGCACCTGCCACCTCGCCACGGTCCACCAATGTCACCGCGGCAACGACTGTCGCCCCGGTTTCCGCCACTCGTTCAAACGCCTGCCGGATGGACCCGCCGGTGGTCACGATGTCGTCGACCAACAGCACACGCGAGCCTCGACCGAGCCGCGCACCCTCCACCAACTGGTCGGTCCCCCGACCCTTGGGCTGCTTACGCACCACGAACCACTCGGTGTCATCGGCCAACACCGCCGCCACACCGTGGGAGAACTGATCCGCCCCCAGGGTCAGACCGCCCACCGCGGTGAAGTCGATGCCGGCCAAGACGACAGACTCCGCCATCACCCGGCAGGCCAGTGCCAGATCCGCTCCCTTCGCCAGACCACGTTTGGCGTCGATGAAGTCCCGACTCAACTCGCCCGATGCCAACTCCCGAGGCTCGTCGAACTGGATCAGCCCACGCTCCTTCACCACGGAAAGGAGGAGCTGACGACGCTCCTCGTGTTCGGACACGTCCACTGGAGCAAGGTTCACAAGCCCCCATTCTTCCCCCTGCCGCCTGCACCGGGCGACTCCGTTTCGAGCCACCGCCATCCACACACCCGAATCGCGCACATTGGCCCACCTGGCGGGTGGTCAGCGGTGCGCAGTTCGAGACGCCCGGCCATCGCCGGCACGCTCCCCGCCGCCAGCCCGCCGAGCCCTCACCTGCCGACCCCTCAGACCAGGTGGTCGACGAACTTCTCCAGCTGGCGCATGTTGCGACACTCGAACGTGCCGTCGCAGTAGGTGCCGTACTCCCCCACGATGCTGTCCCCGGTGTCCCAATAGCTCTTGGGCTCCGGGTTCAACCAGTAGACGTGCCGAGCCCGGTTCTGCATCTCCTTGACGACCCAGCTCTGCGACGAGTGGTAGTTGTTCCGGGCGTCGCCCAGGATCAGCACGGTGGTCTTGGGGCCGATGTCCTTGCCCCACTTCGACCAGAACACCTCGAAGGCATGGCCGTAGTCGGAGTGGCCGTCCACCCACACCACGTCGGCCTCGGTGTTCACCCGATGGATGGCCTCGGTGATGTCCTCGGTGGACTCGAAAAACCGGGTCACCTCGTCCACGCCGTCGATGAACACGAACGCCCGAACCTTCGAGAACTGGTTGGCAATGGCGTACACCAGGTGCAGGGTGAAGCGGGCGAAGCTGGCCACCGAGCCGCTGATGTCTGCCACGACGAAGATCTCCGGCTTGTGCGGCCGCGGGTACTTGAACTTCGGCTCCGCCGGCACGCCGCCGTAGCTCAACGAGTGCCGCACGGTGTTTCGGAAGTCCAACGGGCCCTTGCGTCCGTGACGGCGCTTTCGGGCCAGGCGTACCGCCAACTTGCGGGTCAGCGGATAGATGGCCTGGCGGAGCATCTTCATCTCCTCCCGGCTGGCGTGCATGAAGTCGATGTCCTCGGGCAACGGCTTGCGCAGGGTCTTGGCCATGGCCTCGACGCCCCGGTCGGCCACCAGCCGACGCCGGATCTCCGCTTCGATCTCCTGCTTGAGTTGGTTGATCCGGTGCTCGTACTCGTCGTGTTCGAGGCGCTCCTCCAGCGGGCTGAGCGTCTCGGGCGACTTTTCGCGGGACTGCTCCATGAGCCGTTCCAGGATCCCGTCCAAATCCAGGTTCCGCAGCGTCCGGTACAGGTAGTAGGTGCCGCCGACCGGCCGACCCGGTTCCATGCCGGCGAAGCGCTTCACCGACTGGCGGGCCACAGCACGCATCATGGCGTCGTCGCCCCGCATGAGCGACTGGTACAGCATCTCAGCCAGTTCCTCGGCCGACATCTGGTCGCCGCCGCCGGCACCGTTCATCTGGCCGTCGCCGCCCTGTCCTTCCATCTGATCCAGCTGATCCTGCAGCTCCTGAGGGAGCTCCTGACCATCGCCGTCTCCGATGGCGAACTCCCGACCCCGCAGCGAGAAGTAGACCTCGAAAACCGTCTCGAAGCTGCGCCAATGGGCGTTGTTCTTGACCAGGGTGGCGGCCAACGCATACTTGAAAGCGGAACGATCCTCCAGCGGGATATGGGTGATCGCCTCCATGGCGTCGAGGTGCTCGGTCAGGCTGACCGGCAGCCCGGCCTCGCGCAGCTCCACGATGAAGCCACTGAGGAGCTCCAACATGGGCGCCCCGGACGTGACGACTTCGGCGTCGGTCACCCCTTCAGCCCGGCCTTCGCCACCGAGGAGTTGTCGTTCGAGAACTCCTTCTGAGCCTTGGCGATGTCCGTCTGATACTTCAACAGGATATTGGCGGTGCTGGCGGCGATGTCACCGTCGATGGTGGAGATGCCGAGCAGCATGAGGGTGCGGGCCCAGTCCAGGGTCTCGCTGACCGACGGACTCTTCTTCAGCTCGAGCTGGCGGATCGACCGGACGATCCTGGCCACCTGATCGGCCAACGACTCGGTGATGCCCGGAACCTTGGTCAGCACGATCCGCTTCTCGCGTTCCATGTCCGGGTAGTCGATGTGCAGGAACAGACAGCGCCGCTTCAGTGCTTCGGACAACTCACGGGTGTTGTTCGACGTGAGGAACACCAGCGGGATCTGCCGTGCCTCGATGGTGCCCAGCTCGGGGATCGACACTTGGTAGTCCGACAGGATCTCCAACAGCAGGGCCTCGGTCTCGACCTCGACCCGGTCGACCTCGTCGATCAGCAGGACCACGGGGTCCTCGGCCCGAATGGCCTCGAGGAGCGGCCGGGTCAACAGAAAGTCGTCGGAGAAGATGTCCTCCTCGATCTCGTCCCACGCCGCGGTGTCGCCCTCGGCCTTGGTGGCTTGGATGCGCAGGAGCTGCTTCTTGTAGTTCCACTCGTACAGCGCCTTGGACTCGTCCAGACCCTCGTAGCACTGGAGACGGATCAGGCGGCTGTTGGTGATCTCGGCCACCGACTTGGCCAACTGGGTCTTGCCGGTTCCAGCCGGGCCCTCCACCAGGATGGGCTTCTGCAGGCGATCTGCTAAGTAGACGATCCCGGCGATGCCCTCGTCCGACAGGTAGTCCACCTCGGCCAGCCGAGTGCGTACTGCATCGACGGAATCGAACCGGAACGACTGATCTTCGGAGGCCATTTCGTCAGGCTACCGACCCCCTTGACCGGACGGTCAACTCAGTTGCGCTCAGCGCGGCGGCCTCGAGCAGGAACCGGCGAGTGCGGTCGCCGGTTCCTGCCCTGATCGGTCGGCCCTGGAGAGACAGAGGGCCGGCAGCAGGTCATCGGGATACTGGGCTCGGACCTTGAGAAACAATCCCGCAACCGTGCCGCTCACCGGGCCTGCGTGGGACGATCGGGCTGTGGATTGCCCGGACTCGACATCCCCTGAGCCGACACGCCCTGACTCGATATGGCCGGACTACTCATCGCAGACCATCGCTCCGCCCGCCAACCTGGCTGCGCTGGCCTTGAACGACTCCGACCGGCACGAGCTGAGTCAGGCCATCGACCGACTGGCGGCGGGGCCCGACCCGGACGCCCCGCTGGTCGAGGTCACCGCCATGGCCTGTCTGGCCTCGTATCACGCGGTGGGCTGGCCGGGCACTACGACGACCACTTGGCTCCGAGCAGCGGTGATCGACCGATTAGCCGCCATCGACCGCTCGCTCCCCTCCGGCTGGGGGCTGGCAATCTTCGACGGCTGGCGATCCCGTGTCACCATCTCGGCGTTGTGGGACCACTACTACTTCCCCGGTTCGATGCTCGAGCCCGGGTACCTGGCGGATCCGACCTCACCGCACACCCCACCCCACCTGACGGGCGGCGCCGTGGACCTGACCCTGGCCTGGAACGGCCAGGCCTTGGCCCTGGGCACCCCGTTCGACGAGTTCTCCCCCCGTGCCCATCTCTGGGCGCTGGAGGACGACCTCGCAGCCGGCCCGTCGCGACCACTGCGCCGGACCCTCCATGACCTGATGGCCGCCGCCGGGTTCTGCCCGTTCGCCGAGGAGTGGTGGCACTACTCCTGGGGTGACGAGGACTGGTGCGACTCGCGAGGTTGGACCGGCCCCGCATTCGGTGCGACCCAGCCGGGTCAGCCTCGGATCTGACCGGCCCCTCGGACCACGAACTTGGCGCTGGTCAGCTCGCGCAGACCCATGGGACCCCGGGCGTGCAGCTTCTGGGTGGAAATTCCGATCTCGGCCCCGAATCCGAACTCCTCGCCGTCGACGAAGCGGGTCGACGCGTTGACCAGCACTGCGGCGGCGTCCACTTCGGCACAGAAGCGGTCCGCGGCGGACAGATCGTTGGTGATGATGGCCTCGGAGTGGCCCGTACCGTTGGCGTTCACGTGGGCGATGGCGGCGGCGAGGTCATCGACCACTGCAACGGAGAGCTTCAGATCCAGGAACTCGCGAGCGAAGTCACCTTCGGCCGCCGGTTCGCATCGGGCGATGGCGGCACACGCCCGTTCGTCGCCGACCAACTCGACCGTGCCGAGCGCGGCGTCGACCCGTGGCAGGAACCGGCTGGCCACGTCCGCGTGGACCACCAGGGACTCGAGCGCATTGCACACGCTGGTCCGCTGGGTCTTGCCATTGACCAGGATCCGTTCGGCCATGTCCAGGTCCGCGCCGGCGTCGACGTACAGGTGACAGTTGCCATCGCCGTCGATGATCACCGGGACCGAGGCGTGCTCCTTGATCGACGCGATCAGCGACGCTCCCCCGCGCGGGATCAGGCAGTCGATCACCCCGTCGAGCTGCATGAACGCCACGGCGACCGTTCGGGAGACGTCGTCGACCATCACCAGGCTGTCCTCGGGCAGGCCACTCTTGCCCAGCGCCTCACGGAGCACCGCGGCAATTGCCAAGTTCGAGCGGATGGCGCCCGAGGACCCCCGGAGGAACGCCACGTTGCCCGCTTTGAGGCACAGACCGAAGGCATCAGAGGTCACGTTCGGGCGGTTCTCGTAGATGATCCCGATCACCCCCAACGGGACCCGAACCCTGGTGATCCGCAATCCGTTGGGACGAACCCAACCGTCGAGCACCTCACCCACCGGATCAGCCAGTCCGGCGACCTGACGAAGCCCGCCGGCCATGCCCGCGATCTTGGCCTCGGTCAACGTCAGCCGATCCAGCACCGACACAGAGGCCCCCTCGGCGGCAGAAGCCCTGACGTCGTCGGCATTGGCCGCCAGGATCTCTGATCCACGGAACTCCAGCAGGTCCGCGGAGGCGTACAGGGCGTCGTTCTTCTGAACAGTGGTGGCCGCTGCGACCTCAGCCTTGGCGGCCAGGGCCCGGCGGCCCAACTCGTCAATCGGGGTCGGCGCCGCGGCTGGGCTCAGGGTCGTCACGGGAGTCGATCGTACTGCGGGTTAGCGTAAGCAGCGATGGCCGGAACAGCGACGGGCGGTGCGACGCTGGTCCACGAGTGCGTGCACCAGTTCGTCGCTGACGTGGCCGCCACCTTGGACGCCATCATGGTGTCCCGGGGAAACACCCCCGGCGACCACACCTTCGACGCCGCGGCCGAGGCATTCGCCATCACGTGCGCCTGCATCGACGCCGACTCCCGTCGAACCGACGCCGAGCTGATCGCCCTGGCCACCAGCTTCGGGTCACTGCTCCCGAAGCTGGGCATGGACCCGTTCACGGCGGTCGGGCTCCGCGACTCGGACCTGATCACCTCGCGGGCGGGCTTTCTGAAATCTCCCGGACCCCTGTTCCAACTCCTGATCGACGCGGATCGTCTCGACGGGACGGTCCTGGCCTCGATCTACTACCAGCGGGCCATGGACCTGGCTCACGCCGTTGCTGCGCTGGACGAGGTCCCCGCCCAGGCCGAGCTGGCCTCGATCAGCGCGTACCGCACCATGATGTTGGGCGCCATGGGACGCGGCGGGCTGGCCCGACCCGCCGTCCCCACCCAGCCCGGCCTCACCCAGGCCGGTCACGCCCCGGCGGCCCTCGCGGCAGCCACCCCATCTGGCGCACCGGCTGGCCCACCGGAGCACGCATCGCCCGAGCCACTCGAAGTCGTCCTGGCCGAACTCGACGCCCTGGTCGGACTGACCGAGATCAAGCGTGAGGTCCGCCAACTGGCCGATCTGCTGCGTATCAACCAGCTTCGGACCGAGCACGACCTGCCGATCACTGAGATCGGCCTGCACATGGTCTTCGTCGGCAACCCGGGGACCGGAAAGACGACGGTGGCCCGACTGCTGGCCCGGGTCCTGCGCAGCCTCGGGGCGCTCTCGACCGGGCAGTTGATCGAGACCGACCGAACCGGTCTGGTGGCCGGCTTCGTCGGTCAGACGGCCCCGCTGGTCCAATTGCGCTTCGACGAAGCCAACGGCGGGGTGCTGTTCGTGGACGAGGCCTACACGCTGGCTCGGGGCGGCGGCAACGACTTCGGACGAGAGGCCATCGACACCATGGTCAAGCTCATGGAGGACCGCCGGACCAGCGTCGTGGTGGTGGTGGCGGGCTACATCGACGAGATGGGGGCCTTCATCGCCTCGAACCCCGGCCTGCGCAGCCGATTCACCCGGACGCTGACCTACCCCGACTACACGACCGACGAGCTGATGACCATCTTCGAACGGATCGCCGGCCCGAAGCGCTACGAGTGGGACGCCTCCACGGCGCAGACCCTGCGGACCATCTTCGATGCCGAGCCGCGCACGCTCGGATTCGGCAACGGCCGGTATGCACGCAACCTGTTCGAGGCGGCCATCACCCAGCAGGCCTCTCGCCTCGTGCAGGCCGACACCACCGGCCCAGCAGATCTGGTCACGCTCACCTCGGCCGATCTGATCGCCGCGGCCGACGTCCTGGCTGCGAGCAGACGATGATGGCCAAGCGGACCCTGGCGTTCCTGGCGGCGGTGGCGCTGATCGTCGCGGCCATCCTCATCCGCCAACAGCTCGACTCGCCGGCCGAAACAGCCGGATCAGCCGGATCAGGAAACGATAACGGCGGCAACGCCGATCAGCGGCTGACCGCCGTCTGCTCGACCGAGTTGGAGCCGGCGTGTGCCGCGGCGGACCTCGACATCGCAGCGGTGGAGGACCCCCAGGTCACGGCCGATCGGATCTCCGTGGAAGGTGGTCGACTGGGCGCATCGGTGTGGATCGTGTCCGACCCGTGGCCGGAGATCGTGGCCGAGGCCCGCACCGCAGCTGGCCTCGAGGCCGGACCGGCGGGGGCGGAGAGCACCGTCGTGGCCACCACCGGCCTGGCGGTCGTGGCCCGCCAGGACCGGATCGACGCGCTGACGGCGAACTGCGGCGGCCCGGTCGATCTGCGCTGCATCGGGGATCGGGCCAGCGCGCCCTGGTCGACCATCGGTGGACAGGCGGGATGGGGTTCGCTGACCATTGGCATCGACGACACCGCCACGACCGCCGGGCTGGTGACCCTCGGGGCCTTCGGGGTGGCGTCGTTCGGCGGAACCAAGTTCGCCAGCAACGACATCGACCTTGACGACGACTTCGCAGCCTGGTTCGACCGGCTCGCCAACGCCGTCCCCGGGTCCGGACCAGGTGGAACCACGTTCCTGGACCGCTTTCTCAACATCCCGGCGACGGCGTCGATGGTGACCGCCCTCTCCGGACCGGCGGCCAAACGGGTCGAAGCCTCCAGCTCGGCCGACCAGCTCACTGTCCTGCCCGTGACACCCCCGGTTGCCGTGCGGGCCCAGGTCATCGGCACCAGCGGCGACCGCAGCCGGGTCGACGCCGGGAAGCTCCGACGCGCGTTGGCGGACCTGGGGTGGGAAGCTGGCTCCACCGGGGCCGCCTCCGGACTACCCCGAGCCGGGGTGCTGAGCGCCCTGGCCTCCCGCTGGACCGCCTGACCCACCGCCACGCTCACCCGAACGACCTCCAGAAAGCGACGGATCATCCATGACCCGAGGCACACCGAAACTGCTCACGACGCTGGCCGCTGTACTGGTCTGCCTGTCGCTGATCGGCGCATGCTCCAGCAACGAGGACACCGGAACCTTCACCGCCGAGAGCGGGTTCGATTCTGGTGAGCTGAAGGACCCCGGCAACTGCCTGGCCCTCGACATGGCCGTGAGCTCCGAGAAGGTCGAGTTGCTCGGGGACCTCGCCAACGAGTTCAACAAGTCCGAGCCCACGACCCGAAGCGGGAAGTGCATCTTCGTGCGACCGGAGAAGAAGTCCTCCGGTGCGGCCGCCACCGCCCTCGAGGAGGGATGGAACGAGGACGTCGATGGACCCAAGCCGATCATCTGGTCTCCAGCGTCGAGCGCCTGGGGTGCGGTGTTGAACCAGCGACTGGCCGACGCCGGCAAGGAGCCGTTGGCCCCGACCGGCGCCGAGCCGTTCATGCTCACGCCGCTGGTGATCGCCATGCCCAAGCCCATGGCCGACGCCATCGGTTACCCGGCCACCCCCATCGGCTTCGCCGACCTGGCCAGGCTGGCCGCCGACCCACAGGGCTGGGCCGCCTACGGCCGCCCGGAGTGGGGCCCGTTCCGGCTGGGCAAGACGAACCCGAACTTCTCCACCAGCGGACTCTCGGCCCTCATCGCCCAGACCTATGCCGCAACCGGCAAGACCACCGACCTGTCTCCAGAGGACCTCGATGATCCAACGGTCGTGCAGTTCAGCAAGGACATCGAATCGGCGGTCGTCCATTACGGCGACATCACGATGACGTTCCTCAACAACTGGTTCCGCGCCGACCAGCGGGGCACGTCGCTGACGTACGCCTCCGCCGTTGCGGTGGAGGAGAAGTCGGTCATCGACTACAACCGCGGCAACCCCGACGGTGTGGTATCCCCCGGCGAGGAGCTTCGCAAGCCGAAGATCCCGCTGGTGGCGGTCTACCCCAAGGAAGGCACCCTCTTCTCGGACAACCCGTTCTTCGTCCTCGATGCCGACTGGGTGACCGATGACCTGCGTGAGGGCGCCAAGCTGTTCGAGGACTTCGTGCAGAAGCCCGAGAACCAGAAGCGGGTGGTGTCGTTCGGGTTCCGGCCCGGCAACAGCGACGTGGCCACTACCGACCCCGTCTCGGCCGCCAACGGGGTGGACCCCACTCAGCCTCAGACGCTGCTCGAGGTTCCGGCGCCCAAGATCATGACCGGACTGTTGGACCGATGGGCCCTCAATCGCAAGACCGGCCGGGTGCTCATGGTCCTGGACGTCTCGGGCTCCATGGGTGACTCCCCCGGTCCGGACAGCTCCGACACCAAGCTGGAGTTGGCCAAGCAGGCCGCCATCGACGCGCTGGCCGAGTTCAAGGTCGACGATGAGGTCGGGCTCCGGATCTTCTCGACCGGGCTCGGCCCACAGCAGGACCAGACGTTCCTCGACCTCCAACCCGTCGAGCCCATCGGACCCAAACGCGAGGCGTTGGCCAGTTCGATCGATGGGCTGGTCCCCACCAACGGAACGCCGCTGTACGACGTGGCGCTGGCCAGCTATCGGGCCATGAGAGAGGGATACGACCCGAGCAGGATCAACGCCATCATCTTGTTGACCGACGGCGTGAACGATGACGGACAGCCCGACGACGACGCCGACCAGCGAAGCACGCTGCTGAAGGAGATCCGCAGTGGGGTGACCGGCGAGTCCGGCAAACCCGTGCGCATCTTCACCATCGGCTACGGATCCGACGCCGACATGTCCGCGCTCACCTCCATCTCGGAGGCCTCCGATGCTGCCGCCTACAACGCAGCGGACGCCAAGTCGATCGCCCGGGTGTTCCAGCAGGTGGTGAGCAACTTCTGATGGGAACCCTGCGGTTCCGAGACCGATTTTTCACGCCGAAGGTCGCACACGCCATCGTGTCCCCGACGTCGATCGTGGCCACGGGGGCCGGCGCGGCGGCCGGCATCCTGATCGGGCTCGGTCCCATCGGCGCCGTCATCGGCGCCGCGGCGTTCCTCGGCGTTCGGGTTCTGGCCGCAGTCCCACGTGGACCACGGGCCGACCGGATCGACCCCTTCACCCTCAGTGACCCGTGGCGGCGTCTGGCCAACGAAGCGCTCGAGGCGAGGGCGCAGTTCGCCCAGGTGGTGAAGGGGATCGACGAGGGTCCGCTCCAGGACCGGCTGGGTGACATCTCGGGTCGGGTCTCCGATGGTGTCGACGAGTGCTGGCGGGTGGCGCGGGCGGGGCACGCCCTGGCCCGGGCCAGATCGCGGATCGACGTCCCCTCGATCCAACGGGAGCTGGCCTCGCTGCCCGCCCCGACCACCGGGACCAGCGGGAGCGAGGCCTCGTCCCAGACGCTGGCCGCGCTGCGGTCGCAACTGGCCACGGCCAGCCGGATGGACACCACCATCTCCGATACCCATGATCGACTCCGGCTGAGCTGCACCCGGCT
>Ga0335394_10007226_pt1 | contig 12536 bp, 11 predicted proteins | sample MAT03_FD_205741 | JGI IMG/M metagenome (GOLD analysis project Ga0335394, IMG submission 205741) | Freshwater microbial communities from Lake Fryxell liftoff mats and glacier meltwater in Antarctica - MAT-03 (spades assembly) (version 2) ... | reverse complement strand
AGCGAAGCGGTAAAATCGACTTTCTCTGAACCTCGGTTGACGATGCGTGCAAACGCTTCGAGCTTGCTCGCTTTGTCTTCGTTGCGCTGCACCGCAAAACTAACGATGCCCAGATTATTTGTCTTGGGCAGGCCGATTGGCATGTATTCGATTTTGAGCTTACCGACATCGAAGTCACCTAAGTCGCCAAACGCCCCATCGCTTAAAAGATAGACCGTCGCTGGAATCGCTTCGGCGACCAAGATATCGGTAAGGTTGTCGAAACTGGAACGTCCAGGATTGGCTAACCCTGCCGCTGCCCGCAGCGCTTCGCTGACGTCCGTTCCACGCGATGTCATTGGGATCGAGTCGACGGCGCTGAAGAGTCGGTTGCGGTCTTTGGTGAACCCTTGTCGAACATCCGCTCGATCCGAAAATGCAATGACCATTCCGACATCGTCCGCCGACGTATCCGAAAGCAACTCCCGCACTTTCTTTTTGGCGGAGTCCAATCGAGTTGGTGAAACATCGGTCGCTTGCATGCTGGCCGAATTGTCAATCACATAGATGCGACGCTCACCGATTCGAATCTGGCCGCTCCAGCCTGGTCTCAAGCATGCCAAAATCAAGAGCAGCAAAAACAGCAACTGCAGGTACAACAATAAGTTCTTGCGAAGTCGCTGCCATATGCTGTTCACATGAACGTCTTCCAATGTCCTTCGCCAAAGCAACGTGCTTGGGACGGCAACTTCGCGACGTTTTAGTTTTAAAAAATAGAGACTCAAGACCGCAGGCGGGACGGCCAGAATCAACAACCATTGCAATGGTCCTAGAGCACTGATCCAACTCATCGAACGAGTCCTTTCGTACGAAGGTATTCGTTCACGAGCACCTCCGCCGCTTGATCGCTTCGAGCTGGCACGTAGGTAATCGATCGCTTGTTGCAGAACGACTTAGCCTGTTCGATAAAGGCAGCCAGAGTTTGCCGGTAGCGATTGAGAAGCCCAGCCGAGATAGAGACCTCGCGTTGATCGCCGTCTTCGCAGTCGACGAGTTTGAGATCCCCCTGTGCACCTGGCGAGAGCTCTTCTGGACTTAATAGATGGATGAGAAAGATATCCATCTCTCTTGCGACGAGCATTCGGAGGGCCGATTCGTAGCCCGATTTATTCATCAAGTCCGTGATCAAGACCACGATCCCTTTGCCAGTGTTCTTCATGCAAAATCGCTTGATCGAATCCGCCATGGTGGTGGCACTGGTCACGCACGATAGGGAGTCCAAATGCCCAATCAAGCGGTGGGCAGATGATTTCCCTCGAATGACAACAGGGCTGGCCGACGTTTCGAAACTGGACACCGAAACCCGATCGCCTCGACAAAGGCCGATGTAAGCCAGACTAGCGGCGATTTGTTTGGCGACGAAAAATTTGGTGGGTTCGCCGAAATCCATCGACAAGGAATCGTCGATGATGGTGTAAAAGTGCAGATCTTCTTCCTCGAGAAAGATCTTGAGATACAACCGATCCATTCTCGCAAATAGATTCCAGTCAATGAAACGCAAATCGTCGCCACTTACGTAGTTCCTGAAGTCCGCAAACTCTACGCTTTGACCTTTACGCTTGCTTCTCCGCTCCCCTTTCATTCGACCGCGGAAGATTTTCCGACTGACCAGCTCCATGCGTTCCAATTTCGCCATTGTTTCAGCAGATAAGAGTGCTGAACTTGGTTTGGACGACTTTAGTGTTGAACTCTCTGCCATGGACAACCGACAAGTGAAGGGCGTGGAAAAACGGCCACCTCAAGTTTAGCAAAAAATCAACGGATTCGCATTAAGCATCCTGTGGAATCTGCTGCAGGGACTTCATCGCCGAGTGCTGTCCCTGAGTGCTTGAAGCAATTGTGGAGTCGGCTGCGGGATTTCGAGCTGCTCTTGTTTTCCATCTCTCCCTCGCAAAATCACTGTCATTTCTGGCGCGATCGCGACGTTTGGCGGGCTGGTCAATTTGGCGATGGATGAGTTATCAGGCGTGACTGGCAAATCGTTTCGGTCATTAAAGAGTCGTTGCAGCCCAAGCTTTGCCAACTCAAAGTACACAACCTCGGCTGCGTTATAGAGCCCCTCCTTGTACGCGGGACTCGCCGCATAACACACACCGATCAACTCACCGCGCTCGTCAAATAGACCGCCTCCACTCCGTCCCACGACTGGCTCGCCGTCTACCTCGACGTTGGCGGCTCCTGAGTAACGATTCAATTTGGTAATCTGCGAATCGCGGCGCGAAGGCAACGCGCCACGGTCACAACCCCAACTAAACACCCTCTGCCCCTCTGTTAACGCTCGGTTCTTCGGAATCAGTCTTGCGACCGGGATAGTCCTGTTCGATCGAAACGCGATCAAACCGATGTCCGTTTCATTTGCTTGAAAATCGATGAGCGTTGCCGGATACGATTGAATCTGCCCATCCAAGAAAGTCTCGACGGTGATTTTGGCCTGGTTTTGGTAATCGCGAAAGAGATGCCCACAAGTTAACACCAACGCTTCTCCATTGTGAGAATCAATAATGGTTCCTGTGCCAGTGCTAATGGAATTCTGTGAGGGCTCCTCGACCCGAATTCGAACAGTCGCGCCCTGTGGATCGCTCGGCAAGCGACCGGGTTCGCTTGATTCACTTAAGGACGGAGGATCGCGTTGGGTGGGAAACATCGAGCCAGACGACTTCGCAATCGCAACCGAGCTGGAATTGGCCAAGGCTGCTGCCATCGGAATCATATCCAGGGGAGACTGGCCTCGCAGGATCGGAGATTCATTTTGGACTCGATCGCGATTTCGGTCCGCGCTGCTTCGCATGCTGTCGACCGAGGAGGCGGCAGACAGCCGACGCTGCAATTCAGGATAAGCGATCGGGCCAAGGATTCGGTCTATTTCGCGACCGTTTCGAACCAGCACCGTCGTCGGGACATTGCTAATTTTCCAACGCATGGAGACATGCGGTTCGCTTTTTGTATCTATCCGTCGCACAACCCATCCATCTCGGATCGCTTGGTCGGTGGTGCGATGCATGTCTTCGCACTGTTTGTTGCCATCTGCCATGAATTCGATCGCGATGCAATCTCCGGTAGAGCCGGCATTCAATGGGGCAGCAAAGAACGTCAAAAACAGTACGCAGCCGATTGCTGTCAAATACTTTGTAACGAATAACATGTCCACAGATCCTTCTGCTTGCGTGACTGAGTTTCCGCGAGTGTCTAAACTCGGGACGGACAACGCAAGATCAGTGGCGCGAGAACGCCGTGGATCCGTGAATTAAGGTCTCAAGACAAGTGCATTCTAAACCCGGTCTTGTCGGCGTCCTTTTGAACGCTGCTTTGCACACTCGTCGCAGGTGCCTTCGATAATGAAGCGATGATTCCGGGCGCGAAAACGATGTTGTTTCGCCACATTTTCCCTTATTTCCAACAATTCCGGGCTCGTAAACTCGATCAATTTCCTGCATTTCGTGCAGTAAAAGTGATCGTGCTGAGGGTAGCCATAATCGTGTTCGTAGACGCTTCGTCCATCCAATTCAAACCGATTCAATAACCCAGCATCGACAAACTCGCGGAGGGTTCTGTAAACAGTCGGCCTCGAAACGTAGTTGGATTCCCCTTTGGATGGCAACTGCTCCATAAGCTGGTCTGCATCAAAATGCTCATGCCGATTAAAAACCTGCTCAATCAAGAACTTTCGCTGCTCGGTGTTTCGAAGACTCTTGTTTTGCAAGTACTCTTCGAAACGCTGCAATGGGGTCATCGAAACCGCAACGGCTTCGAGCGGAACGGCAGGTACAGCGGGAGTGGAGCTTTCGGCGGTCATGGATTAGATTGCAAACTGTTGAGCAAATTTGATTAGGATCAACAGTATATACAGATCGTCCTGATTTTGTCCAAGCGATCAGCCCCGGAAGGGGCGACTGTCCGCGATCGAGACCCCAGCCAGCTCGTCTGGTTGGTGAATAAGCTTCGTAGCCAAATAAATAACGTAGTTGGAATATCTCCCCATTCACGTATCCCGCCGCAGGCGGGATACGTGAATGGGGAGAGCGCTGGGACCTTTGCTTTGGCTACTAAACTCCTTCACCCACGGCCAAAAGGCCATGGGGGTCGAACAGCTAAGCGACGGGCGAGAGGTGTTGCAATTGCTTATCTGCTTCTTGAATCAGTCTGTCTACTCGCTGATCTAGCTCTTCTAACTGTTTTGGTTTCGATTCGTTCGAAGCATTTGCTCTGAAACCAGCACCGCATCCGTGGCAGCAAACATCCTTACCCAATAGCTCGACCGGGATTTGCAAAGTTCGCCCACAGGTTGGGCAAACTTTGGCGAAACGCACCGAACTTGACATGGTTTTTTCTCCTGGAGAGGAAATGACTAAGGCGACATTATTGCGTATAAAGCGTCTTTGTCAAGCCACAAAGGAGTTCTATACGCCTAAAAACAATCTTTACACAATTCGGAATGTTGGGTTTTTGGCTGGTTGCTCTCCAATAATCCGCAAAAACCTTATGCTAAATTGTCAGGAATAGAAACCAAGCAACAACTGTGCCCAAAATGGAGCGGAACTGTGTTTGTAAAGATCGCGCGAGATCGTCAAGGTTTAGGGAATTTTTCTGGAATTGCTGCCGCAAACCACCTTCGAGAGCTGCTCAACATTCAACCGAGAGTCCGTCTTGTTGTTGCGACCGGATCAAGCCAGTTCGAGGTATTGGAGTGCCTGACTCGGTCAGAGGGTATCGATTGGTCGCGGGTTGACGGCTTCCATCTGGACGAGTATTTGGGAATCGAGCGGACACACCCAGCGAGTTTTTGCGGTTATCTAGCGTCTCGATTTGTGGACCTAGTTCCCATCGGTTCGTTTCATTTTTTGGACGGAAAATCCGAGCCTGGAAAAGTTGTCGCCGACGCATCACGGCTCTGGGGGCAAGCAGCGATTGATTTAGCTTTGATTGGAATCGGCGAAAACGGTCACCTTGCATTCAATGACCCGCCTGCCGATTTTGAAACAACCGAGGTTTACCACGTGGTCACTCTCGACGAAGCTTGCCGGCGTCAACAAGTGGGTGAAGGCTGGTTTCCACATTTGAACGACTGCCCTAGCCAAGCGATCAGCATGACCATCCACGCAATACTTCAATCGCGGAAAATCATCTGCAGCGTGCCCGATGCTCGCAAAGCCGATGCGGTCGCGTTATCAGTGGATGGACCGATCACGGCGAACGTTCCGGGTTCGATTTTGCAGAAACACGCTGACGTTACCTTGGTCCTGGACGAGTCGAGCGCCTCAAAGTTAACTGCCCAATCGCTCTCTATCTCCCAACGCGTATAAAGTAGTGCGATGAAGTATTTCGATTTGCAAGTCAACGGCGCATTCGGTGTTGATTTCAACGCTGATAACTTGGATGCGGAAATGTTCGAGCTCGCGTGCGGAAAGCTAAGCGAGTCGGGGGTAGTCGGTTTTCTGCCCACCATCATTACCGACTCGATCGATTCGATGTGTCGCCGCATCCAAAACGTCGTTCGTATCCTGGAGGCCAAGCCGGAGTTGACGCGGTTAGTGCGCGGTATCCACGTGGAAGGACCATTCATTTCGGACCAAGCCGGATACTACGGCACCCATCCGCGGCAACATGTAATGCGTGCGAATGAGCAGTCAGCCATGCGTTTGCTCGAGGCGGGGCAGGGACAAGTTCGACTGGTCACTCTCGCACCTGAACAAGATCCGAATTGCCAACTGATTCAGAGACTGAGCAAGGAACAGGTTTTGGTTTTTGCTGGCCACACGGATGCTAGTTTTGAATTAATGAAGCGTGCGTTGGACCATGGCTTAGTTGGGTTTACTCACCTTGGTAACGGCTGTGTCCATCAAGTGGAGCGGCAAGACAACATTATGCAACGCGTGTTAGCCTTGCGGGACCGACTTTACATCACGTTGATTGCGGACGGAATTCATGTTCCAAGGTGGCTCCTAGAGTCTTGGTTATCGATCATTGGGACCGAACGCAGCATCATCATCAGCGATTCCATCAGCGCTGCGGGGATGCCGGCCGGAGAGTACTCGATTGGCAATCAACAGATCGTTGTCGAACCATCGAGGCGAACTCGCCATCGCGATCACGGCTACCTCGCCGGGTCCGCATCGACGATGGCGGATATGGACCATTTTCTTTCGAAGAATCTTGGGACCAGCGAATCGACGCGGGAAACAATTATGTCAAACAATGCCCTGAGTCTCATTGAACGCAGGCCGAACTGAATTGCGTAAGTCCGTCGGACTTTAGGCGAGTGGCAGAACGAAAAATACCGTAGGATGGGACCAATGTCCCGTCCGTTGACTCGTTCGGGACAATGGTCCCAAACTACAACTGGCATATGCCAGCCTGCCGCTCGCCTTGAAAACTTATCGGCGGGCAGGTTGGAATTGGTTGGCGAATTGCTCTGACTTGTACATCGGCAAGTAGCGATAGTACACTTCTAAGCACATGCAGGCGACTGCTGTCGAGTAGACCCGTCCGCCGTACCCACCCCAAATGCAGGATGGGTTCCACGAACCTGACTGCGGGCCGGCGGGCACTTGGGTCGAACAGAGCTGTTGCTTGAGAGATTCATTCCATGACTTCCACGCATCCTCGATCGCGTTGTTTCGAATGCCGTTTACGGATGCGGTCGATGCAGCCGAATCTTGATCGCCTCTCATTTGGTACATGGCTAGAGTCGCGTAGTACCAGTAGTACAAATTTTCTTCGCTTCGGCCGGGGAGATTGTTTAGCAATAGCCGTTGGCCTTCTTCTGCTGCGAGCGGACTGAGTGGAAAGCCGAGCAATAGTCTGGATGCCATCGCTTCGGCGGTCATGGCCGGGGTCGCTTGTTCTGCGGAGGGCACCTGACCAGTTTGAGAGCGATAAACAGCAAGCCCGCCCTGCCGGCCTGTACTGACTGAATTCAAAAACCGTTGCATCATAAACCGAGACTGCTGTGATAACGTGAACGATCGGTGGGTTGATGCGCTGTTGAGTAGCATGGCCTGCCAACCGAACTGACTCAAGTCGCCTGGGTCTTCGGTCGGGAACTCATATCGCCAACCGCCCGTGCGAGGATTCATGGCGTTTAAACTGTATTGGCATGCACTTTGGATGGTGGGTAACAAGGCAGGATCGCCGGTCATGCCGTATGCTTCGGTAATGGCAAGTGCGGCCATACCATGGCTGTACATGCGAGCAAACCGAACTGTTGGCTCACGCCCCACTTGATCGCGACCCGAGAGATCGCCGGACGGAAGTTGTTGCGAGATCAAATAGCGCAGACCATTCGCAACCGTATCCTTGTACTGACCATCGGCGTGGGTATGTCCCGCGCCCAGAAACGAAAGTAGTGCGAGACCCGTCATGGCCGTGTTGGCTTTGAGGCCCGCTTGTTGTCGGTTCTCGGAGTCGGTCCGATTGTTAGAAACTGGAGACGGGCGGCCGGCAGCATGTTCCGCAGCATTCCAACCTCCGTCCGGTCCTTGAGCGCGAGCCAGCCAAGCCAGAGCGCGTTCTACGGAAGCTTCCGTATTGACGTCCCCACCGTTTTGCATCGCGTACTGCTGCCTCTGCGGAGACATACGCATTTGATAGTTGATTGGAATAGGCTGCTGATCCATCCGGCGTTTCGGTGGTGGAGTCGGCTGAGTCGCCACGCGCTCAGGCATTGGAGCAGCAATCGTTTGCTTTGGCGGAGGAGGGCTGATCTGCATGGGAAGATCCGCGAGTTTTGCAATTTGGTCGTCCGACTCTAAAGGCGGGAGTTCAGGACTCTCACTTTCGGGAGTTGGAGTAGTCGATACCTGAGTCACGGTGTTGGGGATCTCGGGCATCTTCGGCAATTCGCTAATTGCCGTGTCGCTTGTTTGCAAATGCGAATCGAGGAGCCGATCTAGCGGAGCTTCCCACGGTGCTGGCGTAGGTTTCTGCGACTCGGTGTTCTCATCCGCATCCTCCACAGAATTTTCGTTGGGCTTCTCGAGTTCCGTCGGAGCCTCCATCATGACGAGCGGCATCGCCATGGACAGATCCTCTGTTCGAACTCCGCCTTGATTTCCGCCTCCGAAACCAGGCGTAATGATCCGGGTTCCGTAGGCATACATCAGCAGCCAGACGTGAGCGAGGAAGGCAATCGCGATACATTTGGTCAGCGATTTGGTCTGTCCCCATTTGGTCCACGAAGCGACGAGCAAAGAAATGGCGACGACTGCGAGCAGAGTACCAAGCACAATGGCCCACACTCGGCCTCGACTCATGTCTCCAATTGCGGCGAAGGTTGCGGGAAACAGCTCAATCATCATGGCCTAACGACGTTGAGTGGGCATCGAAGGGCTCGCAATTGCAACGCCGTCCAAACGAGCGCCGGACTTGTTGATTGCGTTATAGACGGAAGCATATTGTCCAATTTGAGCTGCTTCATCGGGTCTCACTTGCACCGAGGTCGCAGGATAATTCTTGACCGCTTGGCTGAGCAAACTCGCTAGTTGTTCGGGCGTAACACGTTGGTTTTCGTACTGAATGGTTCCGTCTGCAGCGATATAAACCAATTTGCTAGGTGGACCTTGAAGCATGGCTCCGTTGGGTGCGACTTTCGCAAGGTTGATTTTGATGTTCGATTCATTTTCGGTGAAACGCGTACCCACCATGAAAAAGATGATCAATAAAAACAACACATCGATCATGCTCGTTAGGTTGATCGTTGGCAGTTCGTCTTGATTGAGCTTGAGTGGCATTTGCGTTATGGCAGTAGTGAATCGAAAATTTTAATTTTAGGGCTGTGAGCGGCAAGGCGCTAGCCGCCGGTGATTCTAGGAACCGGCGGCTAGCGCCTTGCCGCTCACTCACACTGCTAATGCTTGATGATGACGAACCATTAGGCTGCTTTCCTCGCTCGCGATCGAGTTCTTGTCGTATCGTTTTCCTGTAGCCCCTCAGCGCTGATGACTTCGACTAAGCGTTGAGCGTGGCTGTCCATTTCCATGGTTAGCTTGTCCGTGCGTCCCAAAAAGAACATATAAGTCAGGTAAGCGGGAATAGCGACGAGCAGTCCGGCTGCGGTCGTCAGCAACGCTTGGCTGATTCCACCTGCGAGCAAGTCGGGTCGTCCCATCGCTTGTGCATTTGCGATATCGTTAAACGCTTGGATCATTCCGAGGACCGTACCGAGCAACCCGAGTAGCGGAGACACGTTGCTGATCGCATTGAGCAAACGCATGTTGCGGCGCAGTAAATTGCTTTCGCGTTCTCCAGCATCGAGTACCGCTTGTTCTACTTCAACCGAGGGGCGACCATACTTCTTGACTGCGGCTGAGAGGATCGTTGCGATCGGGCTGGGGTTGCGTTCGCAGAGTTCTAAGGCTTCTTCGCGATCGATTTGTTGTTGTTGAAGTTGTTCGATGAGACGCTTAACGAACGGTCTAGGGATGACACGTCCCGTTCTCAGATGAATGAAGCGTTCGAAAGTAAAAACAGTGAGCACAAACGAGCAAAGGGCGATTGGGTACATCATCAACCCACCGTCGTGAAACATCTGCAACAGACTGTGCGTCTTGCCGTCTTTTGCCGCATCGGCTGGTTCGGTCGTTGGTGCGGTGGCGATGCCTAACGAAGCATTGGGGTTTGTCGCACCTGCAAGCGTGGACTGAGCGCCGGGCGCACCGTTCGCGGCGATACGAACATCCGGTTGCCCAACATTGGGCTGCTGCGGGCTAAATGAGTTGTACTGTCTTGCACCTGCTAAAGGTTGATTGCTGCCACCTTGCTGGCCGGCCCCCTGTGGCATGTTATATTGCTGTTGGTTTCCGTTTTGAGCCAATGCATTGGCAGGCGTTAGTACAACGCAAAGAATCCCCAGGTAAACTGCGGACATCCAATAAATACTCGATCGTTTGGAGGCGGAAGCGAATCGCATCATCGCTTGGTCCCTGACGTTTCTTTTGCTGGCTGGTTCGCGATAGTTGGGGATGGGAGTTTGCTCAGTCGTTCTTTGGCGGTCAGAACAAAGGGAACTTGGCTGAATTGGTTGATAATCGTTTCGTACGCGTCTTTAGATCCTTGGGAGTCGTGAAGAGCTTCGCAGCATTCTGCAATTTGCAAAAGGGAAGCGGCGCTCCAATACTCTTGTTTTGGCATCTGCAACACTTCTCGGTATGCCAGCAACGCATCCGAGTACTTGCGTTGCATTAGGTACGTTTCGCCGACCATCCAATGTCCACGCGCTACCAACTCGTCCGGTGTCGAGTTCGATCGTTGTAGGATGGAGGCCAGCACTTGTCGCGCAGCATCGAAATCCGCTTTTGAGACCAAGCATCTCGCTAAAAGGTAATCGACTTCGCAAGCGCGGTTACATTTGGGAAAATCGTTGCGAATTTTCAAAACGATTTCTTCTGCCTGCTGCCACTCTTTTCTCAATGCTAGCAATTCAGCCGAACGAAGGAGCACGGTCGGATACCATTCTGGTCGACCCGCACTTTCCGCACCGGTTTCGGCGATTTGCCGCAACCATTTCCAATAGGGCTCAGCGTCCTGCGGGTTCTGTTGCAGGTAGAGCGTTTCGGCCAACTGAAAACGAATAGTAATCTCAAGCTGCACATCTGCCAGGGGGTTGGTGAGAGCCGCTTCGAAGTCGGATTTGGCTTTATCGAGTCCCCCAAGTTCCATGTTCGCTTGTCCTCGCAAAAAACTAGCGTACGGTTGCAAAGCATGGGAGCAGCCACGCACCAACGCTTGATCAGTCCACTCGGCTGCTTCTTTCCATTGCTTCTTTTCAGAAGCGTTCTGCGCAAGTCGCACGCGGGCTTCAATCGACACAGGACTGTCTGGAAACTGAAGAACCAGTTTCAGGAGCAGTTCGTTGGACGTAGATTTCTCGCCCGACTCGATCAAGGCCATGGCAAGTTCATAAAGAACCGTCGCTGGGGGATTGCCGGCTAAAGCGATGCGAATGACTGGATCCAAAGTCTGCACTACATCGATCGTTTCTCCAAGTGCTTTTGCTACCTTAACTTTGAGAAGCTCGACTTGTATCTTGGTATCATTGTCGATCTTCAGCGAGGCTAGCCGATCAAGGTGTACACGCACCTCGGCGTATTGCTGGCTATACCAACAGGTCAGGGCACAACCCAAGATGGCTTGGCAATGGTTGGGCTCGGATTCTTTGGTTTCTTGGATCACGTTTTCAAAGCACTTGCGAGCGGACGCGTAGTCCCGGCGATGTTCGAGCAATAGCGAGCCCAACTCAAGCCATGCTTTAGGACTCTTTTTTGAGTCATTCAGATCGGTTTCAGTAACACCCAGGAAGGACCGAAGTCGATTTTCAGCAAGTTCGAACCGTAGCTTTTGACGGTCCCATTTAGCATGGATCAGCTCGGCGTTTTCCGTCCATTTGAGAAGCTGCTTGACGTCGAGTACGCGTCCGGCTGCAACGGAATCCGCTTGAAACTTTTTCGCTTTCGTCAGCCAATGGGAGAGCTTGCCGGCACAGCCATCGCACGGTTCGATCGCCCATTCGGACATGAGGGCAAAGTATTCGCATTGAATTGCAAGCTCTGAGCCAGCACACTGTTCAGCAACGGAGCGAAACTGGGATGCGGATTTCTGATACTGTCGCTCCGCGTAAGAAGCGCGCGCGGTTTGGTACAAAGCCACGAGCGCATTAGGCTCCGGCGGCTGCGTGAAGCCAACATGTGTGGTTAGCATCACGACGAAGATCGATAGTAGGATTAGAGGTATTTTTCGGTACATAGCCCCAAGGCATACAAAATCCTTCGCGGTTGTATCAAGAGCAGCGAGGTAAAATCGGCGAACTGCGTTGAATTCGATCGCTTTTAGGATTGTGTGGCTTGTCAAAAAATCTCAAACAAGTTATTCAACTCATCAACACGGGTTCCTTACCGTGGCATGGACCGTTCTTTTCTTTCGGAGGTTAATTAGTATGAGTTTGCTGCAAGAGTTTAAAGCGTTCGCGATGCGAGGGAATGTGATCGATCTCGCGGTAGCTGTGGTCATCGGTGGTGCGTTTGGCAAGATCGTGACATCCATGGTCAACGACATCGTGATGCCTCCCTTGAATCTGATCACTGCTAAAACTGGTGTGAACTTCAACGGTCTCTCTTTAAAGTACTCGCAGGTCTTTGGAACCAAGATAAACCTTCCAAAGATTGTTAACGGAAAACCCGAGTTCGATGCCAATAACGCACCGATCACGGAATTCTCCGATCCGGCTTTGCTCAATTACGGTCCATTTTTGCAAGCGACTTTGGATTTTATGATTGTCGCTTTTGCGATTTTCATGATGGTCCGCCTGATGAACAAGCTTCAAAAGAAAAAGGAAGAGGTACCAGCGGCACCGGCTCCCACACCGGAAGACATTATGCTGCTGCGAGAAATTCGTGACTCGTTGGCAAAGAGCGCACCGCGTCGAGCTGATTAGTTCGAGTGTTATACAGTCGACCCCCATGGCCTTGGAGGCGAATGGCGTGGATTTAAGCTCTCCACCTAGCTTG